>Ga0308165_1003769_pt1 | contig 15862 bp, 11 predicted proteins | sample PhyWR2_FD_201032 | JGI IMG/M metagenome (GOLD analysis project Ga0308165, IMG submission 201032) | Phyllosphere microbial communities from UC Gill Tract Community Farm, Albany, California, United States - DLSLW.R2 | ecosystem: Host-associated > Plants > Phyllosphere > Unclassified | place: USA...
CCGACGATTACGCTCATCGCGTAGTCGAGGTAGGACTGCTTCAGCTCGTCTTCGATATTGACCGGGAGGATTTCTTTGGCCAGTTCGCCCATGAGAAGCCTGATTCCTTTTTCTGGTGAAACTTCGTCAGGACCAACGAAGCTCGCCGATGCCGGCTGATTGCCAATGCACCGACTTACGACAAATCAACAAGTTATGCCATGGATCTGCGCAGTTGGGGCCGCCACCTCGGGCGACCCTGGAAACCGCCGGATGTTATCACAAGAGCCGCCACGCACCTATCCCCCTGATGCGCATGGAGAGTAGTTAGATGAGCGGTGACTGGCTTGACGGGGTTCTGAGGGGCTTAGAGCTGTATCGAATGTTGAAAACAGGGTTAGATCTGGTTCTTTTGTTGGTTTTACTGGCCTAATCGCGAGCAAGCTCGCTCCTACAGGGGATTGTGAGCGACATCAACCCACTGTAGGAGCGAGCTTGCTCGCGATCAGGCCTACCCAGACAACAAAAATTTTTAATGCAGGCGCTTACGGCACATCAACTGCGCCATCTTCGCGGTATCCGGACGCTCGACAATGCCCTTCTCCGTCACGATCGCATCGATCAAGTCCGCCGGGGTCACGTCGAATACCGGGTTGAACGCATCGACATCCGCACCGATCAGCTTGCCGCCCACTTCCAGCAACTCACGACCTTCGCGCTCTTCAATCGGAATGTCGTCACCGCTGGCCAGGTTCATGTCGATGGTCGAACTCGGCGCGACCACCATGAAGCGCACACCATGGTGCATGGCATTCACCGCCAGTTGATAGGTGCCGATCTTGTTCGCCACATCGCCGTTGGCGGTGATGCGGTCCGCACCGACGATGACCCAGGTGATGCCTTTGGTCTTCATGATGTGCGCTGCGGCCGAGTCGGCATTGAGCGTCACGGGAATGCCTTCGTTGACCAACTCCCACGCGGTCAATCGAGAACCTTGCAGCCAGGGACGGGTTTCGTCGGCATACACCCGCTCGACCATGCCTTCGATGAAAGCACCACGAATGACGCCCAGCGCCGTGCCGAAGCCGCCCGTGGCCAGCGCGCCGGTGTTGCAGTGGGTCAGGATGGTCTGGGCATTGCCCTGGTGCTTGCGGATCAGATCCACCCCCAGTTGCGCCATGGTGAGGTTGGCCTCGCGATCACTTTCATGAATGGCGATGGCCTCAGCCTCCAGCGCGGCCAGCGGATTGTCGTGGCCTTTCAGACGATCGAGCCGATCGTGCATACGGTTCAGCGCCCAGAACAGGTTGACCGCCGTGGGACGGGAATCGGCCAGCAGGGCGAAATCTTCTTCCAGCGCCGCATACCAGTCGCCACCTTCGGCGATACGTGTTCGGGCGGCGAGCACCATGCCATAAGCGGCAGCAATGCCGATTGCCGGAGCGCCGCGCACCACCATCGACCGAATGGCCTCGGCCACCCCGGCCGAACTCGTGTACGCAAGCCAGGTTTCCTCGAGAGGCAAAATGCGCTGATCCAGCAGATACAGGGCGCCATCACGCCAATCGATGGCCTTAACTTTCTCCGCCGCCAACAGTCGATCGCGCATCCTTCACCCCGCACTCATGAACAAAAGCCGCCGATTATAGCGATCCCCCCGCGAAGACGCTCGGGTATACTTCGCCATCTTTTACAAAAGTACTGGAACCGATCCTCGATGCCGAACACTGCCGCTGCGCTCGACCTGTTATTGCTGCCGACCTGGCTGGTACCCGTCGAACCCGCTGGCGTTGTCCTCAAGGATCACGGCCTGGGCATCCGCGACGGCCGCATCGTGTTCATTGGTCCACGCGCCGCCGCGCTCAAGCTCAATGCAAGCGAAGTCCGCGAATTGCCGGACATGCTGCTCAGCCCCGGCCTCATCAATGCCCACGGCCATGCGGCGATGACCCTGTTCCGCGGCCTGGCTGACGATCTGCCACTTATGACCTGGCTGGAAAACCACATCTGGCCGGCAGAAGCCAAATGGGTCGATGAAGCCTTTGTACGCGACGGCACCGACCTTGCCATCGCCGAACAGATCAAAGGTGGCATCACCTGTTTCTCTGACATGTATTTCTTCCCGAAGGTTGCCAGCGAACGCGTACATAACAGCGGTATCCGCGCACAAATCGCGATTCCGATCCTCGACTTCCCCATCCCGGGCGCCAGCAACGCCGATGAAGCCATTCGTCAGGGCGTAGAACTGTTCAACGACCTCAAGCATCACGAGCGCATCAAAGTGACATTCGGCCCCCATGCGCCCTACACCGTGGGCGATGAAAACCTGGAGAAAATCCGGGTGATCGCTGAAGAACTGGATGCGTCGATCCACATGCACGTGCATGAGACCGCGTTCGAAGTGCAACAGGCCGTTGAGCAGCGTGGCGAGCGACCATTGGCCCGATTGGCGCGCCTGGGCCTGCTGGGACCGCGTTTTCAGGCGGTACACATGACTCAGATCAGCGATGAAGACCTGGCGATGCTGGTAGAAAGCAACACCACGGTGGTTCACTGCCCGGAATCGAACCTGAAACTGGCCAGTGGTTTCTGCCCCGTAGAGCGTTTGTGGCAGGCGGGCGTCAACGTGGCGGTCGGCACCGATGGTGCGGCCAGCAACAATGACCTCGACTTGTTGGGCGAAACCCGCACGGCGGCCCTGCTGGCCAAAGCCGTCGCGGGCTCGGCCACTGCGCTGGACGCCCATCGCGCCCTGCGCATGGCGACGCTCAACGGTGCCCGAGCCCTGGGGATCGAAGCCGAGACAGGCTCGCTGGAAATCGGCAAGGTCGCGGACATGGTTGCATTCGACCTGTCTGGCCTGGCGCAACAGCCGGTCTACGATCCGGTTTCGCAGCTTATATATGCCACCGGCCGCGACTGCGTGAAACACCTGTGGGTCGCCGGTAAACAATTGCTCGACGATCGCCGCCTGACGCGGCTCGATGAAGAACAACTGGCCGCTACCGCCAGGGCCTGGGGCCAGCGCATCAGCGGCCACAACGAATCGTAAGCCCCCTGACCGCCGTCGGGGCAACAGGATTTTTCAAGTTTTAGAGGATGAACCATGAGTAACGTCGACTACGCCGAAATCGCCAAATTCGAAGCCCTGGCCCATCGCTGGTGGGACCGTGAAAGCGAGTTCAAACCCCTGCATGACATCAACCCTCTGCGGGTCAACTGGATTGACGAGCGCGTCAATCTGGCCGGCAAAAAGGTGCTCGACGTCGGTTGCGGCGGCGGTATCCTCAGCGAAGCCATGGCCCAGCGCGGCGCCACCGTGACCGGCATCGACATGGGTGAAGCGCCGTTGGCCGTCGCGCAGCTGCATCAGCTGGAATCCGGCGTGCAGGTCGAATACAAGCAGATCACCGCCGAAGCCCTGGCCGAAGAAATGCCGGAACAGTTCGATGTGGTGACCTGCCTGGAAATGCTCGAGCACGTACCCGACCCGTCGTCGGTCATCCGCGCCTGCTACAAAATGGTCAAGCCGGGTGGCCAGGTGTTCTTCTCCACCATCAACCGCAACCCGAAGGCGTACCTGTTCGCCATCGTCGGCGCCGAATACATCATGAAGCTGCTGCCGCGTGGCACCCACGACTTCAAGAAATTCATCCGCCCTTCCGAGCTGGGTGCCTGGAGCCGCATGGCCGGCCTGACCGTCAAGGACATCATCGGCCTGACGTACAACCCACTGACCAAGCATTACAAGCTGGCTGGCGACGTGGACGTCAACTACATGATCCAGACCCTGCGCGAGGAGTAAGCCGATGCGTATCAGAGCGGTCCTTTTCGACATGGACGGCACCCTGCTCGACACCGCGCCGGACTTCATCGCGATCTGTCAGGCAATGCGGGCCGATCGCGGCTTGCCGCCAATCAATGACAAACATATCCGCGACGAAATTTCCGGTGGCGCCAAGGCGATGGTCGCCGTGACATTCTCCATGGACCCGGAGTCGCCGGGCTTCGAAGAGCTGCGCCAGGAGTTCCTGGAACGCTACCTCAAGGGTTGTGCCGTTCACAGCAAGCTGTTCGACGGCATGCCTGAAGTGCTGGCCGACATCGAGAAAGCCAACCTGATCTGGGGCGTAGTGACCAACAAGCCCGTGCGGTTTGCCGAGCCGATCATGCAGCAACTGGGGCTGGCCGAGCGTTCGGCGCTGTTGATCTGCCCCGACCATGTGAAGAACAGCAAGCCTGACCCGGAGCCGTTGATCCTGGCGTGCAAGATGCTCGACCTGGACCCGGCCAGCGTACTGTTCGTCGGTGACGACCTGCGCGACATCGAGTCGGGCCGCGACGCCGGCACCCGTACGGCGGCGGTGACCTATGGCTACATTCACCCCGACGACAATCCGCGGCATTGGGGTGCGGACGTGGTGGTGGATCATCCGCTGGAGCTGCGCAAGGTGCTTGATAGCGCGTTGTGTGGGTGCTGAGATTTGCGTTGTCTCGGCTGACGCCATCGCGGGCAAGCCCGCTCCTACAGTTACTGCGTCGTACATAAGTGGTGTTTACACCCCTGACCCTGTGGGAGCGAGCTTGCTCGCGATTGACCGCGCAGCGGTCACCCCGGCGCACAACCTGATTTGTTGAGGTTCTTATGTTTGATTACTCCGCACGCCCCGATCTGCTTCAGGGCCGCATCATCCTGGTCACCGGTGCCGGTCGTGGCATCGGTGCCGCCGCAGCGAAGGCCTACGCGGCCCACGGCGCCACCGTGCTGTTGCTCGGCAAGACCGAAGCCAACCTGACCCAGGTCTACGACGAAATCGAAGCCGCCGGCCATCCACAGCCAGCGGTGATCCCGTTCAACCTGGAGACCGCCCGGCCCCATCAGTACGATGAACTGGCGGCGATGATCGAGGGCGAGTTCGGCCACCTCGACGGCTTGCTGCACAACGCGTCGATCATTGGTCCGCGCACGCCCATCGAACAGCTGTCCGGCGAAAACTTCATGCGTGTCATGCAGGTCAACGTCAACGCCATGTTCATGCTCACCAGCACCCTGCTGCCATTGCTCAAGCTGTCGCAGGACGCCTCGGTGGTGTTCACTTCCAGCAGTGTCGGGCGCAAGGGCCGTGCGTATTGGGGCGCTTACGGCGTGTCGAAATTCGCCACCGAAGGGCTAATGCAAACCCTGGCGGACGAGGTCGACACCGTTGCCCCGGTGCGCTCCAACAGCATCAACCCCGGCGCCACCCGCACCAGCATGCGCGCCCAGGCTTACCCTGGGGAAAATCCGCTGAACAACCCAACCCCCGAAGAGATCATGCCGGTCTACCTCTACCTGATGGGTCCGGACAGCACTGGCATCAACGGCCAGGCGTTCAACGCCCAGTAATACCGTGCGTCGGCTTTGTGCCGTGGCGAATTCCCGTCACGGCACTCTTCCCACTAAACTTTGTCGTAAATGTCCTACGGGACTGATGGATCAGTACGACGCGCAGCCAGTGCCGCCCTCACCCTGCTTGTAAGACAGACTTACTGCTCAAGGGCGCACGCCATATGAAATCACCCCCCCAGACCAACGCAATTGACTTCGACGCTGCCAAATTGCAACGCCTGGGCATTGGTCTACAACCCTCACTGCTGAAGCGGCCGGTCAGCCTTGCGCAGGTGCGCCAGCAGTTGAATCAGCAGCTGCAGACCAGTCTTGAGCCGCAACGTATTCTCGACGGGTTTTTCCGTGAAATTCATCGGCTGGTGCCACTGGACGCCTTGAGCTATGAACACAAGGCCAGCGACCTGCGCCTGGAGTTCGGCCGACGCGGCCACCACTCGATCAGCTACAGCCTCAGTCATGAAGGCGAGCACTTGGGCGAACTGGTGTTCCGCCGCAACCAGCGCTTCAGCGATCAGGAGCTGGGCAACCTCGAATCGCTGCTCTCGACCCTGTTGTACCCGATGCGCAATGCCCTGCTCTATCGCGCAGCCACCCAAAGCGCTCTGCGCGACCCGCTGACGGATACCGGCAACCGCATCGCCATGGATCAGACGCTGCAGCGGGAAATCGACATGTCGCGTCGGCATCTGCAGCCCTTGTCAGTGCTCATGCTGGACATCGATCACTTCAAGCAGATCAATGACACCCATGGCCACGGCGCTGGCGATGACGTACTGCGTGCCGTGGCAGCCGCGATCAAGAGCCAGTTGCGCAACGTCGACATGGTGTTTCGCTACGGTGGCGAGGAGTTTCTGATCCTGCTGTCCAACACCGGCCGCGAGGCCGGAGCCCTGGTTGGCGAACGCCTGCGAGCTTGTGCACAGAACCAGGATTTCCTCGCCGATGGTCATTTGATCGAGTTGACCGTCAGCCTTGGCTGTTCGACCCTGCTGCCCGGCGAGTCGGCCGAGAGCCTGCTTCGCCGTGCCGACAGCGCGCTCTATGTGGCCAAGCGTGAAGGACGCAATCGCCTGGCGATGGCAGGCTGAATCGGGCTGGCCGCCGCAGCGGCCCATCTCGATACCTCAGCGCAGCGTGCCGCGCAGCTCGCCGACCCGTGCGCGCAAACTGGCTGGCTCCGCCAACTCAACCGCTACCGCCGGCCCCGCCACCAACGTCACCCGCGACCACAGGCGCCGGAAGATTCCCTTGGCAGGATCGCGACTGAAAAAGCTGCCCCACAAGCCCTGCAACGCCAGTGGAATCACCGGCACGGGGGTTTCCTCGAGAATCCGCGTCAGCCCACCCTTGAACTCGTTGATCTCGCCATCGGCAGTCAACTTGCCCTCGGGAAAAATGCACACCAGCTCACCGTCTTTCAGATACTGCGCGATCCGCGTGAAAGCCTTTTCATAGATCTGGATGTCCTCATGACGCCCGGCGATGGGGATGGTCCCGGCAGTGCGGAAGATGAAGTTCAGCACGGGCAGGTTGTAGATCTTGTAATACATCACAAAGCGAATCGGCCGACGCACTGCGCCGCCGATCAGCAACGCGTCGACGAACGATACGTGATTGCACACCAGCAACGCCGCACCTTCATCCGGAATCGCCTCCAGGTTGCGATGCTCGACGCGGTACATGGAATGGCTGAGCAGCCAGATCATGAATCGCATGGTGAACTCGGGAACGATCCTGAAAATGTAGGCATTGACGCCGATGTTCAACAGCGAGACCACCAGGAACAGGTGCGGGATCGACAATTTGGCCACGCTCAGCAGCACGATCGAGACAATGGCCGACACCACCATGAACAACGCATTGAGAATGTTGTTGGCGGCAATCACCCGCGCCCGCTCGTTTTCCGGCGTGCGCGACTGGATCAGCGCGTACAGCGGCACGATGTAGAAACCACCGAAAATCCCCAGGCCGAGAATGTCCATCAGCACCAGCCAGGTGTGAGCGAAACCGAGGACTTCGATCCAGCCGTGACCGGTGGTGCTGTCGGGGATCCCACCGGAATGCCACCACAGTAAAAGACCGAATACGGTCAGGCCGAACGAGCCGAATGGCACCAGGCCGATCTCAACCTTGCGCCCGGACAGCTTTTCGCAAAGCAGCGAGCCGAGGGCGATGCCCACCGAGAATACAGTGAGGATCAGGGTCACCACGGTTTCGTCGCCGTGCATCCACTCCTTGGCATAGGCCGGGATCTGCGTCAGGTAAATCGCCCCGACGAACCAGAACCACGAGTTGCCAACGATTGAGCGCGACACGGCCGGCGTTTGCCCCAGCCCCAGTTTCAAGGTGGCCCAGGACTGGCTGAAAATGTTCCAGTTCAGACGCATTTGCGGTGACGAGGCCGCCGCACGCGGGATGCTGCGGCTGGCCAAATAACCGAGCACCGCGATGCCGATGATCGCCGTGGAGACGATAGGGGCGTAGTTGGCGGACGACATCATGATCCCGGCACCGATCGTCCCGGCGAGAATCGCCAGGAAGGTGCCCATCTCCACCAGACCGTTGCCGCCGACCAGCTCTTCCTCGTGCAGCGCCTGGGGCAGGATCGAGTATTTCACCGGGCCGAACAGCGCCGAGTGCGTGCCCATGGCGAACAATGCCACCAGCATCAAGGCCAGATGATCGAAGACGAATCCCACCGCCCCTACCACCATGATCGCGATTTCCCCGAGCTTGATCAGACGGATCAGCGCGTCCTTGGCAAACTTCTCACCAAACTGCCCGGCCAGTGCCGAGAAGAGGAAAAACGGGAGAATAAACAGCAGCGCGCACAGGTTGACCCAGATCGAGCGATCACCCTCGATGGTCAGCTTGTACAGAATGGCAAGAATCAACGACTGCTTGAACACGTTGTCGTTGAATGCCCCGAGGGACTGAGTCAGAAAGAACGGCAGGAAGCGCCGGGTGCGCAGCAAGGTGAACTGTGAGGGGTGACTCATCTTCCGTGTGTCCCTGTTCTTGGGTAACGAGTGGCCTGGATTCTAATTATTGGAATGTCGAACGTCGATCCAGGCCACACCTTACCGAATCCTGGACGGTTATTTCTTTAAACCTGCAATACAAGGTGAGACAAACAACTCGCCGCGCCAAGCGCCCTGCACCGTGCGTCCGGCGACGATCAACCACATCACCACCAGCAGCGCCACCAACGCGCAACCAAAGACACTGAAAAACATCAGGTCCAGATGGCTCGCCAGTTTCAGCGTCGCCAGAGCATAGACGCCCAGGGGAAAGGTAAAGCCCCACCAGCCCAGATTGAACGGAATGCCGGAGCTCAGGTAACGACAGGTGATCAGAAACGCGATCAACATCCACCACAGCGCGAAGCCCCATAGCGTGATCCCCGCCACCAGCCCCAGGCCCGCAGCGATCTCACCGACACCCGGCATGCCGTTGGCGGCGAAAATCGCCGGCGCGTCATTACCCAGCAACAACATGCCCAGCGCCCCGGTCCCAATCGGGCCGAGCGCCAGCCAGCTCGACGCCGCCATGTTTTCGTGGGGCAACTTGTGAAGGGCCATGCGCAACAACAGGATGGTCAGAATGCTCAGGGCCACCGGCAGGGAAAACGCCCACAGCACGTAACTGGTGACCAGCACTACGAGTTGCGCATGGGCATCGGCCAGGTGCGGTGCAAGCAACCCACCACTGGCGGCGGCGACCTCGGCAGCCACCACCGGCAGGAGCCAGACAGCGGTCATCTGGTCAATGCTGTGCTCCTGGCGCGTGAACATCATATAAGGAATCAACACGCCACAGGCCACGGACAGCGCTACGTCCAGCCACCACAGCAACCCGGCGACCTGAATCATGCCATCGCCCCAGCGCGGCAACCCAAACACCAGGCAACCGTTAATGATGGTCGCCAGCCCCATGGGAATGGTGCCAAAGAACATCGAGACCGTGGAGTGGCCGAAAATGCGCCGGGCCTCATCGAAAAACAGTAGCCAACGCGCTGCGTAGAGCGCCGTGAACAAGGCAAACAGAACGATGTTCAACAGCCAGAGCGCTTCAGCCAACGCTCGCAAACCGGGCACTGCGAATGGCAGTTGTGCAAGCGCCAACGCAAGGACACCGGTGCCCATGGTGGCGGCGAACCAGTTCGGGGTGAAATGGCGAATGACATCGCGCGGATGCTGCAAATGGCTTAAAGGTCTGAAACTGGGCGTGGCGATAGTGGGGCATGTCATGTCGAACTCCTGTCCTCTGAAGAGGTAGAGCCCATGGTAGATCCAGATCGAATATCTATATAACGGGTAATTTCTCTAACTGTTATCTATTTTACAGATAAGTGTTCTAGACACTGCCTTCCGACTCGATCACCAGGACTCTCGCCACGCCCAATGGCCGCGCCACATGCTCGGTCCCGACCGACGCATAGAAGATATCGCCGACTTCCAGTACGACGGTTTTCTCGACACCGTCCTCGCGGTATCGCATCTGCACGTGGCCATCGAGCACGACGAATACCTCCTGGCCGTCGTTCACGTGCCATTTGTAGGGCTGGTCGGTCCAGTGCAGGCGCGTGGTGATGCCATTCATGTTGGCGATGTCGAGCGCACCCCAGGCACGCTCGGCGGTGAAACTTTTGCTGCGGATGATGTTCATGGTCGGTCCGTCGATGAATGACCGGCCAAGGCTAACCCAAAATGCCCCGCTGCGGCTTCACCCAGCGGCGCATTTCATGGACGCCCGGCGGCGCTGTACGGTTGGGCGCGCTGCTGGCGCAGCAACGCCAGCAGCGCACCGACTGCGAGGACGATCAGCACGACACCGTAGCCCTCGGTTGTCTTTACCAGGCCAAAGGTTCGCGTCAGGTTACCGGCCAGCAACGACGGCAAGCAGAACGCCAGATAGCTCAACGCGTAATAGGCCGACATCAGCCCCGCTCGCTCATGCGGCAAGGCCAGTGGCACAACCGTGCGCAGCGTGCCGAGAAAACTCGCACCGAAGCCGCAACCGGCAACCAGGGTCCCGATGAAGAACAACACCAGGCTGGCGCTGTGCACAGCCAGCAGAATGAGTATCACGCCCACGGGCAGGACGCTCGCCCCCAGGCGCAAAACTTTGTCGGCAGGCCGATTGCGCAAGGTGTAAATCATCAGGGCACCGGTGACGGTGAGCACGGCCACGGTCGCGCCACCGATCAGGTTCGAGGTCGAGCCCGTGGCGGTTCGCACCAGCGAAGGAGCGAGGGAGGCAAAAAAACCACCCAGCGCCCAAGCGGCGGTGTTGATCGGCAGCACCAGGTACAAGGTCCGCCGCGCCTGCACCGGCACATGCAGCGTTGGCAGCAACGACGACAGCGCGCCAGGTTGGGGACTCACGCTCTCTGGCAGACGCCAGACATAGAGTGCCTGCCAGGCGAACAGCGCGAAGAGAATCCAGAAGGTCAATTGCAATGGCAGGGGTGCGAACTCCACCAGCAAGCCGCAGCCCATGGCCCCAGCCGCCATGCCCAGCAACGGCGCTACGCTATTGACCAATGGGCCTTGCTGACGATCACAATCGAGCAGTGCCGCCCCCAACGATGCGGTGGCCATCCCGGTAGCGAAACCTTGAAGGACGCGCGCGCCGATCAACCAGGCCACGCTGTCGGCATGGATAAACAGCAGCATGGCCAACATGTTGAGCAGCACCGCGGTAAAAATGACCGGCTTGCGTCCGAGGTAATCGGAAAGTGAACCGACTGTCAGCAGCGCCACGAGCAGGCTCATGGCATACACGCCGAAAATCAGGGTCAGGGTTGCCGCCGTGAACTGCAGTTGCTCTTGATACAGGTGATACAAGGGCGTCGGCGCCGTGGAAGCGGCGAGAAAACTGAGTAAAGTGATCGCCAGAAAGCCCAGGCTTGACCGTGTGGAATTTGAATTCGGCATGTGCACACTCCGCAAAAGCTAATTTTTTGCTTTTGCGGAGTGTGCGACTCACTGGCGCTTAAAGCAAATTCTTTGTGTTAAGGTCCGGCACATGGCTATTAAAGAAGGTTTACGCCCAGGCGGTCGCAGCGCCCGGGTTCAGGAATCGATCCACTCGGCGGTGCGCGCGCTCCTTGCCGAGCAGGATCGCGCCAGCGTGACCGTCCCGCAGATCGCTGCGCGCGCGGGCGTTACGCCGTCGACCATTTATCGGCGCTGGGGTGATCTGTCGGCCCTGCTCGCAGACGTCGCCCTGGCGCGTATGCAGCCCGATAGTCAGCCGCTCGATACCGGCAGCCTTCGCGGCGACGTGCAGGCATGGGCGGAGCAGTACCTGGACGAAATGAGCTCCGAGCCAGGCCGCAACATGCTGCGCGATGTACAGGCGAGCCCGACACCCGGCTGCTGCGCGACCATCATTGCCGGGCAGTTGCAGGCGATCCTGGATCGTTATCCCGATCAGCCCAAGCCCAGCGTGGATCATCTGATCAATCTGGTGGTGGCGCCTTCAGTGTTCCGCATTCTGTTCTCCACGGCGCCGCTGGAGATTGAGGAGTTGCAGGGGTTGGTCGGGATTGCGTTGAGTCAGTGAAACCGCCATCGCGGGCAAGCCCGCTCCCACAAAGAGCACCGCTGTACCTGTGGGAGCGGGCTTGCCCGCGATGAGGCCAGCTCAGCCACCGTAAATCCCCCGGAAAACCCCATGCGACACCCCGCCACGCCACGACCTTGGTCGACACTGACTAACGCAGACGGTCGTGCGAGACTGTCTGTCCGGGCAAATGCCCCGGGTGTCTTTTGTCTGGAGTCTCCATGTCGCTGTCCAGCGGGCTGATCGCCGCCGTTGCCCTGGCCTATATGGCCATCATGTTTGCCATCGCCTTCTACGGTGACCGGCGCAGTACGCCGCTGCCACCGCGAGTGCGTGCCTGGGTATACAGCCTGTCGCTGGCGGTCTATTGCACCAGTTGGACCTTCTTCGGCGCCGTCGGCCAGGCGGCTGAACAACTCTGGTCGTTCCTCCCGATCTACCTGGGGCCGATCCTGCTGCTGGTCTGTGCACCGTGGGTCCTGCAGAAAATGGTGATGATCAGCAAACAGGAGAACATCACCTCCATCGCCGACTTCATCGCCGCCCGCTACGGCAAATCCCAGTCGCTGGCGATCGTCGTCGCGTTGATCTGCCTCGTCGGTGTGCTGCCCTACATCGCCCTGCAACTCAAGGGCATCGTGCTCGGCGTGAACCTGCTGATCGGTGCTGGTGCCGACGCGATGGGCACCCGCGCCCAGGACACCGCGCTGATCGTGTCACTGGTACTGGCGCTGTTTACCATCGTGTTTGGTACTCGCAACCTCGACGCCACGGAACACCACCGCGGCATGGTGCTGGCGATTGCGTTCGAGTCGCTGGTCAAGCTGCTCGCCTTTCTTGCGGTCGGCGCGTTCGTGACTTACGGGCTGTACGATGGTTTTGACGACCTGTTCGACCAGGCCATGCTCGCCCCGCGCCTGGAGGAATACTGGAAGGAAACCATCAACTGGCCATCGATGGTGGTGCAGACCGGTGTGGCAATGATGGCGATCATCTGCCTGCCGCGACAATTCCATGTGACGGTGGTGGAGAACATCGATCCGCAGGACCTGCGCCTGGCCAAGTGGGTGTTCCCCGCCTATCTGGCGCTGGCGGCGCTGTTTGTGGTGCCCATCGCCCTGGCCGGCCAAATGATGCTGCCCAGTTCAGTGATACCTGACTCGTTCGTGATCAGCCTGCCACTGGCCCAGTCCCATCCCGCGCTGGCATTGCTGGCATTTATCGGCGGCGCGTCGGCGGCGACCGGCATGGTCATTGTGGCCAGTGTGGCGCTGTCGACCATGGTCTCCAACGACATGCTGCTGCCTTGGTTGCTACGCCGTAACAATGCCGAGCGGCCGTTCGAAGTGTTCCGCCAATGGATGCTCTCCGTGCGCCGCGTCAGCATCGTGGTAATTCTGCTGCTGGCGTACGTCAGCTATCGATTGCTGGGCTCAACCGCCAGCCTGGCGACTATCGGCCAGATCGCCTTCGCCGCCGTGACCCAACTGGCGCCGGCCATGCTGGGTGCGTTGTACTGGAAACAGGCGAATCGCCGGGGTGTGTTCGCGGGTCTCGCCGCTGGCACGTTCCTGTGGTTCTACACGCTGGTCCTGCCGATTGCCGCCCACAGCCTGGGCTTGTCATTGAGCAGCTTCCCGGGCCTGGCCTGGCTGCACAGCAATCCACTGAATCTGCCAATCACCCCCCTGACGCAAGGCGTGGTGCTGTCCCTGACGGGCAACTTCACCCTGTTCGCCTGGGTATCGGTACTGTCGCGAACCCGCGTCTCGGAACACTGGCAAGCAGGTCGTTTCATTGGCCAGGAAATCAGTGCCCGCCCCAGCGCCCGTTCAATGCTGGCGGTGCAAATCGACGACCTGCTGCAACTGGCGGCCCGTTTTGTCGGTGAAGAACGGGCCCGCCAGAGCTTTATCCGCTTCGCCTACCGCCAGGGCAAAGGCTTCAACCCCAACCAGAACGCCGACGATGAATGGATCGCCCACACCGAACGCCTGCTGGCCGGTGTACTCGGCGCGTCTTCGACGCGGGCAGTGGTAAAAGCCGCCATCGAAGGTCGGGAAATGCAACTTGAGGACGTCGTCCGAATCGCCGACGAAGCCTCGGAAGTGCTGCAGTTCAACCGCGCGCTGTTGCAGGGTGCGATCGAGAACATCACCCAGGGCATCAGCGTGGTCGATCAATCGCTGCGCCTGGTAGCGTGGAACCGACGATATCTGGAGCTGTTCAACTACCCCGACGGGTTAATCAGTGTCGGCCGTCCGATTGCCGACATCATCCGCTATAACGCCGAGCGTGGGCTTTGCGGCCCCGGTGAAGCGGAAGTGCACGTCGCGCGCCGCTTGCACTGGATGCGCCAGGGCCGCGCCCACACCTCCGAACGATTGTTCCCTAACGGGCGTGTGATCGAGTTGATCGGTAACCCGATGCCGGGCGGCGGGTTTGTCATGAGTTTCACCGACATCACCGCGTTCCGCGAGGCCGAACAGGCGCTCACCGAAGCCAACGAAGGCCTGGAGCGCCGGGTAACGGAGCGCACCCACGAGCTGTCGCAACTCAACATCGCGCTGACCGAAGCCAAGGGCACCGCCGAGTCGGCCAACCAGTCGAAAACCCGATTCCTTGCGGCGGTGAGCCACGACCTGATGCAGCCGCTGAACGCCGCACGCCTGTTCTCTGCCGCCTTGTCCCATCAGGACGACGGCTTGTCCAGCGAGGCGCAGAAGCTGGTGCAACACCTGGATTCGTCACTGCGCTCGGCCGAAGACCTGATCAGCGACCTGCTGGATATTTCGCGCCTGGAGAACGGCAAGATCAACCCGGATATCAAACCGTTCATGCTCAACGAGCTGTTTGACATTCTCGGCGCGGAATTCAAGGCGCTGGCACGCGAGCAAGGGCTCAAGTTCAGGGTGCGCGGCAGCACCCTGCGGGTCGACAGCGACATCAAGCTACTGCGCCGGATCCTGCAGAATTTCCTCACCAATGCTTTCCGCTATGCCCGTGGCCCGGTGCTGCTGGGAGTACGTCGGCGCAAGGGCGAGCTGTGCCTGGAAGTCTGGGATCGCGGCCCGGGGATTGCCGAAGACAAATTGAAAGTGATCTTCGAAGAATTCAAGCGCCTCGACAGCCATCAGACCCGCGCCGAGAAAGGCCTGGGGTTGGGCCTGGCCATTGCCGATGGGCTGTGCCGTGTGCTCGGCCATACCTTGCAAGTGCGCTCCTGGCCAGGACGCGGCAGCGTGTTCAGCGTCAGCGTGCCGTTGAGCAAGGCCCCTGTTGCCGCACCGATCAACGCCACCGAACTCAACGGTAAATTGTTGAGCGGCGCGCAGGTACTGTGCATCGACAATGAAGACAGCATCCTGATCGGTATGAACAGCCTGCTGACCCGCTGGGGTTGCCAGGTCTGGACCGCCCGCAACCGTGACGAGTGCGCGGCACTGCTGGACAGCGGTATACGTCCGCAATTGGCATTGGTCGATTACCACCTGGACGATGGCGAGACCGGGACCGAGTTGATGGCCTGGCTGCGCACCCGCCTGGGTGAGCCGGTGCCAGGCGTGGTGATCAGCGCCGATGGTCACCCGGAGACGGTGGCGCGGGTGCATGCAGCTGGCCTGGATTACCTGGCCAAGCCGGTCAAACCTGCGGCGCTGCGCGCCTTGTTGAGCCGGCATCTGCCGCTGTGATGGGCGCTTTACCTGTAGGAGCGAGCTTGCTCGCGATCAAGGTCCAGGCACCGCAGGGTGTCAGGTGTCCAGCGTCATCGTTCGCGACCATCGCGAGTAAACTCGCTCCTACAGGGGGGATGCGGACACCTGTAGGAGCGAGCTTGCTCGCGATGGAGGCCCAGGCACCGCTGGGTGTCAGGTGTCCAGCGTCATCGTTCACGAGCATCGCGAGTAAACTCGCTCCTACAGG
>Ga0308165_1003770_pt1 | contig 15860 bp, 12 predicted proteins | sample PhyWR2_FD_201032 | JGI IMG/M metagenome (GOLD analysis project Ga0308165, IMG submission 201032) | Phyllosphere microbial communities from UC Gill Tract Community Farm, Albany, California, United States - DLSLW.R2 | ecosystem: Host-associated > Plants > Phyllosphere > Unclassified | place: USA...
CGTACCTGTAAAACGCCGATGACTTCGTCGGAGTTTTCACCGCGTACAGGAAGACGCGAGCGGCTGCTATGCTGCAATTGCTCGCGAATTTCCTCAAAACTGTCGCTGATATCAATCATTTCCACATCAAGGCGCGGAGTCATCATGCCGCGTGCGGTGCGGTCAGCCAGACGCATGACGCCTGCAATCATGCGCGATTCTTCGGTTTCAATGACACCGGCGCTATGCGCTTCTGCCAAGACGGATTTAATTTCCTCATCCGTCACGCCATCGCCTAATTTCCCAGACTGGCCGAGCAGCCTCAGAACGAGACGACCAGAGTTATCCAAGAGCCAAACAAGCGGTGCTGCCGCTTTAGAAAGCATTTTCATTGTTGGGGCGACACGGCTTGCAATGACTTCCGGTTCGCGCAGAGCAATCTGCTTTGGCACCAATTCGCCGACAATGAGCGACAGATAGGTGATCAATACGACCACAGAGCCCACGCCAAGTGCATCGGCAAGTGCGGGTGAGATGCCCTGACTGAGCAACCATCCGCTTAAGCGTGCGCCGAGTGTTGCACCAGAAAAAGCACCGGAAAGAATACCCACCAGCGTGATACCGATCTGGACAGTGGATAGAAATCGGCCAGGGTTTTCAGACAGTTCGATCGCCATCCGGGCACCAAGGCTGCCTTTATCGGCGAGGACGCGCAATCTTGCGGGACGGGAGGAAACAACTGCAAGTTCCGACATTGCAAGGACGCCGTTGAGGACTGTCAGCAATACCACCGTCACGATTTCAAATAACAAAACTGTCCTCGGAATTTAAGAATTGGATTTCTATCATAGGAATTATCATGGCCTCTTTCCAGAGGTGATTGAATAGAAATAAGAAATTCGTAACGAGTTGGCAGTGTTTTTTTAAGCGCATCCGAAAAGTGTGAAACGGCTTTCGAAAAAGATGGGTGTTAAAACAAACAATCAGATCAAAACGCGCTCTAAAGCGCATCTACTTTTGGCATTCGCGGCAAACTTGTCAGTAGTTTTCTTGTATAGGCATGTTGCGGACTGGCAAGAATATCGCGCGTATTGCCCTGTTCGACAATTCGGCCTTTTTCGAGCACAATCAGCCGCTCACAAAGCAAAGCCACAAGTGCGATATCATGCGAAACGACCACGAAAGTCGTGCGTTCGGACAATGTCCGCATGAGATCGATGATACGCGCACGCGTGGTAAGATCGAGCGCACTCACCACTTCATCGGCAATAATCAGGGCAGGATTGGCCACAATTGCACGCGCAATCGCGATACGTTGACGCTGACCGCCGGAAAACTCATGCGGATAACGTGTTGCTGCATCTTCTGGCAGATCGACCGCAGTCAGTGCTTGGGCGACAGCCTGCGATATGTCCGTCTCGATTTTCAGCGAGCGCAGCGGTTCAGCAATGATGTTGAACACGCGCTGGCGCGGATCGAGCGAGGAATAAGGATCCTGAAACACTGCCTGCACAGAACGACGAAAACCGCGCATAAAGCTGCGGTCTTTGATGTTGAGCTTCTGGCCACGAAAATTCACATCGCCGGACGTTGCAACCTGCAATCCCAGCAGCAGTTTGAGCATGGTTGTCTTACCGGAACCTGATTCACCCACGATGCCAAGATTGCTGCCGCTCTCAAGTGTGAGATCGATGCCATGGAGAACGGTTTTGCCGCCGCTATAGGCAAAAGATACGTTGGAAAGATCAATGAGGCTCATCGTGCCACCTCCAATGCATCGTCGAAGGCACGCGCTGCAGCAACCAGTCCCTTGGTGTAATCCTCAACTGGATTGGCAAAAAGCGATGTCACTGGTCCCTGCTCGATTAAATTGCCATGCCTGAGTACGAGTGCGCGTTCGGCGATGCTAGCAACGACCGGCAGATCATGGCTGATGAACAATAGGCCCATGCCTTCATCGCGAACGAGTTGCTCAAGAAATTTGAGGATTTCCGCCTGCGTCGTGACATCGAGCGCGGTTGTCGGCTCGTCAGCGATCAGCAGTTTTGGCCGACAGGCAAGTGCCATGGCAATTGCTGCGCGCTGGCGTTGGCCGCCCGAAATCTCATGAGGCCATGAGCTGGCGATGCGGGTCGGTTCCGGCAGGGATACGCGATCCAGGAGCGCAATAACCTCGCGTTCGAGTTCCGCTTTGCCAAGCTTGCGGCCATCGCGCGACGCACGGCGCTGCACCACTTCGGCCACCTGTTTGCCGATGCGCATCAGCGGATCGAGCGCGGTCATCGGTTCCTGAAAGACGGCGGCGACGCTTCGCCCACGCAGCGGAACAAGCGCACGATCACGCGCCCCGATAATCTGATGGCCTTGGAGCGTGATAGAGCCGCTTGCTTTCATTCCGTCCGCAAGCAGTCCCATGACGGCCAATGCGGTCAGTGATTTGCCGGAGCCGGATTCACCGATCAGGCCGACGCGTTCGCCCTGCGCAACCGAAAAAGACACGCCAGAAACGAGAACGCGGCCTGCTGTTTCGATCTCAAGATTTTCGACGTTCAACAATGGGCTCATCGTTGCCTCCTCCGCGTTGGATCGGCCACATCGCGCAAGCCATCTGCAAAAAGATTAAGCCCGATGACGAGTGAAACGAGCGCCAGACCCGGTGCGATTGCACCGAAGGGAGCTGTATAAACCGAAGCCTGCGCTTCCTGCAGCAATCGCCCCCAGGAGGCGTTTGGTGGTGGCGCGCCAAGCCCAAGATAAGACAATGAAGCTTCGGCAATCACGGCTAGTCCGAACAGGAGTGCGAAATTGACAATCAGTGTCGGCCAGATGTTCGGCAGCACATGGATACGAACAACACCGAGCCACGAAGTGCCGGATATGCGCGACGCTGTGACATAATCCATCGCCAGAACACGCTTTGCCAGAATGCGGGTCAGTCTTGCAACAATTGCAGCACCAGCAATGCCGATTGCGAGAATGGCTGTAGAAAGGCTTGCACCATCGCTTGAAGCGACGATCAGCATGGCCAGTAGCAATGTCGGAAAAGCGATCAGAATATCGAGCGTCGCTGCCAGCATATCGTCGAGCGTCTGCGTCGCAAAAGCAGCCAGAACGCCGATGGTCACGCCGATCACAGCGCTGATCGCAACAGCGCCAAGCCCGACAATCAGTGCGATGCGTGAGCCAATCATGATCTGTGTCATCAAATCACGACCGAGGCGATCTGTGCCTGCCCAGTGCGCCCACGAAGGGGCTGTCAGCCGTCCGCCAACCATGTCGCCGAGGCCATAAGGCGTCCAGAACAGGGTAAGCAGTGCAACAACGACATGAATGCCAACAAGAATACCGCCGACTACGAGCGGCCAAGGCAATCGGAAACGTTGCGAAGATGTGGTGATGCTGCTCATGCGCGGCCTCCCGCAGACCGGCTGCGCAATCGCGGATCGATCAAACGTTGCACCAAATCGGCAGCAAAGCCCATCAGAAGAACCAGAAGCGTCGAGACGAACAGGACGCCTTGCACATTGGGGTAATCACGCTGTTCAATACCCAAAAGCAGCATCGAACCAAGGCCCGGAAGCGAGAAAACACGTTCTACCACCACAGCGCCGAGAAGCGTTGATGCGAGTTCGATGCCGAGGATTGAAATTACCGGAACCGCGCCATTGCGAATGCCGTGACGGATCAGCGCTTGCGAGAACGTGGAACCCAGCGCGCGTGCCGTGCGCAGATAGTCGCTGCCCAAAACGTCCTGCGTTGCCGAGCGAACATAGCGGATCAGCGATGCTGACATGACAATCGCGATGGTGATGACAGGCAATGTCAGCGATTGAAATGCAGCAGGTGCGGATTGCCATCCACGTGATGGAAAACCGCCCGATGGAAACATGCGCAGTTTCACTGCAAAGACCCAGACCAGCAGAATGCCAATCCAGAAAACCGGCACGGCAATGCCAAGCTGCGAAACAACGGAAATGATGGAGCCATACCAGCTTTTTTGACGCACAACCGACAGGATACCGAGTGGTACTGCGATGATAATTGCCAGTACAAATGCCATTAATGTGAGCGGCAACGTCACGATCAGGCGTTTGCCAATTTCGGTCAGAACAGGCGCGCCGCTGACAAAGGAATTGCCAAGATCAAAGCGGACAAGCGAGCCGATAAATTGCGTGAACTGCTGATAAAGCGGCAGATCGGAACCGACCTGTTTGCGGGCTGCTTCGATCTGTGCCGCATCGGCACCAACCGACACAAGCGCATTGGCCGGATCGCCCGGCAAAAGGCGCAACAGCAAAAACAGAACGATAGCTGCGATGAATACCGAAACGAACAGAATGGCCGAACGGCGCAGGATATAGGCAAGAATGGCGAATACCTCTCAGGCACGAGGGAGCAGTTTTTGGCCACTCAGAATGCGATAACGCCGCCGGAAAATAATTCAGGCGGCGCTCTGTGTCGAGTATCAGTTCTCGATTATGGACAGCTGATTATTCAGCGGCCTTTGTAATATCATAGGCAAAGAACTGCGAATTCAAACCATTGAGCGGATAGCCACTGACTGACTTTTTAGAAACCACGATCTGCGGATAGAGGTAGAACCAGTTGCTGGCTGCGTCTTCTGCAATGATCTTGTTGGCTTCGGTCAGCTTCGCTGTCTGTTCGTCAGTCGTAGTGCTGGCTTCTGCCTCCTTAATGAGATCAACGACCTTCGGATTGTTGTAGCCCCAGTAAAAATCTGGATTGCCATAGAACACGATATCGCGGTGGTTCACATGCTCTTGCAAGGTTGCCTGAAAATCATGCGCCTTATAGACCTTTGTGTACCATTCATTGGCCGTGATCACATTGATATTCACCTTCACACCGATCTTGGCCAGTTCGCTCTGGATAAACTGCGCGGCAATTGGGTGCGGGTCATAATTCGGCGTATCAATGGTGAAAGTGAAGCCATCGGGATAACCAGCTTCCTTCAAAAGCTCTTTCGCGCTTTCAGGATTATAGGCATCTACACCCGTCAGATCGACATACCAGGGATCTGTTGGCGGAACGAACGAGCCGATCAGTGTGCCATAATCGCCCCAGACAGCATTCAGCAGCTTCTTGTCGTCGATAGCACGCGCCAGTGCCTTGCGTACCTTCACATTGTCGAAGGGCGCAATTCGGTCGTTATAGGCAAGCAGCAGCTTGGTCGTGGACTTGCCTTCGCTGACGGTAAAATCAGGATTGTCCTTGAACTGAGCCAGCGAATCCGGGCTTTGAACCGAAGTGATAATGTCTACCGAACCCGTCAGAAGCGCATTGTTAAGCGCGCTTGCGTCGGTGAAATACTGGAAGACAACCTCTTCGTTTTTCGGCTTGGTGCCCCAGTAATCGTCAAAGCGCTTGATCGCGAGCGATGAACCGCGGCGCCAGTCTTCCAGCGCGTAAGGTCCGGTACCATCTTCCTTCGATTGGAAATCGGTCGCTTCATCATTCACAACCCAGACATAGCTGAGATTGTAAGGGAGCGAGATCGAGCGCGATGAAAGCTTCACAACAACAGTTTCATCATCTGGCGTTTCGACGCCTGTAATGGTCTTGAGGCTGCTTTTGCGCGAGCTTTTGGATTCAGGCGCTGCAACACGCTCGATGGAGAACTTGACGTCCTTCGAGGTCAGTGGCGCGCCAGAGTGGAATTTTACACCCGGCTGAAGCTTGAACGTGTAAGTCAAACCATCGTCGCTGACCGTGTAGTCCTTGGAAAGAACCGGCTCAACTTTGCCATTGTCGTCCAGGCGGAACAGCGCTTCATAGACATTGCCGTTGAAAGCTTCGTTGATGCCCTGACCTGCGCCTGCAGTGTTATCGAGGTTCTGCGGCTCGTAGAGCGACCCGATATTGATGGTGGCGTCCGGGTTGCCTTGCTGCGCATGAGCCTGAGCGAACGAGCCGAATGCCAGCGCAACGCTCAGCGCTGTCGTCAGGCCCCAGTTGCTCAGCTTCATTTTGCGATTGCGAATGGTCAAACCGCTCATTTTATTCTCCTGCTTCGAGGTCGCTATAAAGCCCTCAGTTGATACAGGTTATACAGCGACCGCTAGAACAACGATAAGCGGCGCAGTCAGACCATACGAGGATTCTTTAGAAGATTATTCTATAATAAACAAAATTGGTAGACGATTTATGCTTCACGATAGCTTGATAGCCATTGCGCTGCAAAAATTGCGTTATGAGGCGGCTCAGTTCTATATAAGCGACAAAAAAATAATGGCCTGCGCAGATGCAGCCACCCAACCATTGCATCGAGAGAATTTGATGAGCCAGATCGATCGCGTCAGAACACAGTCTCTTCTTGGGGCAGAAGGGCTTGATGCGCTTGCGCTGTTTCAGCCCGAAAACTTCCGCTATGCGACTGGTGTTTCAGCCGGTGTTGCGACGATGTGGGGTCGGGCGGGTTCGGCAATTGCGCTGGTGCCAGCCGATGAAAAGGCAAAACTTGCAGCGGTTATCAGCGATCATGCTTATGCGGGTGCAGCGCATCTGAGCGAAACAATTGACTTCCGCACCCATCGTATCTGGATCGATATGGTAAGCGTCGAAAATGCCAGAACAATTGAAGATATCAATGTGGCCTACAGGCAGGCAAATAATGTTGGTCCGCGCGCTGAGACATTTGATCAGGATGCAGCTTTCAGGCTTTTAGGTGATCTGCTGGCAGAGCATGGGCTTTCCAATGCAAAGATCGGTGTTGATCTGGAGTTCATGCCAGCGGCTGATTTTGCGGCTCTCAAAAGAGCGCTCCCTTTGGTTGATTGGCAGGATGCTTCCATTCTCGTCAAACGCCTGCGCCTTATCAAGAATGCTCGCGAAATCGAATATCTGCGAAATGCAGCCCATTATGCAGAAATCGGGCTGGAAAATATGCTGAACACCGCCCGACGTGGTTCCAGCCTGAGTGCGCTTTCAGCCTCTTGGCTGGAAGGAGCCACACAGGCTGCAAGCGCGAATGGTCAGGGGCTTTCCGGGAACTGGGCCTATATTTCAGTTGGCCCTGATCTTCAGGACATAAAGGCCGAGCTAAAAGAAGGTGATCTTGTGAAAGCCGACGTCGGCACGCTCATTAGCGGTTATTCTTCGGATGGTGCGCGCACTTATGTCTGCGGCAAACCCGATCCGCTTGCCAGCGAGATCTACAAGGTGTTGCAGGAAAGCTTTGCGGTGGGCGAAGCACTGTTAAAGCCCGGTACGCGGTTCTGCGATGTCCATGCAGCAATGCTTGGCATCATGCGTAAGCGCGGTTTCAGCGAATATTATCGCGGCCATTTTGGCCATTCGGTGGGTGCGGCCGTTGGTGTTGAAGAATGGCCGTTTATCTCTGCCAGCAATGAAATGCTGATTGCACCAAACATGGTGCTGGCGCTTGAAACCCCGTTTTACGCCAATGGGCTTGGCGCGCTGATGATCGAAGAACAGTTTCTGATCACTAAAAACGGTGCTGAAAGCATGAACAAGCTCTCAAGAGAGCTTGTTCAGATCGGTTAGAGCGGTTCCGCTTGAATTTAAGCGATTGGAACCGCTCTATTTTTTCTTTTACGCATTATCCGACGCAAAACCGCTGCGCACTTTTGCTGGAAATGCTTTAAATCCCTGCGCCGCGCAGAAGGTGAAGCGGAGATTTCCGCTTCTTTGGCTGCTCGGGTTCCTGAAAACGCAGCGAACGGGCAAGTGCGCTTAAAAGGTCCGTCTGTGATATCAGACCCTGCACGATATTGTCGCGATCCGTTACGATAATGGCGTGCGCACGTCCGTCGGTCAGCCGTGGCACCAGCCCGACCACCTGATCGTCCGGCGAAGCCTTGATTGCCGCAATCATCAGCGAGCGTGCATCAGCGCCGGTATTCTGCAGCTCACGCAACCCGACCGTCCCCTTGAGTTTACCCGCCCCATCGACCACTGGCAGTGTACGGATATTATGTGTAAGCAGCAGTTCCCGCGCCTTGTCCGGCGTGTCATCTTCGGTGATGTAGATTACATCGCGCGACATGATGTCTTTTGCCTGCGATTTTCCGTGCGTGCGTACCAATGCTTGCAACTCGACCTGTCTGAGAAGACGATCCAAATCCGAAGGATCAATATCGAATGTTTCGTCAATCGTTGCCAGCGCTTTGCTCACATCGTCGGAATTAAAGCCAACCCGCAAGGGCGCAGGTAAATCGCTGGTATGATGGGTGTTGACCGATGCGACTACAGGGATATGCGGGTATTTCCTGCGCGTAAGCTTATGAAACACAATTCCCAGCACAACCAGCATGACCGAGTTGAGACCCACAGGGATAAATGCGAATTTATAGCCGAGTTCAGTAACGGCTGGTCCGCCAATGATTGCGGTGAGGGCTGCGGCACCACCCGGCGGATGCAGACAACGACCAAACGACATGGCTGCAATGGCAAGCCCAACACCCAGACCAATCGCTAGCACCTGATTATCGACAAATTGCATTATGGTTATGCCAACCAGAGCCGAAATCACGTTGCCGCCGATGATTGACCATGGCTGTGCCAAGGGACTGGCGGGAACCGCGAAAATCAGTACGGCGGATGCGCCGATGGGGGCAACGATAATCGGGAGCGCCATCGACTGTCCCAATATAAGCGCCGTGACGAAGCCGGTCAGGCCAATGCCAATCAGGGCGCCGAAACACGCGATCACGCGATCACGCAAATTCGCGCCAGCCAAAATAGGTATGAACAGACGAAACCGGCTGAACACCGTCAGTTCCTTTTCATTGCCGCAAAAGGTTGGGAATTCTCATTTGCCGATTGAGATAAACGGAATCGGCTGGTGTGTCATGCACACATATAACGCGTCATATGGAATTACGAGAATTCATTTCTATGCTTTGATCATTTTGTGGATTGAAATCGCATTGGTGTTGGAATGGTGACCCGACAGAGCGGTTGTGATCATCACGAATAAGCCATGCGAAGAGCGTTGCACAGCCATTGTCACTGAAGTTTCGTAAATTCGTCGTCCGAGTGTCAAGTTGAAGAAGCATAGGCATTCGCGCCTCAGTAAAGGAGCGCGAAGCAATGCCTCAATCAATTGAACTCACGAACATCGGAAAAGCTTTTGGCGGAAATGACGTCCTCAAAGGCATCGATCTTTTCATTCGTCCCGGCGAGTTCATTTCTCTCGTTGGTATGTCCGGATGCGGTAAATCAACCCTGTTGCGTATTATCGCAGGCCTTGAATCGCCCGATAGCGGCTCTGTCGCCATCGGTAGTCAGGACGTAACCGACATCGACCCCAGCGACCGCAATCTCGCAATGGTGTTTCAGTCTTATGCGCTTTATCCGCATATGAATGTGCGTCAGAATATTGCGACACCGCTCAGAATGCGCAAGCTGAAGCTCTCAGCCCGCCTGCCATTGATCGGTCGCCTGTTTTCATCGACCAGCGCGCTGAAGGAAATTGACGAAGCTGTCGTACAGGCCGCTGAAACCTTGCATATCGAGCATTTGCTTGACCGTAAGCCAGCACAGCTTTCAGGTGGACAAAGGCAACGCGTCGCGCTTGCACGCGCATTAGTGCGGTCTCCCGCGGCGTTTCTCATGGATGAGCCGCTTTCCAATCTAGATGCCAAATTGCGTGCCCATATGCGCAACGAACTTGCACAGCTCCATCGTCGTCTCGGCGCAACTTTCATCTATGTGACCCATGATCAGATCGAAGCGATGACCATGTCAGACCGTATCGCGCTGATGTCGGAAGGTCGTATTGAACAGTTGGGAACGCCTGACGAACTTTACAGCCGTCCGGCAACGCTGACCGTTGCACGCTTTATCGGCACACCGTCGATCAATCTTCTGCCTGTCGAAATCGACGAACAGGGACATGTGACTTTTATCGGAAGAACACTCGGACTGGCTGTGGCACCGGGACAAAGCGGACCTGCCATGCTCGGTCTGCGCGCAGAGGATTTGCATGTTGCTCAAAGTGGATTGGCAGCGCGCATTGAGCGCAGCGAAACCCACGGTGCTGATCGCTTCATCACATGTCGTCTGCTTGACGATAACAATATCGAAGTCACATTGCGTCAGCGCGCAGGCGAAACACTCAATGAAGATGCCAATGGTGTGCTGCATTTAGGTTTTGCACGAGATTGCGTTCATTTGTTTGGTGACAATGGTTTGCGTGTTGAAGCCCAGCGCCAGCGGGTGCCGGCATGACGACCACTGATTTCGCAACAGTCAGCGCTGTCACTAATCGGCCGCGTCGATCGCGTGCAGCGCGACACCTCGTTATTCGTGGCCTGATGTTTGCAGCACCAGCGATCCTGCTGCTGCTTGCGACATATATCATCCCGATGATCGTTCTGGCCGGGTTTTCGGTGACCGATTATAAGCTTGGAGCACTCTCGACCCGCTTTGTGGGGTTCGATAATTTCATTAATGCTTTCAGCGACCCTGTTTTCCTGCGCTCGCTGAGAAACACTATTATCTATGCGCTGATCGTCATACCTTTTGGCGTGTTTCTGGCACTCGGCATCGCACTGCTTGTTTATAACCGCAAGCGGAGCCGTGGATTCTGGGAAGTCGCTTATTTTCTGCCCGTCACTGCAACGCTGGTCGCCATGGCAACCGTCTGGCAGTTCTTGCTGCATCCCTCCATCGGTCCGGTAAATGCCGCTATCAAATGGTTTGGCTTTGAGCCGGTATCGTTCTTATCCAATCCTGCTCTGCTTATTCCGACCATGGCGCTGATTGGAATCTGGCAGGTATTGGGCTTCAATATGGTGCTGTTTCTGGCAGGACTGACTGCGATTTCGAAAGACCTGCATGAAGCTGCACGTCTTGATGGAGCGAAAAATCCGATTGATCGCTTCCTGACGGTGACATGGCCAATGCTTGGGCCAACAACGATGTTCGTTGTGGTCACAACCTCGATTTCTGCATTCAAAGTGTTTGAGACCGTTGCCGTACTGACGAAAGGTCGCTTTGGCTCGGAAACCTTGCTTTTCAACCTTTACCTCGAAGGCTTCGAATATTCGAACACCGGTTATGCCGCAGCATTGACGCTGATTTTCCTTGCGATTGTTCTGGTTCTATCCATCGGACAAACCCTCCATCTCGACAAGAAAGTGCACTACTGATGGCCGCACTTCGCAAATATATGCCGCATATCGTTCTGGCTCTCGGCGCTATCGTTATGCTGCTGCCATTCTACTGGATGGTGCTGACTTCAATCCGCTCGCCGGCCGAAGTCTTCAACGTATCGCTTTGGCCCATTCCTGAAAAATTTGATGCCGTCGAGAATTATGCGCGCGCAGCAGGCCAAGTGCCAATGGCTCGCTTTATGCTCAATGGTTTCATTGTCTGCTTTGGCATTCTGATCGTGCAGGTTCTGACGGCGGTTCCGGCTGCTTATGCACTGGCAAAATTGCGTTTTCCGGGCCGTAAGCTGATGCTTGCTCTGGTGATCGCAGCGCTTTGCGTGCCTATTCAGGCACTCGCTTTGCCGCTTTTTGTTGGTCTGGCAAAAGCACAGTTGCTCAACACCTACTTTGCGATGATGGCCCCGTTTTTTCTGTCGGTCTTTGCAATCTTTCTGTTTCACCAGTCGTTTCGCAGCTATCCCGATGAAATCATCGAAGCCGCTCGTATGGATGGCTTTTCCGAGATGGAAATCTGCTGGGGCATTGTGTTGCGCGGTTCTCTGCCTTCACTTGCGGCATTTTCCGTCTTTTCGCTCGTCGCACACTGGAACGACCTTTATTGGCCGATGGTGGTCGTCACCGATACCAATCTCGCACCGCCGCCGCTTGGCATGCTGTTCTTCGCCGATATTGAATCCGGTGCAAACTATGGCGCGCTGATGGCCGGGGCCACGATCATCACCGCTCCCATGGTTGTCTGCTTCCTCCTTGCACGCAGGCACTTCATCGCAGGCATAACCATGACCGGCGTCAAATAATCCCGATCACTCCTCCACTTCCTCCCAACATCTTCTGGAGACTATCATGACCATCAACCGACGTACTGTCATGAACGGCATGCTTCTTAGCCTCGCCGTCGCTGGCTTTGCCAAGCCCGGCATGGCCGCAGCCGATAATGTAACGCTTGACGTGCTTTACAATCTGCCGGGCTTCACGAAATTTCATCAGCCGCTGGCCGATGAATTCATGAAGAACAATCCAGATATCAAGATCAACTTTCTTGCACCCGCAGTCGGTTATAATGAAGGCCAGCAGCAGGTTCTGCGTGCAGCCGTCACGGGCAACCTGCCAGATGTTTACTTCTCCGGTTACAACCTGACCGGCGAATTGGTGCACACACTGGCACCACGCAATCAGATCACCGATTTGGCACCCTTCATTGAAGCAGAAGGCGGTCAGGCATTCCTCGACAAGAATTACAGCCCCAAGATGGCCGCACTCGGTCAGGTCGACGGTAAGCAATATGGCCTGCCGGTTAACGCTTCTTCGCCAATCATCTACATCAATTCTGAACTGGTGGAAAAGGCCGGTGGCGATCCTGCAAATATGCCCAAGACCTTTGCTGGTCTGATTGAACTGGCAAAGAAGATCAAAGCGCTTGATCCAAAAATCTCTGGCATGGGCTACGACATCAATGGCTGGCCGGATGATTGGCTTTGGCAGTCGCTGGTTTTCCAGCAGGGTGGCAAGCTGGTTGATGCAGAAACCAAGACCGTTGCCTTCGACAATGAAGTTGGCCTGAATGCATTAAAGCTGACCCGTCAGTTCGTGACCGAAGGTGGCCAGAACCTGCTTGATTGGGATCAGTCGCGCCAGCAGTTTGGTGCAGGACTTACCGGCTTCATCTTCTCCACGCCTGCACATGTTCAGACCATTCAGGGCCTCGTCGGCGACCGTTTCAAGCTCACAACGGCGACTTTTCCACTTGATAATGCGGAAAATGGTGGCGTTCCAACCGGCGGCAATTCGGCTGTTATCCTGACACAGGATAAGCAAAAGCAGGATGCGGCCTGGAAATATCTGAAGTGGGTCACCGGTCCTGAAGCACAGAACGTCATCGTGCGCATCACAGGTTATTTGCCGACGAACAAACTTGCAACCGGCGAAGAATATCTGGCTCCCTATTATGCCGAGAACCCAAATGTGAAGACGGCATCGCTGCAGGCCGACCGCTCGCTGCCATGGGCTGGTTATCCGGGTGGCGATTCCGTGCGCATCTGGCGTACGCAGCGTGATGTCATCGGCTCTGTAATGCGCGGTGAAGTTTCGCCGGAAGATGGTCTCAAGCAGCTTGTTGAACAGACAAATGCACTGATGAAATAAGATCGTCCTACGATCATGAGCGCTGCGAAACCGGCAAACTGCGGGTTTCGTAGCCCTCTTAATATTTGAAAGAACGATTATGAAAATCATTCAGATCACCGATACACATCTCATGCCATCGGGCATCGTGGTGAACGGCGTGGACCCTGAAAAGCAGCTGCGCATCGCGGTTGCAGACATTACCGAAAAGCACAGTGATGCGGATCTGCTGGTTATCACCGGTGACCTTTGCAATTATGGTGATCCCGAAGCCTATGAGTTGCTGCGGGAAATCATAGCATCTGTGCCGTTAGAAGTGCGTCTGCTGCTTGGCAATCACGACCGCAGACCAGAATTCATTGACGCTTTTCCTGATCATCCGCGAGATGAAAATAGCTATATTCAGTCATATATGGACACGGATTTTGGACGCCTGCTGTTTCTTGATAGTCATCAGGCCGATGTTATCGGTGGTATCTACAAGGAAGATAGGCTCGCATGGCTCGACGCAGCGCTTGCTGACGCGGGTGATCTGCCGGTTACGGTTTTCATTCATCACCCACCATTTGATGCCGGTATTGCACATTTCGATAATATCGGAATGCATGATGATGGCGCCATTATGCAACGTCTTCATGCACATGAGGCCGGTGTCCGGCACATCGTCTTCGGCCATATTCATGTGCCTCTGGCGGGCACGAGCGCGCAGGGGATTGCCTATAGTTCAGGGCAAGCCTGCTCCCACCGCTTCATCACGGAACTGGATGTTCCAAATCCCTGGTGGACGGGCGGACTGCCATGCTATCGCGTGATCAAACTCGATGAGCATGGCTTGCGCGCCTATAATTTCGAGGTAGGACAGGTTCCAACAACTCAGGCCGAAATCTGCGCCGGGCCGTAGACGATTTTTGGGAACGGCTCTGTCTCTTTTTTTGAGTATTACCCAACGCAAAAAGCCCACTCATTTTTGCTGGAAATGCCTAGAAGCTGGCTGCTTACAGTCACCATCATGGCTAAGTGTGGGATTGATGCATATCGGCAGGTCGATAGCATCAAAAACAGCATGGAGTTTGGTCGTCAATCCTCCACGTGACCGGTCGATACAGGCAGCCTCAGCCCCGCTTTGCACCAGTAGCATCGGCGCGGGCTTCCGATAGGAGTACTGTCAATCAGGACATATTCAAAGTTTGCTGTGTCAGCCAAGTGTTACGGCACTCCGCGTAATCTGGAAGCTAGGCTCCCAAGCCCGCTGCATAATCATTTCGTCAAGTGTGATAGCTTTGTTCTATTCAATCATACTCACGATGAAATCTGATGGGTATCAAGTCACGAACCGCGACCGGGGCCTGGATCTCGTGCTTCCATCTCGGGCTCAAGCTATTACTCAAAATTCAGCTCCATTTTCAATAATATGATTATAAAAAGATATTTTTTGGGTTAAACTGGCAAATATTACATAATGGACTTAAGCACTCCAATCGCTCTCGCTTCGTTCACGGCATTCTTTGATTAACCGAAGCTAATGCGCGATACGCTTCTCATGGCAGCGGCGCTCCATCACATTTCAGTAGCGGCCATTTGATGAGGGGAACTTCGTGCGATCAATATAACTTTGTCCGGAGAGTTTATCAGATTGCACCCTTACCTTGATGCTGCGTGCTCAGGGTATTGGAAATCGCATACGGGTTAGCAAAGAAATATTGATCACCCAGAACGTCTTTTACTGGCGAATGAAAGGCATCGATCAAAATTACAAAAGCAAGTGATTGCGACATGCCGAGCGCAAAAATTGCACGCAGCGGAGAGAAAAGGCTTCATCAATCAATCCCTTTTTTCATAAAAATCATAATACAACTAAATTATTGATATAGCTTCGTGTTTATCAAGCCATCTTAATTGAACGCGCTCGGTTAACAATAATCTCCCGGAGATAATTTCGGATCATATACGAGAAGTTCATGAAGACTTGCAGGATCAGGATACGCATCTGATTATAAGGAACACCTGGTTGTCTGATAACAAACTGATCTCATAAAAAATGAGCTGTTTGTTTGGGATCAAAGTGAAGGGCGCTTCAAAAGCTTACAGAGTTTCAGACGAACAGAGAAATCAGGGATGATCGCTTTTGGAGCGGAACAGTCTTGGTAATTTAACGTTGCTGGGGCAATGGTATTCAAAACGCACATAATGAAAAAAGCATGGTTGCGCATCTTCTGTGCAATAATGTTGGTTTGCGTTGGCTTCGCCCATTAACCTGTCTTTTCTGCTACAAACACTGATTTTCAAGAATCTTCCCAATATGTCCTGCCAGATGGCGGCATGCCTGTCATCTGTACATCAGATAGGGATAGCGGTGATGATTCTCATCCTACCGGTAAGTATTCGGGGCAGAGTTGCGAAGCCTGCCGTTTAAGTTCTGCTACTGTTTTAACTGCTTCGGCAGCAGCCACTTGTGAGCCAATACCGCAAAGACTTGTTGGGCTGGCACTCTTTGATGATGCCTTTTTCCCTGCGACATGGACGCATAACGCAGCACCCCGCGCGCCGCCAATCCTTCTCGCACTTCTTTGATTTAACCAATCAGCCGTGCGACTTCGATTT
>Ga0308165_1003774_pt1 | contig 15840 bp, 12 predicted proteins | sample PhyWR2_FD_201032 | JGI IMG/M metagenome (GOLD analysis project Ga0308165, IMG submission 201032) | Phyllosphere microbial communities from UC Gill Tract Community Farm, Albany, California, United States - DLSLW.R2 | ecosystem: Host-associated > Plants > Phyllosphere > Unclassified | place: USA...
TGGCCGCCCAGGGTGGCGTGTCGGCTTCGCTGGGCAACATGTCCGAAGACAACTGGCACTATCACTTCTACGACACCATCAAGGGCTCCGACTGGCTCGGCGACCAGGATGCGATCGAGTTCATGTGTCGTGAAGCTCCCAAGGTGGTTTACGAGCTCGAACACTTCGGCATGCCGTTCGACCGCAACCCCGATGGCACCATCTACCAGCGTCCGTTTGGCGGCCACACCGCCAACTACGGCGAAAAGCCCGTGCAACGCGCCTGCGCAGCGGCCGACCGTACCGGTCACGCCATGCTGCACACGCTGTACCAGCAGAACGTCAAGGCGAAGACCAACTTCTTCGTCGAATGGATGGCGCTGGACCTGATCCGCAATGAAGCCGGCGATGTCGTCGGTGTCACCGCGCTCGAACTTGAAACCGGCGACCTGTACGAGCTGCAGGCCAAGGCCGTGCTGCTGGCAACAGGTGGCGCAGGCCGCATCTTCGCGGCATCGACCAACGCCTTCATCAACACCGGCGACGGCTTAGGGATGGCGGCACGCGCCGGCATTCCGCTGCAGGACATGGAATTCTGGCAATTCCACCCCACCGGCGTGGCCGGCGCGGGCGTGCTGCTGACCGAAGGCTGCCGTGGCGAAGGCGCCATCTTGCTGAACAGCGAAGGCGAACGCTTCATGGAGCGCTATGCGCCCACCTTGAAGGATCTGGCCCCACGCGACTTCGTGTCGCGTTCCATGGACCAGGAAATCAAGGAAGGCCGTGGCTGTGGTCCGAACAAGGACTACGTGATGCTCAAGCTGAGCCACCTGGGTGCGGACACCATCCACAAGCGCCTGCCTTCGGTCTACGAAATCGGCGTCAACTTCGCCAACGTCGACATCACCAAGGAAGACATTCCCGTGGTGCCGACCATCCATTACCAGATGGGCGGCATTCCCACCAACATCAACGGCCAGGTCGTGGTGCATGATGGCCAGGCCAACCAGGTCGTCAATGGTCTGTACGCCGTGGGCGAATGCTCCTGCGTTTCGGTGCACGGCGCCAACCGCCTGGGCACCAACTCGCTGCTCGACCTGCTGGTCTTCGGCAAGGCTGCCGGCCGCCACATCGTCGACTTCGTGCGCAACGGTGTCGAGCACCAGCCCATGCCCGCTGACGGCGCCGACCGCACCCTGGCGCGCCTCAACCAGCTGCAGGACTCGACCGCCGGCACCTACGCCCAGGACGTCGCCGGCAACATCCGCACCACCATGCAGCAGCACGCTGGCGTGTTCCGCACGCAAAAGAGCATGGACGAAGGCGTCGTGAAGATCAACGCCATCCGCGACACCGTGGCGGCCGTGACCCTCAAGGACAAGTCCATGGTCTGGAACACGGCGCGCATGGAAGCACTGGAAGTCGACAACCTGATTGAAGTTGCCCAGGCCACGATGACTTCGGCCGCCGCACGCACCGAGTGCCGTGGCGCCCACACCGTGTACGACTACGAACACGACGCCGACCACGCTGAGTTCCCGCTGGGTCGCAACGACAAGGAATGGCTCAAGCACACCTTGTGGCACAGCGCTGGCAACTCGCTCAGCTACAAGCCCGTGAACCTCAAGCCCCTGACGGTGGACAGCGTGCCTCCCAAGGTCCGCACGTTCTGATCGCCCCGCAGCCCGACGAGAAAAAATCATGAAGCGCAAATTCCAAATCTACCGCTACGATCCGGACAAGGACGCCAAGCCCTATATGCAAACCGTGGAAGTCGAACTCGACGGCCAGGAACGCATGCTGCTTGACGCATTGGTCAAACTCAAGGAACAGGATCCTTCGATCTCGTTTCGCCGCTCGTGCCGCGAAGGCGTCTGCGGCTCGGATGCGATGAACATCAACGGCAAGAACGGTCTGGCCTGCCTGACCAACATGAACACCTTGCCCGGCACCATCGTTCTGAAGCCCCTGCCCGGCCTGCCGGTCATCCGCGATCTGATCGTGGACATGACGCAGTTCTTCAAGCAGTACCACTCGATCAAGCCCTACCTGATCACCGAGACCATCACGCCCGAGAAGGAGCGTCTGCAGTCGCCCGAAGAGCGTGAAGAGCTCAACGGCCTGTACGAGTGCATTCTGTGCGCGAGCTGCTCGACCAGCTGCCCGTCTTTCTGGTGGAACCCCGACAAGTTCGTGGGCCCGGCCGGTCTGCTGCAAGCCTACCGCTTCATCGCCGACAGCCGCGACGAAGCCACGGGCGCGCGCCTGGACAACCTGGAAGATCCTTACCGCCTGTTCCGCTGCCACACCATCATGAACTGCGTGGACGTGTGCCCCAAGCACCTGAACCCCACGAAGGCCATTGGCAAGATCAAGGAACTGATGGTGCGTCGCGCCATCTGATGAACATGACGAACACTCTGCTCGATGAACGCGAACGCAACCTGCTTCAGTGGCGCAGCCGCCGGGGCCTGGTCGAGAACGACATTTTCATCGGGCAGTTCTTCGCCACCTACGGAGACCAGCTGACGCGCAGACACGCAGCTGGCCTGTCTGCCTTGATGGACTTGGCAGACAACGACCTTCTGGATCTGTTCCTTGCGCGCAAGGAGCCGGAAGGCGCACTCGACACAGAAGAAATCAAAGAAGTGCTGGAACTGGTGCGCAAGCGCCAGCCCGGATCACTTTCACATGTAGGCTAGGCAAACTAGAGAAGGAAGTTGGAAATGAAACTCGCCGATAACAAAGCAACACTGTCGTTCACGAATGGCAGCCCCAGCGTTGAGTTGCCCGTGTACCAGGGCAACATTGGCCCTGACGTGATTGATATTCGCAAGTTGTACGGCCAGACCGGCATGTTCACCTATGACCCCGGCTTCCTCTCCACGGCAGCCTGCCAGTCGGCAATCACCTACATCGACGGCGACAAGGGCGAGCTGCTGTACCGCGGCTACCCCATCGAGCAACTCGCAAAGAACTGCGACTACCTCGAAACCTGTTACCTGCTGCTGTACGGCGAGCTGCCGAACGAAACCGAAAAGGCCGACTTCGTCGAGCGCGTGACCAAGCACACCATGGTCAACGAGCAGATGCAATTCTTCCTGCGTGGCTTCCGCCGCGATGCCCACCCCATGGCCGTCCTGACGGGCCTGGTCGGCGGCATGTCGGCCTTCTACCACGACAGCACGGACATCAACAATCCCGAGCACCGCGAAATCGCTGCCATCCGCCTGATCGCCAAGATGCCTACCCTGGTGTCGATGGCATACAAGTACGGCACGGGCCAGCCCTACATGTACCCCAAGAATGACCTGTCGTACTCCGGCAACTTCTTGCGCATGATGTTCGGCAACCCCTGCGAAGAGTATGTGGTCAACCCCGTGCTCGAGCGCGCTCTGGACCGCATCTTCATCCTGCACGCGGACCACGAGCAGAACGCTTCGACTTCGACCGTGCGCCTGTGCGGTTCGTCGGGCACCAACCCGTTTGCCGCCATCTCGGCCGGCGTGGCCTGCCTCTGGGGCCCTGCCCACGGCGGCGCCAACGAAGCCTGCCTGAACATGCTCGAACAGATCCAGGCCAACGGCGGCATCGCCAAGGTCGGCGAGTTCATGGAACAGGTCAAGGACAAGTCGTCGGGCGTGAAGCTGATGGGCTTTGGCCACCGCGTCTACAAGAACTACGACCCCCGCGCCACGCTGATGCAGGAAACCTGCAATGAAGTGCTGGCCGAGCTGGGCCTGGAAAACGATCCGCTGTTCGCACTGGCCAAGGCCGTCGAGAAGATCGCCCTGGAAGACGACTACTTCGTGCAGCGCAAGCTCTACCCGAACGTCGACTTCTACTCCGGCATCGTGCAGCGCGCCATGGGCATTCCCGTGAACATCTTCACGGGCGTGTTTGCCCTGGCCCGTACCGTCGGCTGGATCGCCCAGCTGAACGAACAAATGGCCGACCCCGAGTACAAGATCGGCCGTCCCCGCCAGCTGTTCACCGGCTCGCAGCACCGCACCGTCAAGCCTATCGGCCAGCGTTAAGACCCCGGCGGCCTGGGCCGCTGGACGACAAGCCCGCAGATGCTCCGGCCCTGCGGGCTTTTTTGCGTCGGCTGGCGACTCAAGGGCTCTCGAGCGCGCCCACGATTTCCACTGCGCCAGCGTGCGCGCACGGCTCCTGCGCTGCCTCGGTGCAGCTCGGCGGGTCTGAAACAAATCCCGGTTCATCGCAGTCGTGTGGCGGCCAATGCGTACTTTGTGCCCCATGGCCCGGTGGCTGCGGACCCCTATCGCCATCCGGGTCACCGCCAGACCGGGCCTGGGTGCTGTTGACGATGGCCCACTGCATCTTCATCTTGTTCTCCCCCGAACCCCGAGCCGAGTACACCAGATCGCTGGCGTTCATATGCCAATGGTTCTCCCGTTCCGGGTCTGCGCCGGCCTCGAGCAAGAGCGCCACGCCCGGCGCCCATCCCCCCATCACCGCATGCATCAGCGCCGTATTGCCATTGCCGTCCGCCGCATCGATGTCCGCTTCCCGGGCGAGGATGGCCTGCGCCAGGTCCGCTCGGTTTTGCCAGACCGCGGCCATCAACGCCGTGTGGCCCATCTTGGTCTGCAGATCGACATTGGCCCCCCTGGCCAGCAAGGCATGCACCACGCTGTCGTATTGCTTGTCGACCGCGAGGAAGAGCGCGCTCGCACCGTTGTGCATCACCACATCGACATCGGCATGGGCGTCCAGCAACTCTTGCACCACGGCCAGGAACTTGGCTTCCAGCATATGCCACCCGTCCCCAGCCGCTGAAGCGGTGGCATCGAACCCGTTGAGCGCTTTATCCAATGCCTGCGCGGGACCCAGATAAACCGCAGCCAGCAATGCGTTCGAGCCCAGATGGCTCTTGGCATCGACCTGTGCTCCGTGCTGTATCAAGGCGCTCACCACGTGCTGGCGTCCCAGCCCAGCCGCATACTCCAGCGGGCCGATAGCGTGCACCCCCAGTCCCAAATTGGGGTTGGCATTGGCTTCGAGCAGGGCCTGTACCACGCCCACGGGGGCATGTTGCACGGCATGCACCAGCGGACTCATTGCGTCGCTGTCGAGCGCATCCAGATCCATTCCGGTGGCAGCAAACGCCTTCACCAGCGCGATTTGTTGATCGCCATCCACGCTTTCCTCGTAGATTGCGTCCACCAACAACTCCAAATTGGGGATGGCATGGGCTTCGAGCAGGGCCCGTACCACGGCCGCGGGGGCATGTTGCGCGGCATGCTGCAGCGGGCTCACTCCCTCGCTGTCGAGAGCATCCAAATCCATTCCGGTGGCAGCAAGCGCCTTCACCAGCGCGATTTGTTGATCGGCATCCACGCCTTCCTTGCATATCGCGTCCAGCAACAATTTCAAATACAGCTGCTGCTGGTCGCCAGGAACCAGCACGCCCTTGGCGCGCAACTCCACGACTTGCTCTGAATTGCCCTGCCGCGCCGCATGCAGCAACTGTGCACTGGCAATCTTCTCGACCATTGCGTCGCCGCGCGACAGCGCCATGTCCGCGACGCTGAGCTGGTGCCGGTTTTGATGAAAGGGGTTTGCGCCGGCCTCCAGCAACAGCTCCACGCTCTGCAGGTCGTTCTTTTCAACGGCAAACATCAACGCGGTAGATTCGTCATTGTCAGTGAGATCGATCTGCGGCGTTCGTTCCAGCAAGCATTGCAGCAGCTTGGGGCTACCGCTAGACGCGGCGCTCATCAACGGGGTAATGCCCAAGTCGTCCGCGATCTCGATATTGACGTTGGCCTCCAGCAATATCTGCAATATTTCCACCATGCACTCGTGGTCCGCCCGTTCCGGTTGAAACACGGCATGCAACGGGACCTCCTTTGACTCCCCGCCCTGCCCATCGACGTTGGCCCCTGCGGCAATCAAGCACCGCACGAGGTCCGGACATTTGCGCCAGATGGCGGCCTGCAGCGCGCCGGGGCTGCCTTCCAGCAGCGGATTGGGATCGGCTTTTGCGTCCAGCAAAGCCCGCACCACGTCCACTGGCGCAATGAGGATGGCACTGATAAGTGGGTTCATCTTCCGCACGGATACATCAAGATTCATTCCCGTTGCGCAGCAGGCCTTCACCATTTGCAGTTGCTGGGCGGAGTACGAGTCTCCATTGATGATTGCCCCGAGCAGCGTTTCCAGATACAGAGACTGTTGCGCGTCCGGCAGCTTGGGCTCTGCCATGGTCCGCAGTACCGTTACCACGTCCGGCCGTCCGTGCGCGACCGCGTAGTTCATCAGGTGGTGCAATGCCGGCGCGGGTAATTTCTGCGCGTCCCGCATCTCCGGACTCATGACATCGAACAGTTTCAGCATCACTTCGTGGGAGTGCTTAAGTAACGCCACGGTAAAAGCCGTCTGTTGATGCTTGCTCCTGTGGCTCAGGTCGGCACCGGCGTTCAGCAGCATTTCCGTGCCCTGCACCCAGTTTTCCTGTGCGGCATGCATCAGTGCCGTATTGCCGTGGTCGTCGGCAAGTTCGGTGTCCGGATTTCTTGCCAACAGGGCCTGCAGCAGGTGCGGGCTGCCGCGTTTCACCGCGAGCATCAGCATGGTGCACTTCCCATGCCAGACATTGACATCCATGTTTTCAGCGGCCTCGACCAAGGCCTGCGCGATGGCCACGGGTGCGTTGGTCAGCGCGAGCGCCAGCGGGCTTGAGCCGGACTTATCCGCGGCACTCACGTCCATTCCCGTAGCGCCAAAGGCTTTCATTACCCGCACCTTGTGGAGATCGCTGGTGTTCTTGGCCGTGATCGCGTCCATCAAATGGTGCCAATAGTCTGCGAGGTCCTTGGCCCCAACGTCTATCTGCTTGGCCCGGCATTCCAGGACCTTGTGCAGGTTTCCCTCCAGTGCGGCTTTCAGCATCTGCAGGCAGGTCGTCGGTTTGGCGATGATGTGGGTTTTCTTTGGCGGGTTTTTCTTTGGCATGGCGAGCTGAGTGCCGTGATCCGGGCAGATGCCTGATCACAACATAATAGTTAAAATATAATTTTATACTTTAACGATAGTTTTTTGCAATCGATTGCCGGTGACGCATCCAGCAACTTTGTCGTGTCCGAAAGGCCGCAAGGCCTTGGCCGCCCAGACTCAGCGGCTGTGCCCGCCAAAGCGCTCGCGATACACCACTGGCGTGATGCCCATATGCCGCACGAACAGATGGCGCAGCGCCTGCTTCGTGCGCAGGCCCACGCGCGCGGCGACGGTCTTGAGCGGCAGGTGGCGAGGCGCCTGCAGCAGCTGCTTTGCGCCTTCGAGGCGCGCCGGTCTCGACAAAGGCAGATGGCGCTCGCTCATCCTTGCCTGCGCGGCCAGCACTTCCAGGCCCAACGGCTCGGCAAGATTTGCCAGCACGTAGTCCTGCACCGCCTTGACGACGCCGGTCTGCACGGCCTGGCTGGAGAACTGCACGCTGAACTGCGACCGCTCTCCCGGACGCTTGAGGTACATCACCAGATCGCGCGCCACATCGATGCAGGCCGTGACGCCGGCCGAGGTCCAGAGGTGGCCGTCGCGCACAACGATCGCGTCGGCATCGACATCGACTGCGGGATAGCGCTGCTGCTGCAGCGCGGCAACGCTCCAGTGGGTGGCAGCGCGGCGGCCTTCGAGCAGGCCGGCAGCGGCCAGGAAGAAGCTGCCCGAACACAGGACAATGACGCGCGGCACGCGCGCAGCCACGCGCGCCGTCCAGGCCAGGAGTTCGCTCCGGGCATCGACGGTCTCGGTAATCTGGCGCGAGCCCGCGAGCCCGCGAGCCGGATGGCAGGTTTGCCGCGCACTTGATCAATATCGATGATCTGATCACCCACCATCTGAAACTGGAAGACATCGACAAGGGCTTTGCCTTGATGAAAGCCGGCGAATCCATTCGCTACGTGGTGGTCTACTAAGACGCTTGCCGCCCGTGCTGGCACACTGCACGGGCCTTATTTTTCTGGAGAGAACCCGCATGTCCGACACCCTCGAATTGCTCAGCGCCCATGCCGCCTTTGGCGGTGCCCAGCGTTTTTACCGCCACGCCTCCAACGAGATCGGCCTGCCGATGAAGTTCTCGGTCTACCTGCCCCCCAAGGCCGTGGCTGGCGAGAAGGTGCCGGCCCTGGTCTATCTGGCGGGCCTCACCTGCACCGAGGAAACCTTCATGACCAAGGCCGGTGCCCAGCGCCTGGCGGCCGAGCTGGGCCTGGCGCTGATCGCGCCCGACACCAGCCCGCGCGGCGCCAACCTGCCGGGCGAAGCCCAGAGCTGGGACTTCGGCGTGGGCGCGGGCTTTTACCTCGACGCCACGACCCGGCCCTGGGGCCTGCACTGGCGCATGGAAAGCTATCTGGTCGAGGAATTGCTGCCGCTGCTGGGCCGCAAGCTGCCCATAGACCCGCAGCGCGTGGGCATCTTCGGCCACTCGATGGGCGGCCATGGCGCGCTGACGCTGGCCTTGCGCCACCCGGGCCGATTCAAGAGTGTTTCGGCGTTCGCGCCCATCGCCAACCCCACGCAATGCGCCTGGGGCCGCAAGGCCTTCACCGGCTATCTGGGCGAAGACGAGTCAAGCTGGGCCGCGCATGACGCCAGCTTGCTGATGGCCGCGCAGAAGTCCGCGCCCTACCCTGCGGGCATTCTGGTCGACCAGGGGCTGGCCGACAAGTTCCTGATGGAAAAGCAGCTGTTGCCCGAAGCTTTTGAAGCCGCCTGCGCCCAGGCCGGCCAGCCGCTGACGCTGCGCCGCCAGCCAGGCTATGACCACGGCTACTACTTCATACAGACCTTCATTGACGACCATTTGCGCCACCACGCGCAGCAGTTGACGGGTTGAACGCCGGCCCGGCAGCGGGCTGTCAATTCGCACCAAAACAGTGCGGGATTGATGCATCACCTACAGTGGAGCGTTAGTCTTCAGCAAGGTACACCATGTCGCGCAAACCGCAGATCATTCTTTCGTCCCTCGATCTCGATCGCATCGAAGCCTTGCTGGCGGCCATTCCCGCGTCCGTGTTTCCGGGCAAGGCCGATCTGGAAGCCGAACTCGACCGTGCCGACGTGGTCGAGCCGGCGCAGATGCCGCCCAACGTGGTGACCATGAACTCGACCGTGCAGTTCGAGATTCTCGAAACGCGCCAGGACTTTCGCCTGACCCTGGTCTATCCGCGCGACATCGACGGCAGCGCCGACCGCGTGTCGATCTTCGCCCCCGTGGGCAGTGCGCTGCTGGGGCTGTCCGTGGGCGACGAACTCGCCTGGCCCGGCCCCGGCGGCAAGACCATGACGGTGCGCGTGACCGGCATCATCTATCAGCCTGAAAGCGCGGGCGAACTGCACCGCTGAAGCTGCGCCAAGGCAAAAACGCATACGGGGACTTCGTCCCCCAGCGTTCGGCACACTGCGTGTGCCTAGCGTGCGATGCAGATCAAGTCCAGGCCGTGATCCACGTCATCAGCATGCCCGTGCCCACCAGGCTGGCCTGCCAGCGCAGCGCGTCCTGCCAGCTGGGCATGTGGCGCTCGACGCGTTGATACAGCAGCTGGCCCGTGGCCAGCGAAAGCGCGAACGCAGCACACAGGCCCAGCAGATTGATGGCCAGCGAATCGGGCCAGAACCAGGTCACCACCGCATTGACCAGCAGGCACACGGGAAAGTGCACCAGGAACACCGAGTACGACATCTGGCCCAGCTGCTGCAGCCGCGTCGGGCCCGCCACGCTGTGGAGTCGGGGACTGCGCATCACCGCCACCAGGGCAAGCGCCGTGGCGCCGGCCAGCGCGATGCGCGTGCGCCATTCGAGCCACAGTGCAATGCCCAGCAGCAGCGCCATCAGCGCGCTCCAGGCCCAGGGACGCGCCGCGCGCACCGCCCACAAAGCCATCATGCCCAGGCCGTAGGCGCCAAAGAAGTAGACCGCCCAGTTGTCGAAGTCGGCGTCGCGATTGAAGCCCCAGAGCGATGCGGCGGCCAGCACCACCACCACGGCCTGGCCGGGCGTGGGCCACGCGCTTGCAGCGGAACCTGGCTCGATCTTCAACCAGCGGCCCATGGCAAACAGCAGCGCCGTCAGCGCAAACAGCTGGAAGTCAATGGACACATACCAGACGCCGGCCGACAGCGACTCCTCGCCGACAATGCCCTGCAGCAGCAGCGCGTGCGCAAGCAGCTGGAACAGGCTGGGGGCGGCCGACATCGAGGCGTGGTCGAACCACGGCCTTATCAAGGTGGAGACCAGCACCGCGAGCACCAGGGCCACGGCCAGCGGCACGACCAGGCGCACGAAGCGCCGCGCGATCTGCGGCAGCACTTCGCTGTGGCGTGCCAGGCCCGCGGGCGCGAGGCTGGCCGCGGCCAGATAACCGGCCAGCACCAGAAACAGTTGCACGGCCATGCGCGCGTCCTGATCGAGCCATTCGATCAACGCGGGCAGCAAGGGCTCGACCACATCGGCCATGGGGCCGTAGAACGCCAGGTGGTGCCAGACAATGGCGGCGCAGGCCAGGCCCTTGGTACAGTCAATGACCGCATTGCGCGAGGCAGATGACGAGGAAGACATAAAAATGGATTGCGAGAAGGTGCCAACCTACAACGCGGGCCGCGCCTGCGTGGCTGAATGGACGAAGAGTGGCGGACACAAGCCTTGAGACTTCGTTGCTGGAAAGTGTCTGTCATTCCAGGGCCCACGACATGCACTCGACATTTTGCGCCTTTCGGGCCTTCGCTGCCGAAGAGCGCGCAGCACACGCATTCAATGACCCTACTTAGATATTTCGAAGTTCCAGTAGGTACTGAAAAGCCAGTCAACAAAGGGACAATGCCTTCATGACGCAAAGCACTCCTCTTCCTGAACTCAACCGTCAATTCATTTCACATTTTGGCGAGATGGGCAGTCGCTGGGGCATCAACCGCACAGTGGGCCAGATCTACGCGCTGCTGTTTCTTTCGCCCGTGGCGCTCAATGCCGACCAGATTGCCGAAGCCCTGGCCTTCTCGCGCTCGAACGTGAGCATGGGCCTCAAGGAATTGCAGTCCTGGCGGCTGGTGCATCTGCGTCACCATCCGGGCGACAGGCGCGAATACTTCGATGCGCCGCAGGATGTCTGGGAAATTTTCCGCCTGCTGGCGGAAGAGCGCCGCCGCCGCGAGATCGAGCCCACGCAGTCGATGCTGCGCGCCGCGCTGCTGGAAGAGCCGGCCAGCGACGACGAGCACTATGCGCAGGAGCGCATGCGCGACATGCACGAGCTCATAGACCGGCTGATGACCTGGTTCGATGAAATCCAGCGCCTGTCGCCCGACACCGCCAAGCAACTGATGGGCATGGGCGCGGCCGTGACGCGCGTGCTGGAATTCAAGGATCGATTGACCGGCAAGGGCAGCGCCCAGCGCGCCGCCCAGGACCGCCTGCCCCCCGGCGCGCCCTGAGCCGCGCCTAGCCCAGCGCCAGGCGGGCGCGCGCGGCCTGGTATTCGCTGCGCAGCTGCGCCACGCGCTCGGCCACGCTGGTCACGGCATTGATCGTGCCAATGCCCTGGCCACAGCCCCAGATGTCCTTCCAGGCCTTGGTCGATGCGCCGCCGAAGTTCATCTTGCTCGGGTCCGATTCGGGCAGGTTTTCCGGGTCCAGGCCGGCCGCGCGAATCGACGGCGCGAGGTAGTTGCCGTGCACGCCCGTGAACAGGTTGCTGTAGACGATGTCATCCGAATTGCCTTCGACAATGGCCTGCTTGTAGGCGTCGCTGGCACGCGCTTCATGGGTGGCGATGAAAGCCGAGCCGATATAGCCGAAGTCCGCGCCCATGGCCTGGGCCGCAAGCACCGCCCCGCCCGAGGCAATCGCCCCCGAAAGCGCCAGCGGGCCGTCAAACCACTGGCGGATTTCCTGGACCAGCGCAAACGGGCTCTTGCCGCCCGCATGGCCGCCCGCACCCGCGGCCACGGCCACCAGGCCGTCGGCGCCCTTTTCAATTGCCTTGTGCGCAAACTTGTTGTTGATGATGTCGTGCAGCACCACGCCGCCCCAGCCATGCACCGCCTGGTTGACGTCCTCGCGCGCGCCCAGCGAAGTGATCACGATGGGCACCTTGAAGCGCGCGCAGACTTCCATGTCGTGATCGAGCCGGTCGTTGCTCTTGTGCACGATCTGGTTGATGGCAAAGGGCGCGGCCGGATGATCGGGATTGGCGCGGTTGTAGGCGTCCAGCGTTTCCGTGATCTCGGCCAGCCAGTCCTCGAGCTGGGCCGCCGGCCTGGCATTGAGCGCGGGCATGGAGCCGACGACGCCGGCCTTGCACTGCTCGATCACCATCTGCGGATTGCTGATGATGAACAGCGGCGAGGCGATCACCGGCAGGGACAGGCCTTGCAGTGCCTTGGGAAGTTGCGACATGTAGTCTCCTATTGCTATGGAAAAACACCTAAGCCCATTGCATCGGTAATCTGCCATGCAACTGGCGTGGCCTAGGTGGGGGACACCGAGCAAGGGCCGCCCCGCAGCGATGGTGTCGTCCCCCTCCACTGAAGGCTAGAGGGGGAAGCCATGTAAGCGGCTCAGGGGGTGGCGTCCTTTTAGAAGTCGTCGATGGCCAGCGCCATCACGCTGTCAGCGCCCTGCACCACGCTGTCGCGCAGCGCCGTGACCTTGACCAGCACATGTTCGGCATAGAACTGGGCGGTGACGATCTTCGCGCGCAGGAAGCGCTTGTGCTGTCCCGTGGGCAACAGTTGCTCGGCGACCCACAACGCACGGCCCAGCTGCCAGCCGGCCATCAGGTTGCCGGCCAGCATCAGATAGGGCACGCTGCCCGCGTACACGGCGTTTGGCTGCTGCTTGGCATTGGCCAGCATGTAGTCGACGACTTCGAGAAACGCCTGGCGCGCGGCCTTCAACTGGCGCGCCACCGACTGCCCCGCAGGCGTGCCGCAGGACTGCAGTTGCTGCTCGGTTTCCTCGATCTGCGCGGCAAAGGCGCGCGCCGTCTGGCCGCCGTCGCGCAGCGTCTTGCGGCCCACGAAGTCGTTGGCCTGAATTGCGGTCGTGCCTTCGTAGATGGTCAGGATCTTCGCGTCGCGGTAATGCTGGGCGGCGCCGGTTTCCTCGATGAAGCCCATGCCGCCATGCACCTGCACGCCCAGGCCCGTGACTTCCTGGGCCATCTCCGTGCTGTAGCCCTTGACCAGCGGCACCATGAATTCATAGAGCGCCGCGTGGTGGGCACGCTGTGCGGCGTCGGGATGATGGTGGGCCAGGTCGTAGGCTGCCGCGGCGGTGCTGGCCATTGCGCGGCAGCCTTCGGTCGTGGCGCGCATCACCATCAGCATGCGGCGCACATCGGGGTGGTGGATGATGGTCGCGCTGGCCTTGACGCTGCCGTCGACGGGACGGCTTTGCACCCGTTCCTTGGCAAACGCCGCGGCCTGCTGGTAGGCGCGGTCGGCAATTGCAATGCCCTGCACGCCCACGGCGTAGCGCGCGGCATTCATCATGATGAACATGTACTCGAGACCGCGGTTTTCCTCGCCCACGAGGTAGCCCACGGCACCCGCGCCCGCGCTATCGGCAACGCTGCCCTGAATGCCGTCGCCAAACTGCAGCACGGCCGTGGGCGAGGCCTTGATGCCCATCTTGTGTTCGATGGACACGCATTGCACATCGTTGCGCGCGCCCAGCGAGCCGTCCGGCTGGACCAGGAACTTGGGCACCACAAACAGGCTGATGCCCTTGACGCCTTCGGGTGCGCCCTGCACGCGCGCCAGCACCAGATGGACGATGTTCTCGGCCATGTCGTGCTCACCGTAGGTGATGAAGATCTTGGTGCCGAACACCTTGTAGCTGCCGCCTGCCTGGGGCTCGGCGCGGGTGCGCACCAGCGCCAGGTCGGAGCCGGCCTGGGGCTCGGTCAGGTTCATGGTGCCGGTCCATTCACCGGTCACGAGCTTTTCAAGATAGTTGGCCTTGAGCTCATCGCTGCCGGCCGTGAGCAGGGCTTCGATGGCGCCGTCGGTCAGCAGCGGGCACAGCGCAAAGCTCAGGTTGGCGGCGTTGAGCATCTCCACGCAGGCCGCGCCAATCGTCTTGGGCAGGCCCTGGCCGCCGAAGTCCTGCGGGTGCTGCAGGCCCTGCCAGCCGCCTTCGGCATACTGGCGAAACGCCTGCTTGAAGCCTTCACTGGTCGTGACCTTGCCGTCTTTCCAGCTGGACGGCGCAATATCACCCGGGCGGTTCAGCGGCGCCACCACGCCTTGCGCGAATTTCGCGCATTCCTCGAGCACCGCCTGGGCGGTTTCGAGTCCGGCTTCTTCAAAGCCCGGGAGTTGCGCCACCTGGTCGAGTCCCGCCAGGTGCTCCATGTTGAACAACATGTCTTGAAGCGGTGCTGAGTAGCTCATGGAATTTCCTTTTGCGGGTCGGATCAGCGGATGCTTACTGGCTGATGCGTCCCGAGGCACTGACAATGGACAAATCGACAAAGCGTGAGCCGAACTGCGACTCGGGCTTGAATGTCACCCAGTAACCGCCGAGGTCATGGGCAGTGAAATTGCGCAGGGCCGCAGTGACTTTTTCGCGGCTCGGAGATTGGGCGCGGCGCAGCGCCTCGGAGACCACCTTGGCGTTGACATAGCCCTCCATCATGGCGTAGCTCACGGGAATGTCGGCCGCCTTGGGATAGGCACTCACCACGTCGCGGAACTCCTTGTTCAGGCGCATGGAAACGCGGTAGGGGCTGGGCACCACCTGGGCGATCGACAGCCCGCTCATCAGCTCCGGCGGCAGGCGCGTCGTCAGCTGTTCAATGTCCGAATCGGAATTCGCGTAGATCTGCGCCGTTCCCGACTCCATGCGGTAGGCTTCGACAAAGGCCGCGGTTGCCGGGCTCGAGGCCACCAGCAAAATGGCCTGCGGCCCGGGCTTGATATTCTGCAGTTGCTCTACCGCCTGGGTCGCGGTGCTGCGCCCGCTCTTGAGCGTCACCTGGGCCACCAGCTTGGCATTGGCCGGTGTCACGGCCTGTTGCACCAGTTGGGTCACGGCTTCAAGATCGGCACGCTCCTCGACCACCAGCGCCAGGCGGGTGATGCCGACAATGGCCAGATGGCTGGCAATCTTGGCCATTTCATCGTGCAGGCCGGCGCGGGTGCTGAAGATCGCCGGCGCGCGCGCGACCTTGGTGTCATTGCCTTGGTAGCCCACCAGGCTGATGCGCTCCTTGTCAAGCACACCGCTGCCCAGCAGGCCGGCAAGATTGCCGTTGCCCATGTAGCCGGCAAGAACGACGGGATTTGACTTGGCAAGCAGTTCACGCGTGCGTGTCACCGTCTCTTCGGGATGACCGCCGTCGTCAACGACCACCAGTTGCACGGGCTGGCCCTGGATTCCACCGGCCTTGTTGACCTGGTCGAAATGCAGCCGCATGCCTTGCGCATAGGCCCGGCCCTGGGGGCCGCCCTTGCCGGACAAGGGTGCAACCTGCCCCACCACCCACTGGGCATGCGCGCCCACACAGGCCAGCGCACAGGCCAGCGCAACTGCAGCCCGGGACCAGGGTGCCATGATCGATTCCATGCGGTCGTCTCCCTCTCAAGCGCGCGGGGCGCGCCGCCGTATTTTTATAGGAGCGGGCCCGCCGGCCAAGCGACGGGGCCCGAGAGACAGGCCCAGAGGGGCAGGTCCCTCTTTGCGAAGCGGAGCTTACAGCGCCTTGACCAGCTCGGGCACGGCCGTGAACAGATCGGCTTCCAGGCCGTAGTCGGCCACGCTGAAGATCGGCGCTTCCGGGTCCTTGTTGATTGCCACGATCACCTTGGAGTCCTTCATGCCGGCCAGATGCT
>Ga0308165_1003775_pt1 | contig 15837 bp, 15 predicted proteins | sample PhyWR2_FD_201032 | JGI IMG/M metagenome (GOLD analysis project Ga0308165, IMG submission 201032) | Phyllosphere microbial communities from UC Gill Tract Community Farm, Albany, California, United States - DLSLW.R2 | ecosystem: Host-associated > Plants > Phyllosphere > Unclassified | place: USA...
GTCTCCGCGGCGTCTGACGTCGTCGAGCAGGTCGGGGCTCTGACCGTCGGCACCGACGACAGCGCTGCTGGCTGAGATGGGCCGGACGGGACGGGTCGAGGCTGTGTCGAGCCATGGGGTGCCGGTCAAAGGGGTGTCGGTCGCCGGGGTGCCGAGCACGGCGAGGTCGAGCGCGGCGAGGTCGAGCGCGGGCGTGCCGAGCGCGGGCATCTCGAGCGCGGGCATCTCGAGCGTGTCGAGCTCGAGCTCGAGCTCGTCCGCTCCGGGCGGTCCTCTGCCGGGACCCAGCGAGCACGCACACGCCCCCAGGTCCCGTCCCCGGGCCCTCCCCTGGCTGATCGGCGCCACCGCCGTGCTCGTGGCGACCGTGCTCCTCGCCGTCACGATCGGCTCGGCCGATCTCGGCGTCGGCGAGGTCTGGCGCTCCGTTGCCTGGCACCTGACCCGCGGGCTCGGCCTCGACCACGTGGTCGGCGTCGAGCCGCTGAGCGTCCTGCGGGACGGCATCGTGTGGCAGCTGCGGCTCCCCAGGGTGCTCACGGCAGCCGCCGTGGGCGCCGGCCTCGCGCTCTGCGGTGTCGTCATGCAGTCCCTCACCCGCAACCCGCTCGCCGACCCCTACCTGCTCGGTCTGTCCTCGGGCGCGTCCCTCGGCGCGGTCTTGGTCCTCGTGCTCGGTCTGGGCGTGCTGCTGCCGGTCGCGGCCTTCGCGGGTGCTGTGCTGGCGCTCGCCGCAGCCCTCGGGCTCGCCGGGGCGCTCGGCGCGATCACGCCGACGCGGACCGTCTTGTCGGGCCTCGCAGTCAGCCAGCTCTGCGCGGCGGCGACGTCTTTTGTCATCTTCTGGTCCGCGACGGGCGACTCCTACCGGGAGATCTTGTCGTGGCTCATGGGCTCGGTCGCCGGTGCCACGTGGGGATCGGTCGCGATCGCGGGGATCGCCGTGCTCGTCCTCGGGTCGCTCTTGGCGCTGTCGGGGTCGGTCCTGGACGCCTTCACCTTCGGCGACTCCTCGGCGGCCGCGCTCGGGATCTCGGTCGAGCGGACCCGCTGGCTGCTGCTCGTGGGCGTCGCGCTGCTCACGGGGGCACTCGTGTCGGTCTCCGGGGCTGTCGGTTTCGTCGGGCTGATCCTGCCGCACGCCGTGCGGTTGCTCACCGGCGCGCGGCACAGGCTGCTGCTGCCGCTCTCCGCGCTCACGGGAGCGTCGTTCCTCGTGTGGGCCGACACGCTCGCGCGGACGGTCTTCGCCCCGCGGGAGGTGCCTGTCGGGATCATCACGGCGGCTGTCGGCGCCCCGGTGTTCGCCGCGCTGCTGTGGCGTGGGCGGAGGCTCGCGTGACACGGGCGCCGGGGCGGGGTCCTGGAGCCGGGAGGCGCAGTCCTGGTGCCGCGAGGGGCGGGCCTGATGCCGCGAGGGGCGGGCCTGGTGCAGCGGGGCGCGAGCCTCGTGGCATGGGGCTCGAGTCTGGTACCGCAGTCCGCGAGCCCGGTGCCGCGGGGCGCGAGCCCGGTACCGCGGCGCGCGAGCCTCGGGACGGCCTCAGCGCCTCGAGGATGACGTGGTCCGTCGACGGGCGAACGATCGTCGACGGCGTCGACTGCACGGCTCCCGTCGGGGCGCTGACCGGTCTGGTGGGTCCGAACGGGTCCGGCAAGTCGACCCTCCTGCGCCTGCTGACCGGTGTGCTCGGAGCCGATGCTGGCGAGGTCGGCTTCGGTGGCGTAGACCTCCTGTGCCTCAGGCGTCGGGAGCGCGCGCGGCAGCTGGCCGTGGTCGAGCAGGACGCCTCGGCCGAGCTCCCGCTCACCGTGCGCGACGCTGTGCTGCTGGGTCGGATCCCGCACCGTTCGCTGCTGGCAGGTGACAGCGCCACCGACCACGCCATCGCCGACGAGGCTCTGGCGCGCACCAGGATGACGGCCTTCGCGGACCGGGCCCTCGCCTCCTTGTCCGGGGGCGAGCGACAGCGTGTGCACATGGCCCGGGCACTCGCTCAGCAGCCTCGTCTCCTCCTGCTCGACGAGCCCACCAACCATCTCGACATCAGCGCGCAGCTCGAGACGGTCGCGCTGCTCCGCGAGCTTGCCGACGAAGGCGTCACCGTGCTCGCGGCACTGCACGACCTGACGCTCGCGGCGAGCGTCTGCGACCACGTGGTGGTCCTCGCCGGCGGTCGGGTCGTGGCTGCTGGGCCTGTCGAGGAGGTGCTCGTGCCTGAGGTACTCGACGAGGTGTACGGCGTCCGGTGCACGGTGCTGACCCACCCGGAGACGGGGAGACCTGTGCTGTCCTTCGCGCTGGCCTGAGGGACGGCGGGTCGGGAGAGCATCGTCGGCGCGTGTCAGTGGTGATCCGTAGAATTGGGACATGTCGACGGAACTGCTGATACCTCACGAAGTGCACGGTGCTGTTTGCGCCATGCCGTCAGGTCTCGCATCGCTGGCGTCTTCTCCCTTGCTCCCATCACCTACCTCGCCAGCATCTCTTGCGCCGCCTTCCGCGCCCGACGCGTCCCTTGTGTCGCTCGAGTCGCTCGAGCCCGACGATGCGGGGGCTGAGGACATCGACTCGATGACCCTCGCTCAGGTGAACGATCGCCAGGGCGAGCTGGTCGACGCGGTCGTGGCGGGGTTCGCCGAGGTTGCCGCTGCGCAGGCTCGGTGCGCTGAGCGTGTCGAGGCGCTGCGCCGCTGGTCGCGGGATGCTGCCGACGCAGCCGCCCGCCGCCGGGGCCTGGAGCACGCCAGCGGCCTGGACCACGGTCTGGCCGAGCGGTCGGTGACCGCCGAGCTCGCCTGCGCGCTGCGCCTGCCCGAGAGGTCGGCATCCGCGCTGCTGGTCGAGTCGCAGTCCCTGGTCCACGAGCACCCCGCGACGATGACCGCCCTGCGTTCGGGCGAGGTCTCCTACAGGCACGCGCTCGCAGTGCTCGACGCGACCACAGGGCTGGACGAGACATCGGTCCTCGAGCTGGACGCGATCTTGGCAGACAGGGCTCGCAGCACCACGGTCTCCCGGCTCAAGCGCGTCGCCCGGCGCGAGCGTGAGCACCGCGACCCCCGTCCGATGACGGCTCGCCACCGGCTCGCCGCCCAGGACCGCCACGTCGAGCTGCAACCGTGCGAGGACGGCATGGCGTGGTTGCACCACCTGCTGCCCGCAGTCCAGGCGACCGCGATCTTCCACCGCCTCACCGACATCGCCGCCGCGGTCCAAGGCCAGGACGAGCCTCGCACCCTGGCGCAGCTGCGCGCCGACGCCAGCATCGACCTGCTGCTCGACGACGACGCCCGCGCGGTGCTCGCGGCCTCGACCGTCGAGGCCGAGCTGCCCGCACCGCGCATGCTCTCGGCGGGCCCTTCAAGCCCCGAGGGAGCCGGCAGGTCCGGGGCGACCGACCGTCAACCTCTCCGCCTCAGCGCTACCCGCACCCACTCCCGCAGGACGAGTGGGCCCGGGAACGAGGCTGCGAGCGGGCACAGGAACGGGACGGCGAGCGAGGACGGGAACGACGCCGAGGATGCGGGCGCAGCTGTCCCGACCACCACCACAGGCGACGACGGACCCGCTCACTCGATCGCGGGCGTCGCCGACCGCGTCTCCCTCGGGGACATCAAGCCCCAGGTCGCCGTCACCGTCCCCGTCATGACTCTCCTCGGCCACTCCGACGAGCCTGGCGACCTCGCCGGCCACGGACCCATCGACGCCGACACCGCCCGCCGCCTGGCAGCACAAGCGCCCAGCTTCCTGAGGATCCTCACCCACCCCGAGACAGGCACCGTCCTGTCCGTGGGGCGCGACCGCTACACCGTGCCGGCAGACCTCAGGTCCTGGCTCAGGCTCCGCGACGAGACCTGCCGATTCCCCGGATGCTCACGCCGAGCACAACGCTGCGACATCGACCATGTCACGGACTGGGCCCACGGAGGAGCTACCGACCACGACAACCTCATCCACCTGTGCCGGAGGCACCACCGGTTGAAGCACACCACCGGCTGGACCGTCAGCACCGAGTCCCCAGGCAGCGCCGGTCGCGGGGACGAGTGCACCCACCCTCAGCCCGAGCGTTCCATCGCCCTCACCGTGGACCGCCGTGCCTCCGGCTCTCAGGACCGGACCGACGCTGAGAGCATCACCAGCCCTGAGGTCGGCAGCGACTCCGCACGTCACGCAGCATCGCGGAGCGGCGCTGACGTCGTGTACTGGACCACGCCCTCAGGACGCACGTATCTCGACCGCGCCGCCGTCGGGATCTCACGCGACCACGACCAGAGGCGCGACGAACCTGATACCGCAACCGCTGATCACGGCCCGGCCCCCTGTGCCGACGAGCCGCCGTTCTGACCCGGAGCGCTCGAGAGCACCACTGCGCCGGGCACGCTGGACGCAGTCACGACGACCCACGAGTGTCGCGACCAGCGCGCGCCCGGCACCACGGGTCCGACGTGCAACCTGACCCGCAGACCACTCAGCCGCGCATCGCCTCCGCAGAGTGCTGAGGGTCGACCTCCTCGCCGGGACGGACCGGGCCGGGCGCGGTCCCGTCGCCGAAGGGGCGACCGCCGAGCGCGGCACGGTCGTGCGGCGCGAGCCACCCGCTGAGGTCCGGACCCTTGGGCACGATGCTCGTCGGGTTGATGTCGGTGTGGACCACGTAGTAGTGGCGCTTGATGTCCTCGAAGTCGATCGTGTCGCCGAAGCCGGGGGTCTGGAAGAGGTCGCGGGCGTAGTCCCACAGGACAGGCATCTCGGTCAGCTTCGACCGGTTGCACTTGAAGTGCCCGTGGTAGACGGCGTCGAAGCGGACCAGCGTGGTGAAGAGCCGCACGTCGGCTTCGGTGACCGTGTCGCCGACGAGGTAGCGCTGCGTCGAGAGGCGCTCCGACAGCCAGTCGAGGCGGTCGAAGAGCCTGTCGTAGGCCTTGTCGTACGCCTCCTGCGATCCCGCGAAACCGCACCTGTACACACCGTTGTTGACGTCCTTGAAGACCGCGAGCGCGACCTCGTCGATCTCGGCCCGCAGCGCCTCGGGGTAGAGGTCCGGCGCGCCCTCGCGGTGGTGCGCGGTCCACTCGGTCGACATGTCGAGGGTCATCTGCGCGTAGTCGTTCGTCACCACCTGGCCTGTCGTCTCGTCGACGAAGGCGGGGACCGTGATGCCGCGCTCGTAGTCGGGGAAGCGTGCGAAGAACGCGTCCTGCAGGCGCGGGATGCCGAGCACGGGGTCGAGACCGTCGGGATCCAGGTCGAAGGTCCAGGAGCGGGCGTCGTGCGTGGGGCCGGCGACACCCATCGAGATGGCGTCTTCGAGGCCCAGGAGCCTGCGGACGATGATCGCGCGGTTGGCCCACGGGCACGCCCTCGACACGACGAGCCTGTAGCGGCCTGCCTCGACCGGGTAGCCGTCGCGGCCGTCGGCGGTGATCCGGGTCGCGATGTAGCGCGCGTCGCGGGTGAACTCGGTGCCGGGGGTCACGTAGGAGCCCGCCGTGCTCTGGTCGTCTGCGGTCGTGGGATTCGCGTCGTCTGCCATAGTGCAATCTTGCATTACTTCGACGGGCGCGGCAGGAGGACGGCCGAGCCCGCCGGTGAACAACCCGCTGACCTGCTGACCTGCGAGGAGATCACCCACCACCTCCGCATGTCACCAGAAGGGGGCGGGGCCAGCAGGACTATCTTCTTGACCGGCACCCGCTCTCCACCGGAACCCGTCGAAGTCGCTGCGGCGCAGGCGAGGACGGCACGCCGCGTCAGGCCGGGACAGCCCGGCCGGGCTGGAACGACCTGGGCTGCTGAGAGTCTCGGTCGCACGCTGAGCTGACGAAGCCCGGCACACGGACCAAGGAGAGTGCTGTGGCGGACCTCGTGATGGATCTGGTCGGTTGGATCCTCGAGAGCTTGTTCGACGTCGGTTCGGGTCGACGACAGCGACGTCGAGCAGATCGCAGGATCGCGGACGGGCACCTGAGGTGCGTCGTACGGATGGTCTCCGGCAAGATCCCGGGACTCACGCGTGAGGGCGCTGCTGTGGACCTCGAGCTCGCCCCAGGTTCTGTCGTCTGCCGACGCAGAGACGACCGTCAGCGGGCGATACGTCTGACCGACGTCACGCTCGACCGGTCGTCGTCCCGTCCTGTCCGGTCGGACGACCCGCGGCATCCGGTGCACGACGACGACGTGGTGTGGCTCCTCGTCACCCCGTCGGCCCGCCTCGAGGTCTGCGCCTCCGAGTCCCTGCTGCGGTCCGCGCACAGGCTCGTCCACCCGGACTCCCCCTCTGCACACCCCGTCACGTCGCCCGATGCCTACAGGTCACGGCACCGAGCCTGACCCGACCTCCGGTGCCATGATGGGCAGATGACTCGAGACCTGTGGCTCACCGGTGACCCTGAGGCCGACGCGCTCCTCTCCAGCGATCCCTTCGCGCTGCTCGTCGGGATGCTGCTCGACCAGCAGGTCACGATGGAGTCGGCCTTCGCCGGACCGCAGAAGATCGCCGAGCGGATGGGCGGCCTGAATGTACGGAAGATCGCCGAGGCCGACCCTGAGGAGTTCTCAGAGCTCTGCGCCACGAAGCCTGCGGTCCACAGGTACCCCGGGTCCATGGCGGGGCGCATCCAGGCTGTCGCCCAGGAAGTCCAGGCGACGTACGGCGGCGACGTGACGCGTCTGTGGACGGATGACGACCCCGACGGCCCGACGGTCTTGCGGCGACTCAAGTCCCTCCCGGGCTTCGGTGCGCAGAAGGCGTCGATCTTCCTCGCACTGCTCGGTAAGCAGTATGGCGTCCAGCCCGAGGGCTGGCGCGAGGCTGCGGGATCCTACGGTGATGCTGATGCACGCCGGTCGATCGCCGACGTCACCGACGAGACGAGCCTCGACGAGGTCCGTACGACGAAGAAGGCGATGAAGGCCGCCGCGAAGAAGAAGGACTGACGACGGCTCGCAGCGTCCAGAGCAGTCCGCGGAGCTGCCGACGGTGCGCAGGACCGGCGCCTGTGCCGACGGGACCGGCGAGGAGGACGCGCCGCCCTGGGCCTGCCTGACGTGACAGGACGCACCCTGTCCTTGACTAGGCTCGTCACCATGAAGATCACTCTCCTCGCCGGCGGCGTCGGTGGCGCCCGCTTCACCCGTGGCCTGCTGCACCTGCTCGCCGAGCGCTACCCAGACGGTGAGGGCGGCACCACGGCCGAGGTGACCGTCGTCGCGAACACCGGCGACGACATGTGGCTGCACGGCGTCCGCGTCTGCCCTGACCTCGACACGGTGATGTACACCCTCGGCGGGGCGATCCACGAGGGGCAGGGCTGGGGTCGTCAGGACGAGTCGAGCCGCGTGTCGGCCGACCTCGCCGCCTACGACCTCGGCTGGGAGTGGTTCACCCTCGGCGACCTCGACCTCGCCACCCACCTGGCACGCACCGAGCTGCTGCGCGCCGGGAAGACCCTCACCGAGGTGACAGCCCACCTGTGCCGCCGCTGGAACCCGGGCGTGACCCTGCTGCCGATGAGCGACCAGCCTGTCGAGACGCACGTCGTGGTCGGCGAGGGCACGCCGGAGGACCCGGAGCGGCTCATCCACTTCGAGGAGTGGTGGGTGCGGCACCGTGCCGGGATCCCCGCCCGACGCTTCGAGCAGGCGGGGGTCGACTCCGCGTCGGCGACACCCGAGGCGCTCGACGCGATCATGACGGCCGACCTCGTGCTGCTCCCACCGTCGAACCCTGTCGTGTCGGTCGGGACGATCTTGGGTGTGCCGCGGATCCGGGAGGCGCTGAACGCCACGCCTGCCCCTGTCGTCGGCATCTCTCCGATCGTCGGCGGCGCCGCGGTCCGCGGGATGGCGGACGCGTGCCTGACCGCCATCGGCGTCGAGACGAGCGCCTTGGCGGTCGGTCTGCACTATGGCGCGCGCGAAGGCCTCGACAACGACGACCTCGTCGAGGGCGACGGCCAGGCCGAGGCTGCGGCGGGACGACTCGGGGTCATCGACGGGTGGCTCGTCGACGACAGCGACCACGAGGCCGTCTCGGGGCTCGAGGCTGCGGGGATCCGCTCACGTGCCGTGCCGCTGCTCATGACAGACGACGCGGCGACTGCGCAGATCGCCGCGGCCGCCCTCGACCTCGCCGGGTTCCGCTGAGGCCGGTCGTCGTGGGGCTGTCAGCCGGTGACCCGTTCTCGTCGATGTCAGCTGCGCTGATCACCGAGACTGTGCATCGACCGGAGCTCACGCCCGGCCGCCAGCATCAGCGCCCGGCCGCTGGACAGCCCGCAAGCATCAGCGTCCCGCCGCTAGACAGCCCGCAAGCGTCAGCGCCCGGCCGCGGTCACCGCGCCGAGGTACGTCGCGATCGCGTCACGGTTCTTCGTGAGGCACTCGATCCGGCTGTCCATCCGGGCGAGCTCTTCCTCGAGGAGGGCCACGGTCTCCGGAGCCACGTCGTCGACGAAGATGCTGTCGGGGCGGTTGAGGCACGGCAAGATCAGGTGGATGAGCCGGGTCGACATCCCCGCGCCCAGCAGACCGCGGATGTGCTCGACGCGTGCGACCAGACGCTCGTCGTAGTCGCGGTAACCGTTCGGCTCCCTGCTGGGAGTGATGAGGCCCTGCTCCTCGTAGTAGCGCAGCAGCCGCGGGGTCGTCCCGGTCCGGCAGGCCAGCTCACCGATGCGCACGGTCACCACTCTGCGCTCGGTCACTCCTGCGCGCACCGTCATCCCTGTGCGCACGGTCACTGTGCACACGGTCGTCCCTGCGCTCGAGAGGTCGTCGGAGGTCGAGAGGTCGTCGGAGGTCGAGAGGTCGTCGGGGGGCCTCGGTCCCGGGGCGAGAGGAGGTCTCCGCGTCAGGCAGTGGTCCTCGGAAGGTCTGAGGTCGTCGCACGGTCACGGGGTGCACAACGTCACAGCCAGCAGAGATAGTCCCGGCTTGACCCTGACACTGGTGAGAAGGTCCGACGATCTCTCCTGTGACCACCGAACCGCACGACACCACAGCCCTCGCCCGTCAGACGCGCCCTTCCGACGCTCAGACTCCGGCGCTCCGACCCGACACGACACCCACCCGCCTCCCCCTGGCTTCCCTGCTCGCCCTCGCCGTGACCTGCTTCGTCACCCTGCTGAGCGAGACCCTCCCCGCGGGCCTCCTGCTCCAGATGAGCGACGACCTCAGCATCAGCACCTCGACCGCCGGGCAGACCGTCACCGTCTTCGCCGTCGGCTGCCTCGTCGGCGCCATCCCGCTCACCTCCCTCACAGCCTCGCTCCCCCGACGCGCCGTCGTCGTCGGGATGCTGCTCGGCTTTGTCGTGGTCAACACCGCGACGGCCCTCGCACCCTCCCTGCCGATCTTGCTCGCGACGCGGTTCCTCGCCGGTCTCGGCGCCGGGATGACCTGGGCCCTGATCCCCAGCTATGCCCGCAGGCTCTCGCCCCCGCACCTGGCGGGCAGGGCCATCGCCCTCACCGCGCTGGGCAGCACGCTCGCGCTCGCCGTCGGCGTCCCGGCCGGGACCGCGCTCGGCGAGGTCGTCGGGTGGCGGTGGACCTTCGGGGTGCTGTCGGTCGTCGCGATCGGGCTGGTCGTGTGGGTGCGGCTCGGGACAGCCGACGTCCCTGGGACGCCCCGGTCAGGCTCCGGTGGCATCCCTGCGGCGCTGCGGGTCCCCGGTGTCCGGGCGATCATCGTCACCACCGCAGCGGTGATCGTCGCCCACAACCTGCTCTACACCTACGTGGCGCCGTACCTCGTGGACGTCGGACTCGGCGAGAGCCTCGCGCAGTCGTTGCTGGTCTTCGGTGCAGGGTCGATCGTCGGCGCGATCCTCGTGGGCATCTTCGGAGACAGTCACCTCCGCCACCTCGCCGTCGGGAGCGCGGCAGCCCTGGTCGTCTCCCTCGTGCTGCTCGGGACGGTCCGCGAGCCCGTGGTCCTGCTCGTCACGGACGCCGTGTGGGGAGCCGTCTTCGGCAGCATCGCACCCGTGCTGCAGACGGCCTCGGCGCGGGCTGCGGGCGCCTCGGCCGATGCCGCGCAGTCTGTCGTCGTGACGGTGTGGAACCTCGCGATCGCCCTCGGTGGGGCGGTCGGCGGGGTGGGGCTCGCCGTGGCGGGGGCCGGTGCGCTCCCGCTCCTGAGCCTGCCGCTCGCCATGGTCGCGCTCGTGATCGTCGTGGGCGGGCGCCGCTACGCCTTCCGTGCGGGACGCGGGACTGCGAGCCCCGCGCAGGGCTGAGCGCTACGCGACGGCCGCGGTCTCGTCGGTGCAGGGCATCTGGTCCAGCGCCGGGGGTCGCGGCCGCTCGACGTCAACGGGCGGCTCCGTCCCGCTCTGCGCACGGCGGGCGAGGACCTGCGACGTCGCACGGCCGGCGCCGAGCTCCGCGACGGCCGCGAGGTCGCCGAGCCTGTCGACGTCCTGCCGCAGACCCGACAGGTCAGGGACATCGAGCGCGACGTGCCCGCGCCGGACGTGCTCGGCGGCCGATCCTGCACCGAAGGCCGGGTCGAGAGGGACCCCTGCAGACGCCGTCAGCAGCGTGGTGCCTGTGCCCTCGGCGTCGACGACGACGGCTCGCGGGAAGGCCGACGCCGCGGCGAGGGCCTGCTCGAGGTCAGCGGGGCGCAGGGCAGGAAGATCTCCGAGGAGGACGGCGACCGGACCGGCGCGGAGCCCGACGCCCGGCGCAGCCCCACCGGTGTCACCACTCGGGGCAGCCGCCTCACCTCGTGCGATGGCGTCACCTGGTGCCGCTGCGGTCTCGCCGGCGGTGAGGCCTCCTGCTTCGGCGTCACCTCGTGCGGCGGTGACGCCCGCACGGATGGCCGCGTTGAGGCCGGCGGCTGGGACAGGCTCCGGCACGACCACGACAGGAGCCCACCCCGGTGGACGCACGCCTCGCAGGTCAGCGACCACGTCGTCGTCGTCCGTGACGACCACCACCTGCCCCACAGCGCGGGCGGCCCGAGCAGCAGCCACGGTGTCGGCGACCATCGCCCGCGCGAGCTCTGCGCGCTCCTGCGGGCTCAGGTCGCCGGACAACCTCGTCTTGGCCTGGGCGATGAGCTTGACAGGCACGATGACCGACCACTGCGCGGCCGGCGCCGTGGGCTGACCAGACGCCTGACGGGTCACCTCGACGGCTCGGCCGGCGCCTGGGCCGTCCCGCCGACGGCGTCCTTCCAGCCCTGCTCGTAGGCCTCGGCGCTGCCCTGGGCGAACATGTCGGCAGGGCCGAGCCGCACGAGCGCGCGGGCCCCGGGGCCGTCCTCGTCGGTCGTCAGGTGCGCGAGACCGCGCACGACCGCGACAGGCCGCCCGCTGGTCTTGCCCTTGACGAGCTCGGCCGCAGCAGCGATCTCGTCGGCGACAGCCGCCACCGTGACCGTGAGTTCTCGGCCCTGGGCGTCGGTCTGGCCACGGAGGTCCTCCATGACCTGCACACCGGCCGCGCCGATCGCGATGTCCGTCTGGCCGGCACGCCAGGGGCGTCCGGCGGTGTCGGTCACGACGATGCCCACCCGGGCACCGAGGCGCTCGGTGAGCCCGGCGCGGAGCCTGCGCGCAGAGTCGTCAGGGTCGAGCGGCAGCAGGAGCACGGTCCCGTCCGGGGTGTTGCTCGCGTCGACGCCGGCCGCGGCCATGACCAGACCGAGCCGGTTCTCCACGATCCGCGTGACACCTCCCGGGTGCACGCGCGAGGCGACGACCCGCACGGTCTCGTCAGTGATCGCCTGCTCACGGTCCTGCGCCGAGACCACGCGACCCTCGGCCTTGGAGACGATCTTGCTCGTCACCACGACCACGTCGCCGGGCTCGAGCGGTCGACCCGACGCGCTGACAGCACGCTCGACGAGGTCGACGAGGTCGTCGCCGGGGCTGACTTCAGGGATCCCGTCGAGGGCCCAGACGCGCAGCTCTGCCGCGGCAGGCTGGGGCGTCGACGCAGCGGTCTCCGGCCCGACCGCCACGCGGAGAGCCTGGTCCGGCGGGAACTGCGCCTCGGCCACGCTCTCCGTCACCTCCGGGGTCGTGCTCTCGGTCATCGGACCAGCTTGGGCAGTACGTCGCGGCCGAAGACGTCGATCCACTCGCGCTGGTTGCGGCCCACGTTGTGCAGGTAGATGCGGTCGAAGCCGAGGTCGACGTACTTCTGGATGTTCGCGCGGTGCACGTCGGGGTCGGAGGAGATGACCATCCGGCCCTCGAAGTCTTCCGGGCGCACCAGCTTGGCGATCTGCTCGAACTCGAAGGGCGAACGGATGTCGGCCTTCGGGAACTTCATGCCGCCGTTGGGCCACTCGGTCATCGCGTTGGCGAGGGCTTCTTCGTCGGTCTCGGCCCACGACAGGTGGATCTGGAGGACCTTGGGCATGCCCTCGGGGTCGCGGCCGACCTCCCGGGCGCCGTCGTCGAACTTGCCGAAGAGCATCGAGATCTTCTCGAGGGGAGCACCCACAGTGATGAGACCGTCGGCGTGCTTGCCGGCGCGCTTGGCGGTGACAGGTCCCGCAGTCGCGACGAGGATCTCGGGGGCGACCTCGGGCATGGTCCACAGACGGGTCGACTCGAGCTTGTAAAAGGGCCCGGAGTGCTTGACGTCCTTGCCTGCGAGCGACGCCGTGAAGAGCTTCTTGATGACGTCGATGGCCTCGAACATGCGGTTGATGCGCTCGGGTGCCTCGGGCCAGTACTGCCCGATGATGTGCTCGTTGAGCGCCTCGCCCGAGCCGAGACCGAGCCAGTGACGGCCCGGGTACATGGCGGCGAGGGTCGCCGAGGCCTGCGCGACCATCGCGGGGTGCCAGCGGAAGGTCGGAGCTGTCACGCCGGGGCCGATGTCGCCGCGGGTGCGCTCGCCGAGCGAGGACAGCACGTTCCAGACGAAAGCGCTCTGGCCCTGCTGCGGGACCCAGGGCTGGAAGTGGTCCGCGGCCATCACACCGGAGAACCCGTGCTGCTCCGCGTACTCGGAATAGCTGATGATGTCTGTCGGGTGAAACTGCTCGAGCATGGCGGCGTAGCCGATGGTCAGGTCCATGAGTCCACCCTATCCCTGCGACCCGGACGGCACCCGGTGCGTCTTGGTGTAAGCCGCCTGGGCTCGCGGGCGCAAGATGAGGGTGTCGATGTTGACGTGCAGCGGCTGCGCGAGAGACCAGCGCACAGCCTCTGCGACGTCGCCCGCCTGCAGCGGACCGGGCACCCCGTCGTACACCGCGGCAGCCTTGGCGGAGTCTCCGCCGAAACGGGTGAGCGAGAACTCTTCGGTGTGCACCATGCCCGGGGCGATCTCGACCACGCGGACCGGCTCGCCGACGAGCTCGAGGCGCAGCGTCCGCGTCGCGACCCGCTCGGCGAACTTCGCGGCCACGTACCCTCCACCGCCCTCGTAGGGCTCGTGCGCGGCGGTCGACGTGATGACGACGATGTCGCCCTCGGCCTCGCGCAGCGCCGGCAGGAACGCGTTGACCACCCGGAAGGTGCCGATGACGTTGAGCTCGTACATGCGGCGCCAGAGCTCGAGGTCGGCCGCACCGACGGGGTCGGCGCCGAGCGCGCCGCCCGCGTTGTTGACGACGGCGTCGACAGGGCCGGAGACGGTGACCTCGGCAACGAGACGGGCGACGTCCTCGTCGGAGGTGATGTCGGCGACGACGTACGTCGCGCCGGTGCGCTCGGCGACCTCCGCGAGACGGTCTTCGCGGCGGGCGACGGCGACCACGTCGTGGCCCTCGGCGCGGAGAAGCTCGACGGTCGCTGCGCCGATGCCCGACGAGGCGCCGGTGACGACGATGCGGCGCGGGGTGGCAGGGGCGGGCTCAGACGGACGGGCAGGGAGGTCAGACATGCAAGGTCTCCTAGAGATGGGTAGGACGGAGCAGGTGGGGGTCTCAGGTCGAGACCGGTCGGGAGAGAGCGGCGAGCAGGCGTGGTCGAGTGGCCACTGGTCGGCGGCCTCTGGCCGGGCACGGACGACCCGACGCCGCTGGCCAGCCACGAACCTAGGGGGCACGGAGGACGGGGGCCGGGGCGCTCAGGACGCCACCTCGACCTCGGTGAGCACCTCGTCGTAGACCGCGAGCGCTCGGTCCACCTCGGCGGGTGTGACGACGCACGGCGGGACGACGTGCAGCCGGTTGTCGGCGACGAAGGGCAGCAGCCCTCGGTCGAGGCAGCCCTTCTTGACGGCTCCCACGACCGCGGGGGCGACGGGAGCACGGGTCTCCTGGTCGGCGACGAGCTCGAGGGCCCAGAAGACCCCGCTCCCCCGGACCTCGCCGATGACCGGGTGTGCGGCGGCGAGGGCCTGCAGCCCGGGGCCGATGTGCTCGGCGCCGACGGTGCGGGCGTTCTCGACGATCTTCTCGTCGGCCATCGCCTCGAGGGTCCCGACGATCGCGGCCATCGCGAGCGGGTGGCCCGAGTAGGTGAGCCCGCCGGGGAAGACCCGGTCGTCGAAGGTCGCCGCGACCGGGGCGTCGATGATCACTCCCCCGGCCGGGACGTAGCCGGAGTTGACGCCCTTGGCGAAGGTCACGAGGTCGGGGCGGACGTCGTGGGCGTCGAAGGCGAACCAGTGTCCAGTCCGACCGAAGCCGGCCATGACCTCGTCGAGGATCAGCAGGATGCCGTGCTTGTCGGTGATCTCGCGCACCCCGGCGAGATAGCCCGGGGGTGGGGTGAGGACCCCCGCGGTCCCCGGCACGGTCTCGAGGAGGATCGCGGCGATCGACGCCGGACCTTCGCACTCGACGACGCGGGCCAGGTGCTCGAGGGCACGGGCGCACTCCTCATCGGGGGTCGAGGCCCAGAAGTCGGAGCGGAACAGGTACGGCGTGAAGAAGTGCGCGTGCCCGTGCGCGAGCTCGTTGGGGATGCGGCGCCAGTCGCCCGTCGCGACGACGGCCGCACCGGTGTTGCCGTGGTACGACCTGTACGCGGAGAGGATCTTGCTGCGTCCTGTGTGCAGGCGGGCCATCCGCATCGCGTTCTCGTTGGCGTCGGCGCCGCCGTTGGTGAAGAAGACCTTGTCCAGGCCGTCGGGGGCGCGCTCGGTGATGAGCTGTGCTGCCCGGCCTCGGGTGAGGTTCGCGTGGGCCGGCGAGATCGTGGTGAGCACCTGCGCCTGCTCGGCGATCGCGGCGACCACCCGGGGGTGCTGGTGCCCGATGTTGATGTTGACGAGCTGCGAGGAGAAGTCGAGGTACCGGCGGCCCACGTCGTCCCACACCTCGCAGCCGAGACCTCCCGCGATCGTCAGCGGCTGGAGGGATCCCTGGGCGGACCAGGAGTGGAAGACGTGGGCGCGGTCGAGCTCGAGGGCTGTGCCGGGGGGCGCCTGAGACGCCGAGCGACGGACAGCCCCAGGTGACGGGGCGGCCGGGGTGGGCACGTTCATGGGACTCCTCGGGCTGGTGGTGGGGTGAGATGGGAAGCGAGGCGAGGCGACCGGGATGGTCGGAGCCAGCTCGGCGGCTGACTGGTGGGGATCCTGGCGGGTCGGGGCTGTGGGGCTATGCGGCGTGCGCGGGGTGCAGGGCACGCGAGTTGCGCAGGCTGCGGGGGTGCAGGCTGCGGGGGTGCAGGCTGCGGGGGTGCAGGCTGCGGGGGTGCAGGCTGCGGGGGTGCAGGCTGCGGGGGTGCAGGCTGCGGGGGTGCAGGCTGCGGGGGTGCAGGCTGCGGGGGTGCGGCGCCGCTTCCCGGCGAGCCGCACCCCCGCGCTCCGTCAGTTGCCGCCCTCGGCGAGGGTGACGTCGATCGGCGCGTAGTCGGTGCCGACCACGTCGACGCCCTCCTCGGTCAGCGCGTCGATGGCCTGCTGCAC
>Ga0308165_1003777_pt1 | contig 15832 bp, 18 predicted proteins | sample PhyWR2_FD_201032 | JGI IMG/M metagenome (GOLD analysis project Ga0308165, IMG submission 201032) | Phyllosphere microbial communities from UC Gill Tract Community Farm, Albany, California, United States - DLSLW.R2 | ecosystem: Host-associated > Plants > Phyllosphere > Unclassified | place: USA...
AAGGCCAGGTTCAGTGCCCGGCCGGCGTCACGCCAGAGCAATTGCAGGCAGCGCTGGAGTTCTTTGCGCCAACGGCCTGACGGCTCGCAGGCGAAAAAAAAGCGGCTGGCAGAAACCAACCGCTTGCATCAGCAAGGTAAAACGTGCGTCAGATCTTGTCGACGCTGTCCTTCACCACTTCTTTGGCATCGCCCACTTTTTTCTGGGTTTTGCCTTCGGCCTGCTTGGCCATCCCCTTGGCCTGCTGCTCAGGGCTGCCGATAATTTCCCCTGTCTTGGACTGAACCTTGCCGGCGACATCCTTGACAGCGCCTTTGACTTGATCGGAGTTCATGGTAAATCCTTGGGTTCGGTTGAGAAGCTTTGAGGTTACCCATGCCCTGTTGTCCAAGGTAGCGGTGTAAAGCGCAACCGTGCGTGCGCTGCGTCCTACAGTTGTTTTTGGGGGTTTCGACCCGCTGTTTTTTGCTTCAATGCCGTGTTGGCACAGACACAAAAAAGCCCCGGAACCTTGTGCGGTTGCGGGGCTTTTTGCCGGGTTTGCAGCACTGCTGATGCGGCTGCAAGCCTGTTTTTGGCGGAGAGGGTGACGTCCAAAATAATTTACCCATCTTGTCCCATAAAGTCTCACGCCATATCAAAACCACGGGCAAAGCCCGCATGAACAGTGGATTCTTAAAAATTTAACAGCGTATTTTTATCTCGCTGCAGCTCATCAAATACCAGACCACAGCATCATTAATTATGGTTAGAATTATGGTTTGGAATTGGCAGGTTTCATCATGAGCAGAGCACGCGAGCGACTGAGCGCAGTAGCAGTCAAAAATGCAAAAGAGCCGGGCTTTTACCATGACGGTGGCGGCTTGTATCTGCAAGTCAGCACATACAACACCAAGTCCTGGATTCTGCGGTACACGATTGACAAAAAAACGCGCGACATGGGGCTGGGCTCGGTTCTGGACTGGTCACTGGCCGAAGCGCGTGAACGAGCCAAAAAGTTCCGCCAGCTTGTTGACGACAAGATCGATCCGATCGAGCATCGGCGCAAGGAACAGGAAGTGCGGGCCGCAGAACGTGAAAACCGCAAGACATTTGAAGAATGCGCCCTCGCCTGCCACGAAAAAATGGCATCGAACTGGAAAAATCCCAAGCACAAAGACCAGTGGATCAATACGCTCAACACCTATGCGTTTCCGGTGATCGGCAAGCTCGACGTTTCCAGTGTCGGCAAAAAAGCCGTCGCCGACGTTCTCAAGCCCATCTGGCTGGTTAAGATAGAAACGGCAAGCCGCGTGCTGCAACGCATCCGTGCGGTGCTGACGTATGCATCCGCGCACGATTACTACCCTAGCTACGATCTCAAAATGTGGGACGAACTACCGCAGTTGTTGCCTCAGCGACCCGACACAAAAAAGACGCACTTTGCATCGTGCCCGTATACCGAAGCGGCGCCGCTGATCGCCAAGCTCCAGGCATCGGGCTTGTCAGAATTGCTCAAACTGGCTTTTGAATTCACTGTGCTGACTGCAGTGCGCTCAAGTGAAGCACGTGGCGCACTGAAAGCGGAAATTGATTTTGACAAGAAGACGTGGACCATCCCGGACAGCCGCATGAAGATGGATATCGCGCATCTGGTTCCCCTGTCGGACCGTGCGGTGGAAGTGCTGCAGCGTGCGTATGCCATTGCGCCTGAAAGTGAACTGGTGTTTCCCAGCCCGTCCAGCGGCAAGCCGTTCAGCGACCAAGCATTTACCAAAGTAGTGCTGAACGAGACCCTCAAAGTCAAATACACAGCGCACGGCTTTCGCTCGACGTTCAGAACGTGGGCCGGCGAGCAGACCAAGTACCCGCGTGAAGTGTGCGAGCATGCTTTGGCGCACAACATCATGGATGCGGTAGAAGCTGCCTACGCCCGAACGACCTTTGTCGAGCAGCGCCGCAGCTTGATGCAGGATTGGTCAAATTTTCTCAAGCTGCCCGTCAGTTAAGCAAGTAGGGCCGATGAGGTGCATCGTCGAAACCGGCTAAAAAAGCGATAAATCGCTAATTTCACGGCTTCTTAACCATGCACAAAACGCTATGACCAACAGCCGTAACAACTCGCCGCAGCCGAAACAGATAAAACCGAGTGCTGAAAAAACTTACCGCCGCAGTCCGTATCGAGAGCCTACCCACGTCATTCGTGTACCCCAATCGCTGCTGCCCGCAGTGCGCAAACTGCTTGATGAATGCCGCCAAGACATAGAAGACAGCGCTTGGTTCGGGCAGTAACCATGCCCCCATCAAGCATATCGTGTAAATCGTCTTGATTGACTATTTATACCATTTCATATATATTCCTACCAATGCCCAGCAACGAAAAACCGCTCGAATGGATTGGCAGCAGCCGCAAAGACTTGATGGCCCTCCCTGCAGACGTACGGCGGATCTTCGGTTTTGCGTTGTCGCTGGCGCAATCGGGTGATTGGCACGATGCGGCCAAGGTGCTCAAAGGCTTTGGCGGCGCCGGAGTGCTGGAAGTGGTCGAAGACGATGTGGGCGGCACTTACCGCGCTGTGTACACAGTGAAATTTGCAGAAGCAGTGTTTGTCCTCCACTGCTTTCAAAAGAAGAGCAAGCGCGGCATCGCTACGCCGAAAGAAGAAATGGACATCATTCACGCCAGGCTCAAAGTGGCTGAGGCATATGCAAAGGAGTTGCGAAATGGAAAAACGACTCATTGACGGCATCGAAGTGCAACAGAGTTCCGGCAACGTGTATGCCGACCTGGGCCTGCCCGACGCGGAAAAGCTCAAGATCAAGACCGGCTTGGTGATCGAGATCAGAAAAGCGATGCGCAGTCTCAACCTGACGCAGCAAGAAGCGGCCAAGCGCATGGGCATCACGCAGCCAAAGGTTTCCGACATGATGCGCGGCAACTTTGCCAATCTGTCGGAGCGTAAGCTCATGGACTGCCTGACCAGGTTGGGCTATGACATTGAGATCAGCGTGCGTCCAGCTAACGCGGCTGTCGGGCATCTGGTATTTGCTGCTGCGTAAAGGCATTCCAAAATTGATATTCATGAAATTTTTGAAATATTTAAAGAAGTTTTAAGTGTCAACCTTTCGCTTAGTGCGCAAGCTTTCGAGTTTTTTCTCTGCAATCGCTACTGACTTGGAAGGCAACATTTGTGCTACCGGCTTCATAGCCTTTTTGGAACGAGGCACAAGCGCCTGCTTGACATTGGCCCTCTTGGTTTTGGTTTGTGCCGGATCTGGCAACTGATCAATAAACATAAGGAGTGCTTCACGTGAACCGACTATGGGCGGCTCTACAGAGGCCATTTCACCCATTACAGGTTTGATCTGGGCGGGTTCGACGCGATCGGGAGTATCGTTTCTGGGCGTGGTTCGCTTGGTCAACTCATCCGCAAAAGAATTTGCCTGCTTGTCGCCCGCTTCAGCCTGCATGCGTTCGCCAAGCGGATCCAAATTCCATTTCTCGCATAGGTAGCGTAGAAGACTCGTGTGGTCAAACACTGTTTTGATCACACCTTTTTCGATCCAAGGCGAAACAAGAATTGTGGGTACGCGAACCCCCAATCGATCGAAGCTCCACTCTGCCACGTGATCGTCCGGAGCCACCGTCGCCGGTGGGGCAACGTGGTCGTAGAAGCCTCCATGTTCATCGCTAGTGATAATCAGAAGCGTCGATTCCCAAAGTTTAGGGTTGGAACGGATAGCGTTGTATACGTCGGCGATAAGTTGCTCGCCGCGCCTAACATCTGCAGGCGGGTGCTGGTCGTTTTCGTTTTTGCCAAAATAACACGGCTCGATGAAGGTGTATTTTGGGAAGTCAGCATAATCTCCATTCACGAGCTTATGGAAGTCATTCATATCCGCATAACCTCGGAACGTTAGATAACGGGTCAGCAAACGCGTCAAGACAATGCTTTGCGGAATACCATCGTGAAAAATTTTCCAACTGATCCCCGCCTCGGTGAGACGATCAAAAATCGTCTCTTGATAATAGATCCGCATGGCGCTCGGATCCGACTTCGAGGGCATCTTGGTATGACCCAAGCTTGTACCGCTATGCAAAAAAAACCGGTTTTGCCATGTCGGCCCTGGCATGGAAGAAAACCAATGGTCACATACGCCGAATTCTCGCGCGAGGTTATGCAGTACTGGCAGCGAGTCCTCCTTAGCAGACGTTCCGAAAGGAAAATAGGCCATCACCTGTTCGATCTCGTCACTCCGGGCATCCGGATAACGCTTAAGCAAGCTTGAGATGAATCCAGACATTGGGTCCGCCTGTGTTCCAAGTTGATCCTCCATGACACCCTCATGTTCGTGATCAAGGTCACGGCTCATAACAAACTTCGCAATCGGCTTCTGCATGACCTTCGTTTTGTCTGGTTTTATATTGAAAAAAGGTTTTTCAGGATCAATGCCCTCTATATTTTTATCCACTTCGCGCATGCCGCCTAGCATGTGGTCGAATGAACGGTTCTCCATCATGAGAACAACGACGTGTTTGATTGGGTCTTGAACAAAAACTGTCGTCGCGGCAGTCGTAGTGGACGAAGGGAAAGAACCTAAAATTTTTGAAGTCGTCAGCTTCTTTAATTTCAACTGCTTTGCAGAAGTAACTGAAACCTGTATGGGTGACCTAGATATATTCACTGGCTGAATATAGACACCTGGGTGGCTTCGCTTATAGCCACGACCAAAAGTGGCAGCTTTTTTTATATCGCGGCGGTTATTCGCATCGGTGTCTTTTGGCGACGCCCAAGTGTCGTGGATGCGCTCTTTAGGGTTAAAAAAACCAACGTATCCTCCCGGGGAAACGCCAAAGGAATCAAGTCCCTTGCCATTGATCACCAGTCCGAGAAAGTCATTACGACCGCCTTCCTGCTCTTCCTTAGTAAAATAAAGCGGAAGTACAAAATTCGCAACTTCTACGCCATCGATTTTGTACTTTTGCGTCTGCACTGCGTCGCACATTTCAAACCAGTGAAACACTTCCATGTTTGATTTGTTGGGATGAGGGCCCTGCACTAAGAGATTACCTTGCGGATCCCCCAGCAGTTCAAGGGATTCATGGGACAGCGTCACGCTCCAATTTTCCTTCAGCCGTTTTGCCAACTCGGTGAAAACGAAACCACAGGGTATGCCATACGAGTTGCTTTCGTGATACCCTAAAGCCCCCTCCATATCTGTTTGATCCCAAAGATAGATTACTGCATCCCCACGCATGTCGGCTAGCGACTCTTTATCAAGATTAGCTCCTACTTTTCCTTCAAGCCGTAACCTCGCGCCAAAAGACCAATAAGGTTCAAAGTCTTCCTTGATTTGTCGATTAATGGCCCGGATTACATTTTGCAACTCATCGTCAGGGATGGAGTTGGACCGGTTGACAATTGATATAATCATAGGGTCAATTCCTTACAGCAATGATCTTACCCAAAGGTTTAAGGAAAGAATTGTGCTTATTCAAACTGATGCTTTATACAAACGAACCAGAAGAGTACGCCAAAGACAACTTTCATTTGCACAATCGCTTATCAGTCGTCAGGATCGAAAACATCATTCGCTTCTTTGGCCTTTTTCAGACTACCGTCTACTGGAAGTGGTGATGACAATAGCGCCGCAGCGTTAATAACGCCACTGCCATAGTCACTCGCATTGGCGGGAGACCATGCACCAGGCGTTGCCGTTTGACGGGCAACCTTCTTGAACGCTTGGACGATCTGCCATTGCCCACTTGCCGCGTAACGGGCTTTCAGCGCATCAATGCCATGCCAAGCCAGCCACAGGGCTGCGATGCCGGAGCAGGTAGCAGTTGCATAGCTGGTACCGTTTCCATCGGCTTTTTCGTACACCGTTTGAGCAGCTGTCCCGTGCGGCAAGTTTTCCGCTTTCACTCGGCGAATGACGTCAGCAGGGCCGCAAAGGTCAACGTACTGACCGCGTGCGCCGCTACTCCACGGTTTGAAGCCAGGCCCCACGCCGCCCATTGTGACGCATCGGTTGTACCGGCCAGGGTATATAACTTCCTGCAAAACTTGCCCGGCTGCGCACACTACGATCACGCCACGCTCGTACGCGAAATCCAGTGCATTGGCGAGCTTGCTAGAGCCAAACCAAGCGCCTAGAGAGATATTTACTACGTGGCACCCATCTTCGACCGCTTCGAGAATGGCACTGGCAACATGGTGCTTGACGTGATCGATGATGACGGAGTCGGTGACGCGGTACGGGATGATTTTTGCGCCAGGCGCCACGCCGTAAAATGGGTTGGTCGGTGCATTCGACATGAACCCGGCGATGGCGCCGCTGATGCGTGTGCCATGGCCAGGAAAGCCTGGCAGCCACTCGTCACGGGGATCCAGGTCAAGAGGGCCATCCCAATAATCGTGTCCCGATGCAGGTTTGACTGTTGAACTGCTCCCTTTCACCCATCCCAAGGCAGCATGCTCGGTGTAACCAGTGTCAATATGACCGATGGCAATGTCGTCCCAAGGCAACTGATCAGCGAACTTTGGATCATTTGCAAACATAGTCCAGGCAGCAGCGACGTTGGCACCCCGTTCGTCAAGGTTCCAGTCGAACGGACCTCTAAAATTCCGTGGCAGTGCAGTGTCGCTCTTCACTGCAGATGGGCTCGGCTGTTTAACCAAGGACACGAGGGTTCTTGATATCGCAACGCCATCACTGACCGTAGCCCCTCGTTGCATTACTGCCATCAGTGCGCTGCTGCTCAAGCTGTTAACGGTCAGAGCGCCCCAATCTCTAAGCTGAGCTTCCCAAGCTGCATTATTTGTAAAAGCCAGCTGCACGCGCAACTGGCTTTCAAGAATTTGGGGAATCACAAAAACGTTCTCACTGGGGCCAGGAGATAGGCTCGTGAGTGAGCCTTCAGTACCGAGGCTGTTCTGGAGATGCTTCAAAAATTTTCGCTGAGCTATTACCGTAGAGCGAAGCTGGACTGTGGTCACTTGACTTTCGTCGATTTCGTCGTGCCGATCTTTAGAAGTGCTCGTAGCCATATTGATAACCTTATTGTTATGAAAGTTGACATTAAGACTTATCGCTAACTCATTCAAATCCAAAAAGATAAATTCTATTTAATATCTTCTACCAGCTTCCTTGCTCGTGCACCAATAGACTCAGGCAAAGCAAGTTCGCTTATACCGCAGAAAATACCTATCAAGACAGCCAACATTTTATTGGTAGCTACATCACTCAACCTCAAATTTCCAAAACTAATATCAATTACTTGTAATACCAATAACATGCCAACTATCATGGTGAATAACCCAGCAAATATTAATCTTATCTGTGGTATTAATCTGTCTCGATCTGTGTTTATGATATCAGTCAAAGTTAAATTTGATGCACGAAGCCCATACGAAAGCCAAACACCAATGAAACAGCCAATCCATAGCAATAAAAAATTAGCAGTTAAATGTCGATCTAGTCCCAAATTTATAAGGTACCCTTTTTTTGTGTCGATAGGCAATAGCTCAAGTAATATATAAAATGTTAAAAATCCTAAGGTATACCAAATTACATATTTTCCAAGTTTTTGTAAATGCCCGTTTTTAACACGTCCAGACTCATCATCAATAATATTTAGGGTAAGTGCTACAAGTGAATCTTTTGCAAGCGCTGGTGATGCCCCAACTCCTTCAAATGCTAATTTAGCCAAATGAAACAATCGCACGTAGTATCCACGGAAAGTGTCTATACGTTTTGGTTCAACATCATAGTAAATCTTTCTAATAACATTTAGCAACTTGTTAAATTCAAGTAGGGTATTTATATATTCCTGCGGAAGAGGTTGAGGGGCATCTCGTTGTAACCCAAAATATATATCTACAGCATCTGGATCAGAAGGGTTATTAGAAATTATTCTATTTCCATCTTTATCTATAGTATATATTCTCCAAAAACCCATAGATGCTGCTGGCGACAACAATTCATCTTGAGCTGTACTATTTTCATGAGAATTTAGAGGCATCCCACTACTATCAACATTAACAAGTCGCTCATGTTCAGCTATTGGCTGAAATCCCATAATATAAACCTCATAACTCTTTGTATAGTCATTTTTTTATAGGAGATTTATCGTCCCAACCAAAGATCGCAGACCTTGCATCTCTAGTCAATTCCGGTGGGGATGGGATATTCCGCAATGGCAATTCTTGGTTTATAGTTTCGCCCCAACCAAACGTATTTTTTATATTAGCAACGGATTCAGAATGTCGAAGAAAATCAACTTCAAACCCCTTTTCCACCAAAGCTTTTTTATACAAATTATCGAGGTAATGTGTAACCTGGAGTACTTCGCTTAAATGTTGATTAGCGTCTGCTGGCCGCTCAACAAGGGTGTTCATTTCACTTATCGTATTTTTCATACTTTCAAGACCCATTTCCATCTCGGGCACTTGTGAAATCAAAGCATCCTTAGCTTTAATGCTATCAAATGTTGAGTTGTAAGCTTCCAATAATTCGGTTAACTTTTCATCAATTAGGTATTTAAACATCTCAACAACTCCTTTATGCATAAAAGAAATCGCCTGTTAACTTACAAAATTTATTAATACATAAATATCTATTCGACGTCTAAGTCGACTCGAAGTCAAGCGCAACAAGACCTAAAAAATTCTTGAAATTTACTAAGTAACGCGATGTGCAACTTTCAAAATGAAACCAAGCCATCAAGGTGCAGGGCTGGCCGGCCGAGTTGACGGTTGAGCAGCACGTATAGCGTATGGGCCGCGACCTTGCGCTATAAGCGCGAGACGAGATGCCACAGGTCGCGGGCGCGGTTGCGCTCGATCTCAAAGCGCTCGCACAGTTAGCCTATAACGGCCTCGACCAGACGACGCGCGCGGGCTGCGCGGCGCATGAAGCCGTGCGGGCGGCTGTCTTGCATATTGCTGCGCAGCGGCGTGTGCAGCTCAATGCCCTGATGGGCCAGATCTTCCTTGAGAATCGGACGGATGAAGCCTTTGTCGCCCAGCAGCATGCCCTCGATAGCAGACAAGTCCATGTCAACGAGTCCATCGCGCTCATCCACGTAGGTCCACATCAATGCCCGCGGCATGGGCAAACACCTCGTCTTCTTGCTTGCGAACGGCCATGGCATCCTCCACAATGGTCGATGAACGGCAGCGCCATGGGAGACGTCGAATTCGACTCGATCTCATGAACGGGATGCGCATTGCTGCGCTCACCACTGTCGCCGACGAATCCCGGACCATGCTCTTAAGCGGGTTCGCTTGAGGCTCGCACCAATGCCAGGTCGGTCATCTCGGCGCTGTCGTTCTCTTTTTAGCATAGGAGACGCTCGTGGCGCAACCCCATGCCGGGTTTCTCCATGAACGCCTGGCCCGCGCGCGGGGTTGGGAAGCTCTTAAGCAGTCGCTACGTTTGAATTCAGCGACAGCCGGAAGCGGTCTGCTGGAATGAATGAGGTTAAACCTTTGACGCGCTATCGCCAGCACTTGATGACGCAGAGTGCGCGTAGAGGGTCAAGAGTTGCTTAGCAAGTTCGGCCTTTGTTTGGCTTTTCAGTTCATTACTCGCATCTGGGATTGTGGCAATAACTTGTACAGCCATGCCTACGGCGTTAATTCGCTCAAGAACTGTGACGTACTCCTTGGACTGAGCCAAGATCGACCGATAGATGAGCAGGAACGAGCCGCCAATGAAGCTGATGAGTACGCCTGAAGCTGCAGCAACAATTGATACAGGAAGCTTGTCGGGGTTCTGGGATGCCTGAAATAGTCCGTAGCTAACAAAGCCGAAGCCGCAGAGCATGACTATCAGGGTGAGCCAATAGATTGACCGTACCTGGCTGAGGTTGCGATCTAGGTAGCTTTCAAGCTTGACCCTTGCAAGATCCCATGCAAGCTGGGGCTTTTCAGGATGTTCGCGAAGGCGCTGTTCTACCGTCTCAATTTTTTGTTCTCGGGCCTCTTGCTCTGCAAGACCTTGGTATGCCCCGACGCCTACTGCAACTAGCCCAGCCAGCGCACCCATTACTCCAGCAATTGTTTCAGTGATCTTCTTGTCGACCAGCCCCGATTGGGCGAACAACGCGATTGCGATGGCGATAATTGTGAATACAACTGCCAGCAGTAGTGCTGCTCGAACGCGCCTGTCGTCGCGCTTCCACGCCTTCACTAGCGATTCGAAGAACGATATGTACGGGTCGAAAAGCATAGTTTCTTATAGGTCGCTAACATTTGACATGATCGGCTACCGTTAGGCAGTCCGCTTGATGGAAGGGTTGGGCGTCACTTTTCGCCCAGCTCATACTTCCATTTTAGCGTTGCACTGATGCCTGCAAGGTCTGGGAAATAGTTGACCGTCAGCCTCAGACTGAGTGCGGCCTTTCATGCATAGTCAGTCACCGGCTGGTTTCGACCCAAAGCGGAAGTCAGATCGGCTTGATCGGCCGTCGGATAGCGGATGCTTGGCAAAGATTTTCACAAGGTTGACTTGGCACGCAATCGTTCGGCCATTAATTCGCAATTCTTGCGTCTGAGCAGGCGCGGCAGCCGGGGTGAAAGCGGTATGACCCAGCACTCCGAACAGCGTTGGTCGCATCGCTCATTGACCGACGGCGCGTGGCTGCGGTATAAGGTGTAGCGCGATGTGAATGTTAAATTACCATGATCGCTGCCATACGGAGGCTTAGCAATTATGTGGACTAACCAGACGGTCACGCTGCTCGCCTTCCTGGCTTTGTTTTTGGTGTGGCTCTTCGCTCCACTCGTACCGGCGGTCCTCACCTACATCATCGCACCGAAAGAAAAGATCATCGTGAGCGGGCCGCTTCAAGGTTTGTCGATTAAGGCGACTGGCGCGTTCGCCGCGTACCTGACCGTTTTCTTGGTCTGCATGCCGTTTGTCTACATGACCTGGAGATCAATACGCAGCATGTCCAAGCCATATTGGGACGTCGAAATTCCAATCTCTACCTTCGACGTTGACGCGAAGCCAGTGGATCTGGGCGAGGAGCTAAATAATATTCGTGTCAACATCAGTCCGCCAACTTACTCTGTCAGCGGAAACATCGTTACCGTTCGCGTGAACACTGTTGACGAGCGGCTGCCGAAGATAAGCATTGACATTCCAAAGTTTGGGGGCGCTTTAATCGATCTCGAAAAACAGGAACCTAGTCCCGACGTTCGCGAGGACCAGCGGCTGATCCGCTTATCGTTAGTGCCGATACAGCAACGCAAGCCCCTTGTCATTGGAGAAGCGAAGTGAAGCCCTCACCTTGCATTGTCTGCTGCAGCGTCGGACTAGCGATTAGTGGCGCGGCAGGTGCTACAGGCTGCAGCATCAAGGGTGTCGACGCTTTAAAAGAGGCACAGGCGAACGGATTCGGGTTCGAGGCGCAAGTAAACGTCGGAAACGGCACCTGCACATTTACGAATGGCCGTTACCTAGCGATCGCCTCACTGTCCGAGCCCGCTGGCAGTGCCGCGTCGTCAACTGGCGACGCAAATCTTTCATGCATTGGGACAGGCTTTGTAGGCAGACGCATCTCGCCATCCTGGAAGCTGAAGTCGATGTCCATTGTGGGTGGCACCTTCGCCTTTCAAGCGCCGCCACAGAACGGCACTGATGACCTAACCTTTAAATTCGTGTACGAAACATCCCCCGGTGCGCCGATCGTGCTCGGAATCGAGTTTCTTATCTTGGAAGGCACAAATTGCAAAGATTGGCGACAAGCGTTCACGGAGTCAAAACCCAAATGACGACTACAAATACTACTCTCACTTGGCGCCGCCGGACCCTGCTTCAGTGCCTGTGGCTTCTGCCGGCAGCTTCGGTCGCACAGATCAACTCCTACGACCTAGACGCCGAACGATTTGTACTGGAATTCATGCGCAATTACTCGCTAACGCTGCGAAACGGTTTGACAGATCCTTACGCGCTCAGGACGCTTTATAAAGCTGCGGTGGATGAGTCGAATATTAGCTTCGCAGAATTCCAAGGGGCACGACAGGAACTCGGCGAAATCCTGAAGTACGCGCCAACACGAGGACGTGGCAACGTCCGCCAGGAGCGACGCGGCACGCTATTCGTTACCACGTTGCGCTGCATTAGTAATACGGGCAGTTGGAACATTGCAATAGGACTTGCGAGGCCAGCGCAGAATGAATGGAAAGTCGTTCAAATCGAACTGGAACCTGACTAACATAATTAGACGCCAACTTTGTCGCAACAACCGTTGCTTACACAGTAGTCAGTAATTTAGACGACATGAACGCCATATCTCACGCGAGTTGCCCAGGCATTTATGTCGCCTAAATTTCCCTCGCCTGAGTAACTTGTCGCTATCAATGTAGACTGACCATCAGCAGACGCTCGCAAATTACCGCTTATGGCCGATACCCGAAGTTAATTGTCGAAGCACCAACGGCCGCTCAAGCTGCTTTACAGCCACTAAAGCACAATGTTTTTTCCGCTTTTTCACAGCAAGGAAGGAATCTTTCGTCTATTCACTGGCCGAATGTATTTTGAAAGCGTCACATCGCTTTTATGCCCGGTAGTTAGTTTTATCTGCCATAAAGGCATTCCCGCCATGGCTGCGGTAGTGCAAAGCAAGTCGTCCTTGACCATAGGCCGCACCTGCCGCTGTTTGGTGCCAAAAGTTCGTCGGATGCCCTGCATGGTGCGCTTGCCCATTGATTCTGATGTTGGAGACAGTGCAGCAATCACTACGTGCGCCTGATGTATGGCAATCAACCGGCGCTCCAACGTGGATGCGGATAATTTCCCTGCAAACTGAGCGAGATATTCCACCACTTGAATCGCCGTGGCCGGCACTGTTCCGCCATTGGCTATGAAGTGACGCAAGTCGCTGGCATAGGCGCGAGTAGTCGCGCCACTCTGAACTGCAGCGATATAAATGTCGGCATTAGCAGAGTATTCTGGCTTAATATGTTCCAGCAGTTTTTCATTGTCGGAGGCAGGAACTAAAAATGCTTTTGAACCGTTTTTAACACCTGAAATTTGAGTATATTTTTGGCCATGCTGAATCTTTCTATGTAGTGATAAGTATGAGTTATCGCAACCTGAGGTTGAAGAACAATATTCCCCAAACCCATGGACGTACAGACGTGTTTAGTCCACACGCGCCAAGGGCATGACTAGAAAAATCGATTGGGGAGTTTGGGAATAAAAATCAAACCAACACAGGACGCGTTAGTTCACTCATCTCGCCATTGCAGCAAAATGTTTTTCTATTTTCTCAGGCTTTTTGCAGCTAGACAATAGAAATAATTCTGAATTTAACCTAAATATTAAACACCACGATAAGCAAGCAAAGTAATCAATTGAAAGTTTCTAAGTGATTGATATAGACAATTAAAAATATAGTCACTCAGTTACCCTCTCATACGCCTGCCGCACAATGTTGATCGCAGCTGGTACATCAGCCACAGAATCTAGGTTATAAAGTACGCCGCCAGATTCCCGTGCACCGTTGATGAATGCAAAATCTGTTGCGTCACGTGCCTTGCCAGACGGATCTTCGCATTCAGAAAAATCCAGGTTTAACAACAGGCTCAGTCGTTGCTTTCGCGGAATAATCTTGACCACAAAATCGAAAACACGATATGTGACACTGCGAACGTTAGGTAGCTCGACAATATCTATTCCCAGCGACTGAATTTCCGGTCGAAGTGCTTCAAGAAGATGCTTGGCTGTTTCGTCCAATTCAAGATTTTCAATCTTATGATTGACCGCTTGCGCTTTGTACTCTTCAAGTTCACGTAGCTTGACCGCTAAAGGGTCTACAACCAAAGGCCGCCAAACAGCAAGCGCCTTTTCAGCAAGCTGCTTACCTCGCTGGTCTATGGCAACGATATTCCAATCAGATTGCTCTCGAATAAATTTATTCAGACGCAATGGGCTATCGTCAACCCGCCAGCAATCGTTTTTTTCTCAACAAATGGTCTATCACTGTACGTTGAGTTATAACCGGTTAGCGTCAAATTCCCAAGCCGGTGGAGCCACACTGGCTGCAGTGACTGCCATTCGCTGCCCAGAGCTGCACGCCACTCAGGGTGCAGGTCTTCATTTTGGGGCATCACGTGCTCAATGGTGAACGCCGAAGTGTCAATGCGTTCTTTGCTGAAATTCTCAAGTCGATCCAAAAGGTAGAAGCAGGACCGCATGTCATAGACATCGCGGGTTTCAAGCGTAAGCAGCCAGCGAACCCATGTTGAATAGATGCCCTGAGTCTCGCAAGATCGCGTGCACGCAAATCGATCGTGCACACCATGCTCAAGAACTCAGAGACTTCGAGATACTCGACACCGCGCAGCCACCGCACCTACACGGCACAGTTCAAAGCCGAACTGGTAGCAGCTTGTGGGCAGCCCGGCGTTTCCATTGCCGCCTTGGCCGGGCAGCATGCCATGAACGCCAACGTGCTGCACCGCTGGCTCAAGGAGCATCACCGCAGCGGGCGTCACCAGCTGGTGGCCCACAGTCCTGCCGTTGCTGCTGCCCCTGAGACAGCTTCTCCTCTTGCCGCGTTCATCCCCTTGGAGCTGCCTGCGGCCGCGCCGCAGCCCGAAGTCCGGGAGATCAAGGTAGAGCTGCGCCGGGGCGCGCTGTCGATGGTCGTGACCTGGCCCGTCAGCGCGGCAGGCGAGTGTGCGAGCTGGACGGCGGCGCTTTTCAAATGATGCGCATTGACGCGGCCTGGCTCGCTACCCAACCGCTGGACATGCGCGCGGGCACCGACACGGCGTTGGCCCGGGTGGTTGCCGTCTTTGGCGCTGCCCACCCGCATACCGCGTATCTGTTCGCTAACAAGCGGGCCAACCGCATGAAAGTGCTGGTGCATGACGGGATCGGGATCTGGCTGGCCGCACGCCGGCTGCACCAGGGCAAATTTCTGTGGCCTTCGCAAAACACTGCCAATTGCAGGCTGGGACGCGAGCAGCTCGACGCGCTGGTGCTGGGCCTGCCCTGGCAGCGCATGGGCCAGGCGGGCATCATCACGATCACCTGAAGCGGCTGTTCAATTGGGGCATCTGCCAATGGCCTGGCTGCAAAAGGCCGGGCAAACTCGATGTCCATGGTCACTGCACAAGAGCTAAGCAGCCTGAACGCCGAGCAGTTGCGCGCGCTGGCCGGCGAGCTCATCGCTCAGGTGGCCCAGCGTGAGCAGGCCATTGCCGCCAAGGACGGCGAGCTCAAGTACCGCCAGGCCAAGATTGACCAGCTCACGCACGAGATGGCGGTCTTGAAGCGTTGGAAGTTCGGCCGAAGCGGCGAGCGGCTGGACCCGGCGCAGCTCAGCCTGCTGGACGAAACCCTCGATGCGGACATCGCCGCCATCGAAGTGGAGCTCGAGCAGCTGGCACCCACCTCCCGGCTAGAGGTCCAAGCCGGCCAGCCCAGACGCGTGCGGCTGCCGCCCGGGCTGCCCCGGGTGAACATTGCCCACGAGCCCGACTCCACGGTCTGCACCACCCCGGGATGCGGCTGCGCCTTGAAGCGCATTGGCGAGGACATCAGCGAGAAGCTCGACTACACGCCCGGCGTGTTCACGGTCGAGCGGCACGTTCGGGGCAAGTGGGTCTGCAGCAAATGCCAGAGCTTGACCCAGGCGCCGGTGCCCGCGCAAATCATCGACAAGGGCATCCCGACCGCCGGGCTGCTGGCTCAGGTGTTGGTGGTCAAGTACGCCGATCACCTGCCGCTGTACAGGCAGGAAAGCATCTTTGGACGCGCCGGCTTTGCCATTGCCCGCTCCACGCTGGGCGCCTGGGTGGGCATGTGCGGCGTTCAGCTCCAACCCCTGGTC
>Ga0308165_1003778_pt1 | contig 15828 bp, 16 predicted proteins | sample PhyWR2_FD_201032 | JGI IMG/M metagenome (GOLD analysis project Ga0308165, IMG submission 201032) | Phyllosphere microbial communities from UC Gill Tract Community Farm, Albany, California, United States - DLSLW.R2 | ecosystem: Host-associated > Plants > Phyllosphere > Unclassified | place: USA...
CAACCACATGTAAAACAGACTCAATCCCGGAACGTAAACGTTCATGAGGAGTATGAAAGCGTACTAGCCAGGTTTGCCAGGCACGCAAAAAAGCATAGCCAGCCAGAAAGACGGGTCCCCATAAACTACCGATAACGAGCCAGAATAACGGTGCCAGATAAAAACGGAAGTTAATCCACAGCAGCGCATTTTGTAACTCTTGCAAGTATTCTTTCTCACTGCATTCTGGCTGAATACCGTGGATAAGCATCAGCTCACTCGCCATGGCTTCATAAGCATTGGCGTCGCCATGATTTGCCGCTTTAAGATAGGCGTGATAGTGCAAACGTACCTCTCCAGCACCAATACACAACACGCCCAGGGCGACCCAGAATATCAGTAACGGTAGATTAAACAGAACCCCCTCAAGGGCTTCCATTATCAGGAATACCACCAGCATACAGAGTGCTGTCATCACCAGCGTTCCTGCCAGGGAGAAGTGTGTAATACGTTTAAACAGCACACTTAGTCGACTATCAAACTGCCAGTGTTCACCGGTTTTAAAAAACCGCTCACAAATAAACACCAGCAACAGAGTAAACAGTGTCATTGGCTTTCCTTATTTATTATCTGGTTCACATGCTGGCGAAAGTAGCTCCAGTCAAATGCTGGCCCAGGATCGGTTTTACGTATTGGGGCAATATCGCTGTGCCCCGTCATATGCTGTGCTATCTGAGGGTAATGTTCTATCAGTAGTGCCGTCAGTATCGCGAGTTGCTGATACTGCGCTTCGGTATAGGCCAGAGTATCGGTTCCTTCAAGTTCAATACCAATAGAGAAGTCATTACAGCGTTCTCGTCCCTGATATTCAGAGACTCCGGCATGCCATGCCCGTTTATCAAACGGAACATATTGAATAATCTCACCATCACGACGAATAAGGCAATGCGCAGAAACACGCAACTGAGCGATTTCTGCAAAATAAGGATGGGCTTTTGGATCCAGGGTACCGGTAAACAGAGCATCAATGAACGGGCCGCCAAACTCTCCTGGCGGCAAACTGATATTGTGTACAACCAGTAATGATGGCAGCTCTTCCTCTGGCCGCACGTCGCAATGCGGGGACGGGACATGTTTAATATCCGACAACCAGCCGTCTTTCAGCTGCATCCGAGTCTCTCCTTAGAGTGGTACTTGATATCGCTTCAGAGTAGCATGAAACATTAATCACTTATTCATTTGGAGTTTTATCATGCCGCCGCGCATTTATAATCCCGACCATAGACGTGACGAGCTTCTTGAACGCATGAGTCTTGATATTCCCAGAGCCGTTTTACAGGCCCTGCGCGAGGACTTAGGAGAAGACGCTTCTCCAGATAATGATATTTCTGCTCAGTTATTACCTGCCGACAGTCGCTCTCATGCGGTGATTATTACACGTGAAGATGGCATCTTTTGTGGTAAACGCTGGGTTGAAGAAGTCTTTATTCAGTTGGATAAGAGTGTGCAAATCACCTGGCATGTCGCAGATGGTGATGAAATTATCGCTAATCAGCCGCTATTTGAACTGGAAGGCTCGGCACGTATTTTATTAACCGGGGAACGTACCGCCCTGAATTTTGTGCAGACACTCTCCGGTGTCGCCAGCGAAGTTCGGTCTTATGTTAAGTTACTTGAAGGCACCAAAACCCGACTGCTGGATACCCGAAAAACTCTGCCAGGACTACGTACTGCATTAAAATATGCCGTACTCTGTGGCGGCGGAAGTAACCATCGTCTGGGCTTATCCGATGCCTTTCTGATTAAAGAAAACCATATCATTGCTTCTGGTTCAGTGCGTCAGGCGGTAGAAAAAGCCTTCTGGATGCACCCGGATGTCCCGGTCGAAGTGGAAGTTGAATCACTGGAAGAGTTTACCGAAGCCCTGAATGCAGGTGCCGATATCATTATGCTCGATAACTTCGATGAACAGCAGATGCGCAAAGCGGTCGAGATTGCTCAGGGTAAAACTCGCCTCGAGGTTTCTGGAAATGTGACCAAAGAAACCCTCCGGACCTTCGCCGAGATCGGTGTTGATTATATTTCAGTCGGTGCACTGACCAAACATGTTCGTGCGCTAGACTTATCGATGCGTTTTAAGTGATCGGCTGACAGGGCGACGCTCATCTCGCCCTGTCCTACTACTATACTCACTGCTGTTTCCGCTTTTATTGCGATGCCCTCAACAACATTCTCTTCTTCTGAACCCCACTCCCCGTTTCATTTTTTGTCGACTGGTTATCGTTAGTCATGCCTGCCAGGCTAGGGTCAATACATCACCCGGAGCAACGTAAGACGCTTCACATATTTAGGGTGTGGAAACCGACGTTTTCAGCAACGCAAGTCTCTGAGTAATGATTTCAGCTGTCGGCTCTCTATAGAACTTCTCTGTTCTTAAAGAACGGGGCGTTTTCCATCTGCTATGCGCTTTTTTGTGATTACCCCCACATTTGCAACCTTAATATAACTAATTATTAACATTCTGCCGTTTGTCGTCTTGACGAAATAATTACCAGTCATATAGTAATTGTATTAAATAAGAAACTGAGTTTCATATATGAAACAATCAGATGAAGGATAAAGTAATGAGCTGGAAGAACATGTGCGAAGTGTCTCAAGTAAAAGAAGATTTTCCTTTCTCTGGCAACATAGAAGGAAAAGAGATCGGCATTTATTTGATAGACGGTAAGTATTACGCGCTGGAAGACGTTTGCCCGCATGCCTATGCCTTGCTCAGTCAGGGGTTTGTTGATGACGGGAAAGTGGAATGCCCACTTCACGAAGCGGTGTTCGATGTTCGTACTGGCCAATGTCTGCGCGAACCTGGTGGCCGTGATTTGCGAACCTACCCTACCAGGGTGATGGATAACCAAATCCAAATCACCTTTATTGCGGAGAAATAAACATGCAGCACATTACCGACTTCAACCCTTGGCTACCGGATACCCGACAGATCAGTCCCTCACGTGAAGGGGGTAACGGCCAGATCCACAAACCGGGCCAGTTCCAGAACGTTATCTGGCAAACCCGTGCTCGTGTACCGGACGGATTTGAAACAGCACTGATTGCCGCACTGGAAGACATTTTCGAACAAGGGGCTGGCGAGTTAGAGCAGATTGTTAACGCGCTTAATCAGCGTTGCCTGTTTGATCGTAACGGTTATCCATGGAATGAAACTTCGTTCCGCGAATTCCTGCACGTTAACGGTTTCTGAGCCGCATAAGGGAGAAGACAATGACAGCGAATACAGCAGCCTCCGCGCAGGCAGTACAAGACTACCTAAATCAGGGATTACGCGGGATATGGTACCCTGTTTTAGCCAGTTGGGAAGTGGGCGATAACCCGACAGGTATCACCCGTCTTGAGCAGCAGATCGTGCTATGGCGCGATAGCAATGGGGCGATCCACGCATTGGAAGATCGCTGTCCGCACCGCGGGGCACGCCTTTCGATGGGGTGGAATCTGGGCGATCGCATCGCCTGCTGGTACCACGGTGTGGAAGTCGGTGGTGATGGCACGGTCAAAGATGTTCCTGCGGTGGATCGTTGCCCGCTGGTTGGGCAGAAGTGTCTGCGCTCTTACCCGGCGAAAGAAGCTTACGGTGCTATTTTCCTTTATTTTGGCGTCACTGCTGATGAAGAGCCTGCTGAACTGACCTTCCCACAAGAGCTGGCAGACGGTGAGAGCTACAGCAATTTTCTGTGTACCGCCAGCTGGAACTGTAACTACCAGTACGCTTTGGAAAACGTGATGGATCCGATGCATGGCACCTACCTGCACTCTTCCTCGCATTCAATGGCGGAAGGGGACCGTAAGGCTGATATGGCGTTGGAACCTACCGATAGCGGTTTTATCTTTAAGAAAAACGGCCAGCTTGGCGTCAACTTTGACTGGGTTGAGTTCGGCAGTAGCGGTGCCTACTGGATGCGTTTGTCGATTCCTTACCAGAAACGCTTTGGGCCGGGCGGCCACTTCTGGATCATCGGCATGGTGGTTCCAGAAGATAAAGATCATTGCCGTGTCTTCTTCTGGCGTATCCGTAAAGTGAAAGACTGGCAGCGCGATGTCTGGCGCTTCATGTACCGTAACCGCCTGGAAGAACTGCACTGGGATGTACTAGAGCAGGATCGTATTGTGCTGGAGAATATGGCACCTAATGCGCGTGGCCAGGAGCATTTATATCAGCATGATGTGGGGCTGTCCCGTCTGCGCCGTATGATGCAAAAAGAAGCCCAGAAACAAATAGCGATCCTCAGTGAGCGGGAGGCAGCACAGTGAACAGCCTGCTGATGGGGAAACGTATTGTCGTTACCGGCGCAGCGCGTGGCCTGGGGCGCAGTTTTGCGGCGGCGGTTGCACAGGCCGGGGCAAGCGTGGTGATGTGCGATATCCTGGCGGACGAATTACAGAACAGTGCTGCCAGCCTGCGTGAGCAAGGAGCACGGATCGAGACCCAGATTATCGATCTGGCGTCACCGTCATCTATCTCCACGGCTTTTGCTGCTATTGCTGAGGGGGGAGCCATCGACGGTTTAGTGAATAATGCTGCATTAGCAACCGGAGTCGGCGGCAAAACCATGATGGAATACGACATCGATCTGTGGGACAAGGTGATGCAAGTCAATGTTCGCGGCACTTGGCTGGTAAGCCAGGCAGCGGTTCCCTTACTGGCGCAATCTGTTCATGGCAAGATCGTTAATGTTGCCTCGGATACCGCACTCTGGGGGGCTCCAAAATTGATGGCCTATGTCGCGAGTAAAGGGGCTATCATCTCGATGACACGCTCCATGGCGCGTGAATTAGGCCCGCAGGGAATTTGCGTTAATACTATCGCACCGGGTCTGACAAAGGTTGAAGCCACTGAATACGTTCCAGTTGAACGCCACCAACTCTATGAGCAAGGTCGGGCCCTGGCGGGAGCACAGCATCCGGATGATGTCACTGGCAGCGTTCTCTATCTGTTATCTCCACTGGCGAACTTTGTAACCGGTCAACTACTGCCGGTCAACGGTGGTTTTGTGTTTAACTGACCGCCTGGCGGCAAATGAATATTTTTAGGAGTGGCATAATGGCAGACGATCAAGAGTGTAAGTATCTGATACCAGGCTTAGATCGTGGGTTACAACTGTTGCTGGCATTTAGTGAGCAACATAAAGAAATGACCTTTGCAGAACTTCACCGTTTGGTCGATATGCCAAAAGCAACCGCCTATCGGGTAGTGCAAACGCTGGAACACCTGGGTTTTTTGGAACGCAACCCGCGCACCAATACCTTTGCTTTAGGGATCAAAGTGCTGCGTCTGGGATTTGAGTATATTTCCTCGCTAGACGTCGCGCAGGCAGGGCAGCCAGTGATTGAACAACTGCGCGATCGCACTCAATTCAGCAGCCATCTGGCGATCCGCGATGGGCATGATGTGATCTACATCGCCCGCGTCAGTGCCGCGGGTTCGCAGATTAATCAAGTCAGTGTTGGCACCCGTTTGCCCGTTCACCAGACGTCTCTTGGCCGTATGCTACTCACCAGCACCAGCCGTGAAGAGTTTGAACATCTGTACCCTCATGACACGTTGCCTGATACGACGTCAGGTTCACCTGCTAACCGTGAAGTATTGTGGCAAATGGTGCAGCAAGATAAGGCCCGGGGCTATGTGATAGGCGAGTCTTTCTTCCGCCTGGGTATTTCTTCCATCGTCTATCCCATCTTTAACCGTGAGCAGCAGGTTGAGGCGGTCATTAGCATTATGGTGCCGTACGATGAAATTCCTAAAGCGGATCGGGAACGATTACGGATGGAAGTGCGGGATGCAGCAGAGAAAATCTCCGGATTTTTAGGCGCATCACCACAGGCGTACGCTAGCTAGGCAGTTCTACCAGCCGGTACTAATTTTTTAATACAGACAGGGATCAGACTCATAGCAATGATGGGTCAGGGCCTGTTCATGCCTAAAAAACGCATTCAGTGAGAACGTGAGGTACGACAATGAGCATCATCGGAATCGAAAAGCTGGAATTTGGCGTCGAAGATCTGCCAGCGTGCGAAAAATTTATGCAGGATTTTGGCTTACAGCCCACACCGCCACTCAGGGGAGAATCAGAGCGGCAGTTTACCACCCTGAGTGGTGCTAGCGTTTTGTTGTACCCGCAGGATAGTGAAGAGTTACCGGCTGCATTTGAAGCGGGTTCCACACTACGCCGTATGACCTGGGGCGTTGAAAGCCCGGCGGCGTTGGCTGCATTACAATCACAACTATCACATATACCTGGTTTTCGTCAGATAGGTGAAGAGCTGGAGTGCCAGGACCCTAACGGGATGATGTTACGCTTTACCGTGACGGCCCAACGACCCGTCGATCTACCGGTTCTGCCGATTAATCAATGGGGAGACGTACGCCGCATCGATCAGCCGAGCCCGGTTTATGATAAAGCTGAGCCGATCAATATTGGTCATGTGGTGTTCTTTGTTGAAGATCTGGTAGCAACCGAACGCTTTTATTGCGAGCAATTGGGGTTTCAGGTTTCTGATCGTTATATCGATCGCGCCGTGTTTCTGCGTGCGCAAGTACGTGGTGGCCACCACAACCTGTTCTTACTGAAATTACCAAACCGCCCACGTGGCTTGAATCATGTCGCTTTTACCGTGCGTGATATCCACGAAGTGATCGGCGGCGGTATCGCCATGACCAAAGAACAGTGGAGCACCTTCATTGGACCAGGCCGCCACCCGATCTCTTCGGCTTATTTCTGGTACGTCAACAGCCCAACCGGCGGTGCCTTCGAATATTACACTAATGATGATTACCTGACCAAAAACTGGCAGCCACGTGAATTAGAACACTCGCTGGTGTCGTTTACTGAATGGGCGGTCGAGGGAGGCATCGACCATAATACCCGCCGCCAACATAAGAAACCGGGGGCCATATGAGCCAGCCAATCCACGCGGGTATTGTCATTATCGGTGGCGGTCAGGCCGGGGGCTGGGCGACGAAAACGCTGCGTGACCGTGGCTACAGCGGCAAGCTGACGGTAGTCAGTGATGAGCCTTATGATTTTTACGAACGTCCACCGCTTTCCAAAGCGGTGCTACTGGATGGTGAGGCCCCTCTCAGCCGCCTGTTCAGCGAAGAAGTGGTTACGGGTTTACACATTGAATGGCATCGCCCAGTACGTGCTGAAGCCATTGATGCACAACAGCAAATCGTAACACTCAGTAACGGCAGTCAGTTGCGTTTTGATCAACTGCTGCTGGCGACCGGGGGAAGACCACGCCTGCCGGATACTCGTTGGGCCAAACACCCACGGGTGATGACGTTGCGCTCCTGGGATGATGCGGTACGTCTGCGTCAGAGACTACTGGAATGTAGCAGTCTGGCGATTGTCGGCGGCGGCTGGATTGGGCTAGAAATTGCAGCGTCGGCGCGCAAGCTGGGGGTGGACGTTACGGTTTTTGAGCGTCAACCGGCGTTGTGTATGCGCAGCGTAGGCAGCGAGGTTTCTCAGGCGTTGCTGGAGTTGCATCAACAACAAGGCGTCACGATCCACTGCGACAGTGGTGAGATCCAGCTTGAAGAGCGTGACGGTGAAGCCTGGATTGGCTGTACGAACCATGCTGCGCAGGCTTTTGACCTGGTAGTGGTCGGTATTGGTGTTGAGCTAAATCTGGAACTGGCACATAGCGCAGGGCTACGTCTTGAAGCTGGGATTGTGGTGGATGGTCAAGGACGAACCAGCCATCCGGCTATTTTTGCCGCAGGTGATGTCGCGATCCATCCGACATTTGGCCTGTGCCTGCAGTCCTGGTCGTATGCACAAAATCAGGCAATCAGCACCGCCAGTGCGATGGTAGATGCGCTGGCAGCTCCTTACGATGACGTTGCCTGGCTATGGTCTGATCAATACGACGCTAATATTCAAATTCTTGGCGTACCTACTGGTGGTGTTCACCACGTGGTACGCCGAACAGAACAGTCACAACTGTTTTTTACACTCAATGCCGATCGGCAATTGGTACAGCTGGTGACATTTAACGATGCACGCACCATCAAACTAGGCAAACGCTGGCTGGCCAGCGGCAGGGTACTGGATCCGCAGCAACTGGCAGATGTGGAATTTTCTCTGATGGCTTTGAAATAACACCCGATCCAAGGAAGCGTTTTATGACTACGCAAGATATTGACGCCCATGATAGCCGGGTGGGGGATGCTGTTGCCGAAAACTTACCCACCCGTGTGCGCTGGTCAGTGCCTGCGGCCCTGTTTGCCTGCGTATTACTGGCATTTTTTGACAAGATTAGCATTGCAGCGCTGTTTTCCGACACCGGATTTCAGCAGGCCATGGGAATCGGGTTTGATACTACCCGGCTCGGATTACTGATGAGTGCCTTTTTATTCTCTTATGGCTGCTCTTCCATACTGCTCAGCAGCATTGGTGACAGGCTGAATCCGGTCAAGGTGCTGATTGGCATGATGATGACCTGGGGCGTACTGATGGTGCTAATGGGAATGGCGCGCTCTTATCACACCATTATGGTACTGCGTATTCTGCTGGGGATTGCCGAAGGACCACTGATCGCAATGGCTTATTCCATTGTACGCCAGGCTTTCCCACAACACTTACAGGCAAGAGCGACCATGCTGTGGTTGTTGGGGACACCAATAGGGGCTGCATTGGGCTTCCCGGTAACGCTCTTCATTCTCAGCCATTTTGACTGGCGGACTACCTTCTTCTTTATGGCGTTTTTGACCCTGCCAGTGATACTGCTGGTGTTCTTTGGCCTACGCCATTTGGCTATCGTGCGTTCGACAGTTGACCAGATCAGTAAACCTGCGAGCGCCGAACGTAAACAGCTACGTAGTGAGCTGTTCCGTACCCCGCACTTCTGGATGGTTTGCCTGTTTAATATCGCCTTTCTGACCTACCTGTGGGGAATGAATGGTTGGTTACCCAGCTATTTGATCGAAGGCAAAGGTATTCATCTGGAACATGCCGGGTATCTGTCATCGCTACCTTTTATCGCCATGCTGTTAGGTGAAGCGGTAGGAGCCTGGCTATCGGACAAAACAGATCGCCGGGCGTTGTCCTGCTTCATCTCACTGTGTGGTGCTGGAGTTGGCCTGGGAATAGTGCTCCATATGAATGGCACCTACAGCGTGATCGCCGCGATGTCTTTCAGCACCTTTATGTGGGGAGCGGGTGCGCCGAACATCTTCGCACTATTAGCCAAGACGACCAGCAGCCAAGTAAGTGCCACCGCTGGCGGCATTTTTAACGGTTTAGGTAATTTTGCCGGGGCATTGGCACCGGTACTGATGGGGGCGGTGATAGCCGCCACCGGCAATATGGATAACGGTTTGCTGTTCCTGGTCGTGATGGCCTTTGTGGGCTGCACCATTCTGCTGCCGTTACTGAAAAAATATTGATGCGACTAAGGAGAGACAACATGTCCCAAGTTGAGAATAAAGCACTTATCAAGCCACAAGATCTATCGATGGAGCAGTGGGTGGAATCCCGCATCGCTCGTTTTGAAGGGCGCAAATATGACTGGAACGCGCTGAAGTTCCAGGCGGATTACGATCCGAAATATCGCCGCGCGCAGATGCGCTATATCGGCACCGGGGCGACCGGAGTAGCCAGCGATACCAATACCGTCCCTACGGGAAACTTCACCTTTTCTACTATGGTGCTACCAGCAAAGTGCGAAGGACCATTGCACCTGCATGATGATGTGGAAGAGGTGTTTTTCATGCTGAAAGGCAGTATCACGCTGATGATTCAAGACGGTGAAGAGTATTACGAAACCACCTTGAAAGAGCGCGATTTGATTTCTGTACCACCGGGTATTTACCGTGGCCTGTTCAATCACGGTGAAGAAGAGGCCTTGATGTGCGTAATGCTCGGTACTGCCAAGCCAGAAACCCCAACCTACCCGGCAGATCATCCACTGTCTAAAGTGAAGCGTAACTAATGAATAGCTTACCGGAACTCCAGAAGAAGGATTGCAGTGGTTTTTGGCTTGGTTGGCGTGAAGCAGGGCAAGGTCAGGCAGTAATTCTGCTGCATGGGATCAGTTCCGGTTCCGCCTCCTGGGTAAAGCAGTTAAGCGATCGTTTTTTGACCAATAACCACCGCCTGGTTGCCTGGGATGCTCCGGGCTATGGCAGTAGTGCAATGCTGCCGCAGCCTGAATCAAAGGCGAGTGTATATGCCAATGCGCTGGCGGCTCTGATCGCTGAATTGGAATTAGAGAAGCCGCTCATTGTCGGGCATTCACTCGGGGCCTTGATCGGCAGTGCTTATGCGGCCTCTTATCCTGATGGGCTGAGTGGCCTGGTGCTAGCCGATCCGGCACAGGGCTATGCCAGCGCTACGCTGGAAAAACGCCAGCAGGTATACGGTCAGCGCAAGCAAATGATCGAAACATTGGGGCCACAGGGTTATGCCGAACAGCGTGCGGCAGCCCTACTGCGAGATGGGGCAGATCTACAAGATATAGCGTGGGTACGTAGCAATATGCAGCAACTTAATCCTACTGGATTCCTCAGTGCAGCGTGGATGTTGGCTAATGACGATATCAATACCTCTCTGCAGCACTATCGTGGCCCTCTACAAGTGTGGTGTGGGAGTGAAGACCGCATTACACCACCACAGAACGCGGAAGCCTTGGCACAGCAACAGAACTCTACGTTGCGCCTGATAGCTCCTGCTGGGCATGCCAGCTACCTCGATGCGCCAGCCGTTTTTAACCAATTTTTGCAGGATTTCACAGGGGCAATCCACCATGAATTTTCAAATTGAGCAACGAGTGGCGGTGGTGACAGGCGGGTCTTCCGGAATAGGTTTTGAAACTCTACGCCTGCTATTAGCAGAAGGTGCAAAGGTGGCTTTTTGCGGCCGCAATCAGGACAAGCTTACCAGTGCCGCAGCCAGCCTGCGCGAAGAGTTTCCACAGGCGGAAATCCTGGCGCTGTGTTGCGACGTACTGGACACCGAGCAGGTTGCCCAGTTTGCCCAACAGATCAGAGACCACTTTGGCGCAGTGGATATATTGATTAACAACGCCGGACAAGGGTTCGTGGCGCATTTTGATCAAACGCCAAGAGAAGCCTGGATGCATGAGGCTGAACTGAAACTGTTCGGCGTGATTAACCCGGTACAGGCATTTTTACCTGATCTCAGTGCATCGGATATTGCTTCCATTACTTGCGTCAATTCGCTGCTGGCCTTGCAGCCGGAAGAACACATGATCGCCACCTCCGCCGCTCGGGCAGCATTACTCAATATGACGCTGACACTATCGAAAGAGCTGGTGGGGAAAGGGATCCGGGTCAACTCGATTCTGCTTGGCATGGTGGAGTCAGGGCAATGGCGGCGACGCTTTGCCGAACGGCAAGATAAACAGCAGACCTGGGAACAGTGGACCGCGGCAATCGCCGAACGGCGCGGTATTCCAATGGGACGCTTGGGTAAACCACAGGAACCCGCACGAGCACTATTGTTCCTGGCATCACCTCTGGCCTCCTTTACTACCGGGGCAGCACTGGATGTTTCCGGCGGCTTTAACCGTCATCTGTAATCACAAAGGCTGAAAAATGAAAAAGATCATGATGATTGGCTACGGAGCGATGGCAAAAGAGGTTCTGGCGCGCCTGCCACAAGGCGTAGAAGCGGGTTGGATCGTCGCGCGCGAAAACCATCATACCGAGATCAAACAGATATTTTCCGGTCAGGTCGTAGCATTAACGCATCCTGATCAATGTAGTGGACAACCCGATCTAGTGCTGGAGTGTGCTAGCCAGCAGGCCGTTGCTGAGTTCGGTGAAGTCGTGGTGAAACGAGGCTGGCATTTAGCAGTGATCTCTACCGGTGCGCTGGCAGATGCCGGACTACAGCAGCGTTTGCAACAGGCCTGTGCGCAGCATCATGGACGTTTAATTCTATTATCCGGTGCGGTGGCAGGGATGGATGGTTTGGCTTCAGCCCGGGAAGGCGGATTGGAAAGCGTGACTTATCAGTCCAGCAAAAATCCAGCCAGCTGGCGCGGCAGCGCAGCAGAAAAACTGATTAATCTAGATAGGATCAACGAAGCGCAGGTGTTCTTTGAAGGCTCAGCCCGGGAAGCCGCACGATTGTTCCCGGCCAATGCCAACGTAGCCGCAACTATTGCACTGTACGGTGTGGGGATGGATGCCACTCAGGTGCGTTTACAGGTGGACCCGCATACCCAGCGTAACACTCACCGGATACAGGTCTGCGGTCAGTTTGGTGAATTCCAGATCGAACTCTGTGGTAACCCATTGGCGAGTAACCCCAAAACGTCAACGCTTGCTGCACTGAGTGCGGTACAAGCCTGCCGTAGCCTGGTGGATAGTGGTTTTAGTGCCTGAAGGGCAGGAGAAAAGTATGGAAATGTTAAAGATTTTTCTTGCAGGTCGCTGGTGTGAAGGTCGTGGCGAAGAGATGAGCTCGGTCTTTCCGGCCGATGGTAGTGTGAATGCCCGTTTGCGTGCCGCCAGCGTTGAAGATGTAAATGAGGCGATCGCTGCGGCGGAAAAAGCCTGGCGCGATCCCTCCTGGAGTGGATTGGTACCGCACCAACGTGCCGCAATCCTCTACCGTGTCAGCGAATTAATCACTGAACAAGTCGAGTCCCTGGCGCAGTTACAAACCCGTGATAACGGTAAACCGCTGGCAGAAACGCGTGGGCTGGTGATGAGTGCTGCCGCTACCGCACGTTATTTTGCTGCCGCCTGCGAAGTGCTGGAAGGGGAATTACCCACCCAGCGCAATCGTGACGTTATGACACTGAGCCAGTATCACTCCCTGGGGGTGATTGCAGCAATTACGCCGTGGAACTCGCCGATTGCCAGTGAAATGCAGAAGGTGGCTCCGGCGTTGGCCGCGGGCAACGCGGTCGTCCTGAAACCGGCGGAAGCTACTCCGTTGATGGCGCTGAAGCTGGCTGAACTGTTTGAACAAGCAGGTTTGCCCGCCGGCTTGCTGAGCGTCTTGCCGGGTAAAGGATCGGTGATTGGTGAAGCTATGGCGCGTCATCCTCTGGTGAAAAAGATCTCTTTTACCGGCGGCACGTCTACAGGGCGTCATCTGGCCCACATTGCCGCAGAGAAACTGATCCCCACCTCGCTGGAGTTGGGGGGGAAATCGCCCACTATCGTGCTGGATGATGCGGATTTGGAACAGGCAGCACGCGGCATCTGTTACGGCATTTTCAGCTCGGCCGGGCAAGCTTGCATCGCCGGTTCGCGGTTATTTGTTCACCGTTCGCTGTACCAACCGCTGTTGGCGCGGCTCTGTGAACTGGCCGCCGGATTGCGTATTGGTCATCCGCTGGAGTCGGGGATCCATATTGGCCCGCTGATTAACGAAAAACATCGCCAAAGCGTGGCGGAGTATGTGGCGCTGGCACGGCAGGAAGGTGGACAAGTACTGATTGGCGGCGAAGTGCCTGCAGATCCACGACTGGCGCAAGGCAGCTATTACCTGCCCACTATCATTGAGGGATTGAGCAACAGCGCCCGTGCTTGCCAGGAAGAGATCTTCGGCCCAGTACTAGTAGCACTCCCGTTTGATGATGAGCAACAACTGATCACACAGGCAAATGACTCAGTTTATGGACTCGCCTCCGGTATCTGGACCCGCGATTTTACGCGCGCCATGGCGCTAGCAGACCGGCTGGAAACCGGTACCGTATGGATTAACACCTACAAGACATTCTCGATTTCTACACCGTTTGGCGGGTTTAAACAAAGCGGCTTGGGTCGTGAAAAAGGGCTGGATGGTATTAAGGCTTATATGCAGCAAAAGAGCGTGTATCTGGCCCTCAATAATCAGGTTAACAGCTGGAGTGACTAGCTAGCAGCCCAGTTAAAACCAAATCTTACAGAAATAATAAGAAGGCAGACGATGAGCGAAAAAATAACTGTTGGAGAGGCGATAGCCCAAACTTTGGAGCAGTATGAAGTAGCGGCAATATACGGCATCATCTCGATCCATAATCTGCCGATTGCTGATGCTATTGGGCAACGTGGTGCGATCCGTTTTGTACCGGCACGCGGAGAGGCGGGTGCCGTCACTATGGCCGATGCTCATGGCCGATTTTCTGGCCTTGGCGTGGCGCTGACCAGTACTGGAGCCGGTGCCGGCAATGCAGTAGGAGCGATGATCGAAGCACTGAATGCCAACACACCGCTACTGCATATTACCGGGCAAGTAGAAAAAGCTTATCTGGATGCCGATGCCGGGTTCATCCACGAAACGAAAGATCAGTTGGGGTTCCTGCGGGCCTGTTCTAAACAAGCTTATCGGGTTAATACGCCAGAACAGGCCGTGGCGGTGATCCAGCAAGCGATTAAAGAAGCACAGACGGTTCCTTGTGGCCCCGTGGCGGTGGAGATCCCAATCGATATCCAAAACAGCCTGGTGCCTGCCAGTCTGGTTGGGAAAGCCATCTCTCCTCCGGCATTGCCGGCTGCGGATGATGCCGCGGTTGAATGTTTATACCAGCATATAAAACGCGCCAAGCGCCCTTTATTGTGGGTAGGAGGTGGAGCTCTGGCCTGCCCTGAAGCAGTAAAACAGTTGGCAGATGCCGGGGTTACGGTGATCTCCAGTACTCATGGTCGTGGGATCTTGCCTGACAGTCATCCTCGTAGTCTGCGGGCTTTCCATAACTCACCAAGCATTGAAGCGATTCTTACCCAGTGCGACCTGACGCTGGTGGCAGGTTCCCGCCTGCGCAGTAACGAAACCCGCACTTGGATGCTGCCGTTGCCACGCCCGCTGGTACAGATTGATATCAGTCCGGCAGCGGCTAACCGCAACTATCTGGCAGATGAGCAAATTCACGGAGATTGCGCCGCCCTGCTCAGTGCACTGGCGGCCCGTCTGGCACCTGATGAAAAAGTAAATGCACAATGGGATAATGAGATTGCCTTGGCCGTACAGCAGGCAGAAACTGCGTTACGCCAGCAGTCTGGTGAATATGCCAGACTTAACGACGCGATTGCCGCCGCACTGCCACAAGATGGCTTGTTGGTGCGCGATATTACTGTTTCTGGCAGCGTCTGGGGCAGCCGTCTGTTCCGAGCACTCTCACCATTGTGCAATATTCACTCGCTGGCAGGCGCGATTGGTATGGGGTTACCGATGGCGATTGGTACCGCTATTGCCAACCCGCAGCGCAAGGTCATTGGCTTAGTCGGGGACGGTGGTTTGGCTCTGGGTTTGGGTGAATTAGCCACTATGGCGCAGGAGCAGGCTAATATCACATTGCTTATCATGAATGACGGTGGTTATGGCGTAATGCGTGGTATTCAGAACAAATATTTCGCCGGGCGTCAGTATTACAACGAATTACATACCCCAGATTTCTGTCAGGTAGCAGAGGCGATGGGATTGAAAGCCTGGAAAGTGAGTAACGCCGCACAATTTAATGGCGTCATGGCTGAAGCTATCAACTACCCTGGGCCATCGGTCGTGGAAGTGGACATGAAAAACGTTGGGCCACTGACCTTTGCTGGCCCGCCACAAAAGTTGTATTAAGCAACTGATGGGTGAAAATAAAGCGCTCACCCATCACTAACCAACAGCGTTACTGACCTCTGCAATACGATCGCTCATGTACAGTGCATGAGCTTTATAGGCCGGATGGCTGCCAAACATACAGCCTGGTAGCCTGCGTCTATTTCTGCCCGTTTCGTCGATTCAGTATCTCGGAAGATCTCTAAAATAAATGATTCTTTTAAGTAGGATGCTGGCATCATCACCGCTTCTGCTTCCATTTTCATTGTCATCC
>Ga0308165_1003781_pt1 | contig 15809 bp, 15 predicted proteins | sample PhyWR2_FD_201032 | JGI IMG/M metagenome (GOLD analysis project Ga0308165, IMG submission 201032) | Phyllosphere microbial communities from UC Gill Tract Community Farm, Albany, California, United States - DLSLW.R2 | ecosystem: Host-associated > Plants > Phyllosphere > Unclassified | place: USA...
TACGTAATTGTTCAATAGTATCGAAGATTTGCTGGATGATAATCGGTGCCAGACCCAGAGAAGGTTCATCAAGCAGCAGCAAGCGCGGCTGGCTCATCAGCGCGCGACCGATTGCCAGCATCTGCTGCTCACCACCGGACATGGTACCCGCCCGCTGAATACGACGCTCATGCAGACGCGGAAACAGTTTATAGATACGCTCAATACGCTCATGAAACAGGTCACGTTCAACAAAGAAGCCGCCCATTGCGAGGTTTTCTTCCACTGTCATACGTGAAAATACCCGACGCCCTTCAGGAACGATAGCGACCGCTTCACGCATAATACGTGCCGTTTGCCAGTCGGTAATATCTTTACCGTCAAACACAATGCGGCCGCTTGAAGCACGAGGATCGCCGCAGAGCGAACCCAGCAGGGTGGTTTTACCCGCGCCATTAGCGCCGATCAAGGTGACTATTTCACCTTGTTTGATATGCAGGCTGACCTCGTGTAATGCCTGGATTTTTCCATAGTGGGTACTTACCTTGTCAAACGACAATATTACATTTTCCATCTTAGGCCTCACCCCTATGCTTCGCCCAAATAGGCTCGGATCACATCAGGGTTATTGCGGATTTGCTCCGGCGTGCCGTTAGCCAACGGCGTCCCCTGATTCACTACGTAGATACGATCGGATATGCCCATAACCAGTTTCATATCATGCTCAATCAGCAACACCGTGGTGTTGTGATGATTACGCAGTTCCATGATTAACTCATCCAGTTCTTTGGTCTCTTTCGGGTTCAGACCTGCGGCAGGCTCATCCAGCATCAGAATTTCTGGCTGCGTCACCATGCAACGGGCAATTTCCAGACGACGCTGATCGCCATAGGCCAGATTACTGGCCTGACGATTCGCTTGATCTAACAGACCAATACGATCCAGCCAGTCAGCAGCACGATCCAACGCTTCTGACTGAGCACGGCGAAAACCCGGTGTTTGCAGCAGTCCCGAAAAAATACCGGTTTTCAGCTGCATATGCTGCGCTACCAGCAGATTTTCAATGACGGTCATTTCACGGAACAAACGGACGTGCTGAAAGGTTCTCACAACACCGAGACGGGCAATATCTTGACCGGGTAAACCTTCGAGATGCTTATCGCCCAGTAGAATCTGACCACCGGTCGGTTTATAAAAACCGGTCAGGCAGTTAAACACCGTTGTTTTACCGGCACCATTCGGGCCAATCAGGGAAACAATTTCACCGGCATTAAGCTCCAGCGATACATTATTAACGGCAAGAAGGCCGCCAAAACGCATCATCAGTCCGCTGACGGATAACAATGGCTGACTCATGCCTGCTCTCCTTTCACATCGCTGGTTTTAAGCTTCAAGTGTGGACGGTTCATCGGTAACAAGCCCTGTGGACGCCAAATCATCATCAGCACCATCAAGCCACCTAGCACCAGCATGCTGTATTCATTCAAATCACGCATCATTTCACGGGAGACCACCAGCAAGACGGCAGCCAGAATAACGGCAAACTGTGACCCCATACCGCCTAATACCACAATCGCCAGCACAAAAGCGGACTCGGCAAAGGTGAACGACTCAGGACTGACAAAGCCCTGACGAGCAGCAAACAACGTTCCTGCGAAACCTGCAAAAGCCGCACTGATGGTAAAGGCGGTCAGCTTGATACGACGTGGACTTAAGCCCAGAGAACGACAGGCAATTTCATCTTCACGCAGCGCTTCCCAGGCACGCCCCAGAGGCATACGTAGCAGGCGGTTGATAACAAACAGGGTAATCACGACCAGCAGCAGAGCCACCAGGTAGAGGAAAACAACTCTGTGGCTTGGGTCATAGCTGATATTGAAGAAGTTACTGAAGGTATCCCAACCGCCTTCACGTGGTGAACGGCTAAACTCAAGACCAAAAAGGGTCGGTTTCGGGATTTGGCTGATACCGTTAGGCCCACCGGTAAACGCGGTATTATTGAGCAGTAGAATACGGACAATTTCACCAAAGCCTAAGGTGACAATTGCCAGATAGTCTCCCCGCAGACGCAGGACCGGGAAGCCGAGTAAAAAGCCGGCCGCCGCAGCCATCAGACCAGCCAGTGGCAGGCAGGTCCAGAAACCCAGACCATAGTACTGATTCAACAGGGCAAAAGTATAAGCGCCGATGGCATAGAAGCCGCCGTAGCCCAGAACCAGTAAGCCAGAAAGACCGACGACAACATTAAGACCCAGTCCGAGAATAATGTAGATCATGGTCATGGTGGCAATATCAATTGACCCACGCGAAACCATAAAAGGCCAGGCAACGGCAATCACTAGCAGTGCCAGCAGGAATAATTTTTGCTTTGGTGTTGAACCATCCAGTGCCGGTAAAACAAACTTCGGCCCGGTGATTTTTTTCATTCCTTTAGTAAATAATGGGCGCAGTAGCTGGAAAATAAACACCACTGCGGTACCAATCAAAACCCATTCCCAGCGTACGCTACTGGCACTGTTCACCACCAGTTTGGTACCAGAAAGGCTTAACTGCACCCCCATAAATACCGAGGCCAGAATAAAAAACATCACCGCAGAGAGTAGCGAGAAAACAATGTGCATCGGTTTCATACTTTCTCAACCTCCGGACGGCCCAGGATACCCGTAGGCATCACCAGCAATACCCCGATAAGCAGCGCAAAGGAAACTACATCTTTATATTCAGTACTCAGATAAGCAGAGGTCAGAGCCTCAGCAATGCCCAGAATCAAACCACCGATCATTGCTCCTGGAATACTGCCAATGCCACCCAATACCGCAGCAGTAAATGCTTTCATCCCCGCCATAAAGCCAATATATGGACTAATTACGCCATAGAACTGACCCAGCAGAACCCCAGCCACCGCGGCCATAGCGGCACCGATAACAAAGGTCAGGGAAATAACACGGTCGGTATTGATACCCAGCAGGCTCGCCATTTTCAAATCTTCAGCACAAGCGCGGCATGCACGCCCCATGCGGGAATAGCGAATAAACAGAGTCAGTGCCAGCATCGCGAGGAAAGTCACAACCCAGATAACCAGCTGCATGGTGGTGATGGTGGCGGTAAAGTTTTCACTGGCGCCCACTATCCACTGACCATCAAACAAGTTTGGCAGAGCAATATCACGTGAGCCTTCGGTCAGGCTGACGTAGTTTTGCAAGAAAATAGACATCCCGATGGCAGAGATCAGCGCAATCAGACGTTTGGAGCTACGTACCGGGCGATACGCCACCCGTTCAATGCTCCAGCCATAGGCACTGGCAATCACGATGGCACCAATAAAGCCTGCCCCGACGAGCATCCAGCCAACATCAATACCGAGCATCATCAGCGCGGCGATTATCATAAAGGAGACGTAGCTCCCTATCATATACACTTCGCCGTGGGCAAAGTTAATCATACCGATAATGCCGTACACCATCGTATAACCGATGGCTATCAGCGCATAGGTACTGCCCAGCGTGACGCCGTTAAACATCTGCTGAAGGAAGTAAAGAAACTGCTCGGACATAACATAACCTTTTAATGCCTTCCGGGCAGACCCGGAAGGGAGGGTAGCAGGGGACTGTTGTTATTTTGCGGCGGTAGACGAACCATCGGCATGCCACTGGAAGACGCCAAATTCAAATCCCTTCAGATCGCCTTTTTCATCCCAGTTCAGCGGCCCTATCACGGTGTTAGCACCTTTTTCTTTTAAATCGTTAGCGAGATCTGCTGGCTCAGTGCTGTCGCTACGTTCAAGGGCTTGCGCCAGTGACTGTACCGCGGCATAAGTAATCCAGACATAAGGTCCAGTCGCATCTTTCTTCTCGGCGACTAACTCATCAACAATCACTTTATTCATTGGGTCCTGATCGTAGCGTCTTGGCATCGTCACCAGCATGCCTTCACCCGCATCACCTGCAATATTCGACAGTGATGCATTACCGACACCTTCTGGTCCCATAAACTGTGTTTTTAAACCAACGGAACGTGCCTGGCGCAGGATCTGCCCCATTTCCGGGTAATAACCACCGTAGTAAACGAAATCGACATTCTCTTTTTGTAGACGTGCAACCAGCGTGGAAAAGTCTTTATCCCCCGCGGTGATGCCATCAAAAAAAACGATATTGGCATTATTCTTTTTCAGTTCATCACGTACAGAACGCGCCAGACCTTCACCGTATTGCTGCTTATCGTGAATGATACCGATACGCTGTGGCTTAACTTGCTCAAGAATATATTTTGCCGCAGTAGGTCCCTGGGCAGAATCCAGCCCGGCAGTACGCATAATGGTGGCATAGCCACGTTGTGTCAGTTCTGGATTAGTCGCACCAGGCGAGATCATCAGAATGCCTTCATCTTCGTAAATATCTGAAGCTGGCTGAGTTGAGGAAGAGCACAAATGACCAATGACGTACTTCACACCATCGTTAACAATTTTGTTCGCGACAGCAACAGCCTGTTTAGGATCACAGGCATCATCATATTCAAGAGCGACCAGTTTGTTCCCTTTAATACCGCCTTTAGCATTAATGTCTTTGATAGCCTGGCGGGCACCATTAAATTCCATGTCGCCCCATTGTGCTACCGGGCCCGACATAGCCCCGACAACAGCCACTTTAATGTCTTCAGCGGTTGCCGCGTGAGACACCGCCAGAGCAATTAATCCGGTCAGTAATGTCTTCGCGTTCATTTTCATTTTCTCTTCCTTCTGGTGCGATTAAAAAACAAACAGCCATCTTGTAACCAACACCTGTTTTTATGAATGACATGAAGGAGTTAGAGTAATATTTAACAATATTATCGTCTAAACTCTCTATATTTCATGCGATTAACTGGAGATATTATTCTGTATTCAATCAGAGTTAAACAAAAAAAAGCATGTTTTGCAGCATAAAATAGCGATACAAAGCGCCGAACAATCCACTACCAATTAGTACATTGTACTAATATCTGAGAGATCTATGATGTTTACACCTGGATTATGAACTGAACATAAATTAAACCGCCTATCCTGGCGTCAGAAAAGATAAAGCCTCTGAGGAGAATAAATTGGTTACACTCACTATTTACCCTCTTTTCGGTTTGTCCATTTATGAAACTCACTATCATTCGTCTGTTAGCGCCTGATGCCCAGGATAAGATTGATCTTGGAAAAATATGGCCTGAAAATACCGCACTGCTGCTTAATATCAGCGAAAATGAACGTCTCTACGCAGCCAAATTTAACGATCGTCTGCTAGGCGCTGTACGGGTGACACTGGCCGGAACGCAAGGGATATTAACCGCACTCAACGTCCGAGAAATTACCCGTCGTCGTGGTGTCGGGCAGTATTTAGTCGAAGAAGTTCTGCGTGATAATTCAGAGATAACGCACTGGAGAATAAGTACTGTCGGAGTAGAAAACCGCGATGTTATGCATGCCTTTGCCGTAGCGTTAGGTTTCCAGTCACAAGGCCAGGACTGGGAAAAATAATGCTGAAGTCGTTCAGGCCGTTGGTGTTAACCACCAGCGGCCTGAACGACAACAGATAAAACTTAGTCGGTAACGGGAGAAGCCGCTTCTGTGCGACGATAAGCCACGCTTGAGATCAGTAACAGTGCGCAAGCCGCACAGCCACTGGCAAACCAGAGGTTGCTGAGTAGTCCAAAGCTATCGAATAGCTGACCACCCGCCCATGAACCCAGTCCAATCGAGATATTGAATACCCCTACATATAAGGCGGTGGCTATCTCTAGTGTGCGGGATTCAGCTTTCATCACCCAGGTCATCAGGCCAACAGATATTCCACCGTAGGACAGACCCCACAACAGCAATACTATCGCTCCTCCGACAGGAATGTTTCCGACAGTCAGGAACAGCACAGGGGTCAGCAGTAATCCCAGCGCAATGGTTGCGAGTGTTAAGGTGGTGCGGCGCATCGCTATCATACCGGTCAGGAAATTACCCGCCATACCGGCAATGCCATAACCAAACAACAATATCCCTAGCCACTGCACATCAAACCCCGACACCGATAACAGCAGCGGGCGTACAAAAGTGAAAGCAGCAAAGTGGCCGGATACCAGTAACAACGTCAATAGCATACCAATTTGTAATTTTCGGTTGGCAAACTGTTCAACAAAATCACGTACTCTGGCTGAACCCTTAACCGGAAGTGCAGGGATAAACAGTAAATGCAGCACCAGTACCGCGGCGCTGAACAACGCCATACAACCGAAGACCCAGCGCCAGCCGATCAGATCACCGATTAATGCCCCAATAGGAACCCCCAGTACCGAAGCCGCAGCTACGCCACCAAAGATAATCGACGTCGCTAAACCGACTGCTGCGGGTGACACCAGTCTGACTGCCAGGCTACTGGCAATGGCCCAGATCCCACCAATACAGAAACCCACCAGTACCCGCGCAACCAGCATCCAGCCCCAGCTTGGCGCTAATGCTGATGCCAGGTTAGCCGCCACGAGCAGCCCCAGCAATCCACATAGAATGCGTCGTCTGTCGATGCCACCGGATACCAGCACCACCAGAGGTGAAAACAGGGCCGCCAGCAATGCCGGAACGGAGACCATCAAACCTGCGGTTCCAGGGGAAATATTCAGTGTCTCAGCAATGGGTGTTAGCAGGCCGACAGGAAGCAGTTCCGTAGTGACCACGGAAAATATGGCAAGCCCGACAGCACTCACCGCCAGCCAGGAATGCTGCACCACCGTTTCTGTCGACGCGGATGGAGATGTACTCATGGATTAAACCCTTGCAATGGAAAATATGTTAAAAAGAGCACTACTGTAGTCATCGTGCGATATCGATAGCCTCGCACGTTAACTAGCCGATGTTTATCAGACAAAAGACTGTCAAATACATTCATAGCGTATCAATAAAATCATATTATAGATACACTTCGTATGTAAACATGTTATCTGTCTGTAAAAGGAGAAAAGAGATGGTCCGTCGTACCCGAGCCGAAATGGAAGAAACCCGCGCGATATTGCTGGCAACCGCTCGTAAGGTTTTCAGTGAACGGGGCTACGCCGATACCTCAATGGACGACCTTACCGCGCAAGCAGGCTTAACCAGGGGCGCACTCTATCATCATTTTGGTGATAAGAGAGGTTTACTGGTGGCAGTAGTCGAGCAAATCGATGCCGAAACGGATGAACGATTACAGGCGGCTTTTGACAGCGCAGATAACCTCTGGGATGGTTTTCGTCATCGCTGTCACGCTTATCTGGAAATGGCGCTAGAACCTGAGATTCAGCGGATAATCCTGCGTGACTCCCGGGCCGTACTCGGTGGTACCCTGCCCGAATCTTATCGTTACTGTATTGAGTCCATGCAACAGCGGGTCAGTGATCTTATCCAGCAGGGTGTGATGGTCGAGACCAACCCACACGCTCTGGCCGCCCTGATTTACGGTAGTCTGGCCGAAGCCGCATTCTGGATTGCCAATGGCGACGACGGCAATCAACGCCTGGCTCAAGCGAAGGATGCTCTCGAATTATTACTGAATGGATTATTAAAAAAATCATAGTATTGCTGCAGTCGTAAGGCGCATAAAAAACTGCACCTGACTCAGCAGATAACTCTGCTTTTGGGGTGCAGTTTTTCTTAAAATCAAAACGGAAGGAGCATCACATCTATACGCTGCTCCTCCAGACTCAGATTTTATTTCGCATCAGAAGAGGTACCATCAGCATTCCAGGTAAAGACGCCGAATTCAAAGCCTTTCAGATCGCCCTTCTCGTCCCAGGAAAGTGGCCCCATCACTGTTTCAACGGTCGCGCCTTTCAGGTAATTAGCCATTTCAGCTGGGTCAGCCGTTTTGTTCAGGCCATCAGCCAGTGCCTGTACCGCAGCATAGGTGGTCCACACGAAGGCACCACTTGGATCTTGTTTCTTCGCTTTGATAGCTTCTACAATCGGCTGGTTGGCTGGGATCTGGTCATAGTTCTTCGGTTTAGTCACCAACAGACCTTCTGCAGACTCGCCGGCAATGTTAGACAGGGAAACGTTAGCCACCCCTTCTGGTCCCATAAACTGTGTTTTCAGGCCAGCAGCACGCGCCTGACGCAGAATTTGTCCCATTTCTGGGTGGTAGCCACCGTAGTAAACGAAATCGATATTATCTTTCTTCAGACGCGCAACCAGAGTGGAGAAGTCTTTCTCACCAGCCGTTACACCATCAAAGAACACGATATTGCCGCCACCCGCTTTCAGTCCGTCCTGGACAGAACGAGCCAGGCCCTCACCGTATTGCTGCTTATCATGGATAATTGCAATACGCTGTGGCTTCACTTTCTCAAGAATATATTTCGCTGCCGTCGGTCCCTGGTCAGAATCCAGGCCTGTGGTGCGCATCACTAGCTTATAACCACGCGCTGTCAGCTCTGGCGCAGTGGCCGCTGGCGTGATCATAATAATGCCTTCGTCTTCATAAATATCAGACGCTGGCTGAGTAGAAGATGAGCATAAGTGACCAATAACGTACTTAACGCCATCGTTTACCACTTTGTTTGCTACGGCTACCGCCTGTTTCGGATCGCAGGCATCGTCATATTTGGTGATAACCAGCTTATCGCCGTTGATACCACCTTTGGCATTAATATCCGCTACCGCTTGTTCTGCACCGGTAAACTCCTGGTCACCATACTGTGCAACCGGACCAGACATCGCCCCAACCACTGCCACTTTAATGTCTTTCGCCAATGCGACGTTGCTCATGGCCAGTGCAATACAACCTGCCAGTAAGGCTTTGCCCGTCATATTCATCCTGAGAGTCCCCATGTTGTTGTGAGTCATATTTTTATGTTGTGTATTCAGCACGTTTTTTAATCAATTTTATTGGGTAGAATGACACATGTGCTGTTGCAGCATTCTCTGCTAAAAAACATACCTTATTTTGCGATTTATGGAATAACAATTTTGTCACACAGCAAAGTTTGTCTGGAAAAAAGACTAAAAAGCGGCGGTAGCGCGAGGTAAGAGACCGGATAAGTCACAGGAAAGAGAGATCGGAGAGCGTAACGGCCCAAAATACAGGCAAAAAAAATGACCTGAATCGACCGCGATGCCAGATTCAGGTCATTTTATTAGTCAATGCAGATTTTAGGCTTCAATAGCAATACGAAGTTTTTTCATCGCATTTTTTTCAAGCTGGCGTACACGTTCTGCTGACACACCATAGTGGTCAGCCAGTTCCTGTAACGTACTCTTGTTGTCTTCATCAAGCCAGCGAGCGCGGATGATTTGCTGACTACGCTCATCAAGCCCCAACATCGCATCAGTAAGTTTATCCGTTGCGTGGGAATCCCAGTTATCATCCTCAATGCCATCGGCAAAGTTAGATGATTTGTCCTGAAGGAACAGTACCGGCGCCATCGGCTGACTGTCTGACTCGTCATCATTAGACATGTCAAAAGTCATATCCTGAGCCGCCATGCGTGATTCCATTTCACGGACATCTTTGCTGGTAACACCCAGCTCGCTAGCAACCAGCTCAACCTCTTCCTGATTAAACCAACCCAAACGTTGTTTGTTTTTACGCAGGTTAAAGAACAACTTACGCTGTGCTTTAGTGGTTGCTACTTTAACAATGCGCCAGTTACGCAGCACATATTCGTGAATTTCAGCTTTGATCCAGTGCACCGCAAAAGAGACCAGGCGAACACCGACTTCGGGATTAAAGCGACGTACCGCTTTCATCAGGCCGATATTTCCTTCCTGAATCAAGTCTGCTTGCGGCAAACCATAACCAGAATAATTACGAGCAATATGAACAACAAAGCGGAGATGCGAAAGGATCAGCCGCTTAGCTGCTTCCAGACTGCCCTCGTAATGCAGCTTTTCAGCAAGCTCCTTCTCTTCCTCAGCCGTTAACATTGGCCAAGAGTTTGCAGCCCGAATATAAGATTCCAGGTTACCAACAGGGGCTAAAGCTAAATTTTGCATTTCTTTGGTCATTCAAACCCTCTCTTAAAAACGTAAACAGATTGCCATGAAAACCGACACCGGATTAAAACACTCACACCTGCCGGGCAATCAACTTCATGCTGTATCAGACAATCATGTTATCCACAAGTTCAAAATAATACTGTGGATAAGTTACTCACACAGATTTATTACCGTTGAAATATTATCAGGGCACCGTGCTGTTAACTCTCTGCTCACTTTATACTCATACGGTGGCAGAGAATCAGTATACCAAAAGATCGTTTATTCTGGTGTAAAATGCCGTAAATGTTGAACCGTCGCCAGCCACGCGGCCAGCCAGCCAATCATCGATGATACCAGCAGTAACAACAGACACTCATCAAATCCCAGACCACGCAGAGAGAACTGAGTGCCGAAGACTTGTGCAACTTGTGTCACGGCAGAAGAGAGCCGCATCACCAGTACTTCCGACAAAATGAGCGATAAAAATGCGCCACTGAAACCCAGCAATGCTCCGCCGTACAAGAAGGGGCGCAGAATAAAGCCGTCGGTAGCACCAATCAATTTTTGCACATTAATGGTATCACGACGCGCAAAAATACTTAATCTAACCGAGTTACCGATAACCAGGAAGACGGCAGCCACCATCAGGATACCAATCATTGCAGCAACTCGCCCCACCAATCCTGTCAGGGCCGCCAGACGTGCAAACCAGCTATCGTCCATACGCACTTCATCAACACCCTGCACTTGTGTCAGCCTGTCTCGCAAGGTATTCAGATGCTCGGTGGTTTGAAAATCAAGCAGTGGATTGACTATCGCTACCGCTGGCAGAGGATTTTCCTCCAGCATATCCAGCGCGCCACCAAAGCCTGACCAGTTACGGAACTCACCTAATGCTTCATCTCGGGAAAGGTAGTTAACCTTTTCGACCCCTTCCTCTGCCCCTAGAATACCAAGAACTTGCTGCGCTGCATCGTCATCTAGTGCTTTATCGAGATAGACGGTGATTTGCGGAGAAGGATAGTACTGGGATGCCGCCTGATTCACGTTTTTATAAACGATAAAACAGACGCTGGGCAAGGTCAAAGAGATGGCAATCACCATCACCGTCAAAAATGTCGCTAACGGCTTACTCTTCAGGTCTTGTAATGCCCCTTCCCAGGCATAACGGAACTGCTCGTTAATCCCGCCTTTTAGCGCCTTCGTCTTCGATTTGGGTGACTTATTCCGTTTTTTCCCACCACGGCGGTCATCACTCTGTCGATGAGACTGACTGAAATCGTTAATTTTATGGCTGAAGCGCCTGACAATATTTAACACCGTTCGTTTATTCACCCGCCACCTCCATGCAAATGGCCATTGCTTAAGGTCAGCAAGCGATAAGAACGGCGAGAAATAAGCCCCATATCATGGGTCGCCATTAACACAGTGACGCCGACACGGTTGAACTCTTCAAACAGCCGTAAAATACCCTCAGAAAGGGCATCATCCAGGTTACCTGTTGGCTCATCTGCCAATAATAGTGCGGGTTTATTAACCACTGCCCGCGCGATACCAACACGTTGCTGCTCACCGCCAGAAAGCTGAATAGGCAAGTTTTTCGCCTTATCCAGTAAACCCACTTTATCCAGCGCCGCAGAAACACGGCGACGAATATCTTCGCCGCTGGCTCCAGCAATGATCAACGGGATCGCAACATTATCGTATACGGTCCTGTCCATTAACAGATGGTGATCCTGGAAGATCATGCCTATCTGGCGCCGCAAAAACGGCACCTCACGGCTTTTTAAACGGCTGATATCATGGCCGCCAAAAAATATATGACCGGCACTCGGCCGCTCAATGCCGCAGATAAGCTTCAGTAACGTACTTTTTCCTGCTCCGGAATGGCCGGTCAGAAACGCCATCTCGCCTGGCTGCATATGGAATGTGATTCCCTGCAACGCTTGTCTCCCGCCGAGATAGGCTTTACTGACGTGTTCAAAACGCACCATTATTAATCCTCTCGGGCAAAAAGTGCCTCTATAAAATCTTCTGAATTAAACGGTCGTAAATCAGCAAGCTGTTCACCTACACCAATATAACGAATAGGAATACTAAACTGATCCGCGATAGAGAAAATAACGCCACCTTTAGCGGTACCGTCTAATTTCGTCAGCGTGATACCAGTAAGTCCCACCGCTTCGTGGAACAATTTAGCCTGGCTTATCGCATTCTGACCGGTACTGGCATCCAGGGTGAGCATAATCTCATGCGGAGCCTGTTCGTCCAGTTTTTTCATTACCCGGACAATTTTTTTCAGCTCTTCCATCAGATGGGCTTTATTTTGCAGGCGACCGGCAGTATCCGCAATTAAGACATCAATGTTACGTGATTTAGCAGCCTGTATGGCGTCAAAAATAACCGATGCCGAGTCCGCCCCAGTGTGCTGGGCAATGACCGGAATATTATTACGATCGCCCCAGACTTGGAGTTGTTCTACAGCGGCAGCACGGAAAGTATCACCCGCAGCCAGCATCACTGACTTACCTTCCAGTTCGAACTGACGCGCCATTTTACCAATGGTCGTCGTTTTACCTACCCCATTGACCCCAACCATCAGGATAACAAAAGGTGTTTTACCTTCAACCTTGAGCGGCGCCTCAACTTTCGCCAGGATCTCACTCATCTCTTCTTTTAATAATGCATACAACGCTTCAGCATCACGTAATTGCTTACGACTGGCGGTTTCAGTGAGTTTTTCGATAATTTTACGCGTGGTTTCTACACCGACATCAGCAATTAATAACTGCTCTTCCAACTCTTCAAACAAGTCGTCATCGATTTTCTTACCGCGAAACAGTCCCATAAAGCCGGAGCCAAGGTTCTGTTTAGTTTTCACCAGACTGCGTTTCAGACGCGCAAAGAACCCTTCTTTGGTGGGTTTCTCCTGCTCCACGATTGTTGCAACTACCGGTTCTTCAGGCATATCGTCCTGAGCAAGTTCCAGTGGGCTTTCAGCTACTAGTGGGGCAATCACCGGCTCAATGACTTCAACCACAGGCTCTTCGGCCTTGTTGTCCGTCACTGGACTTTCAGCGACTAATGGCGCAGTCACCGGCTCAATGACTTCAACCACAGGCTCTTCGGCCTTGCTGTCCGTCACTGGACTTTCAGCGACTAATGGCGCAGTCACCGACTCAATGACTTCAACTACAGGCTCTTCGGCCTTGTTGTCCGTCACTGGCTCAATTACGTCAGCCTGACTTGTTGCTACTGGATGAGGAAGCAGCGATTCAATAGCAGCGACTTCTTCAGTCACAATTTCTTCCTGCACAGCAGCTGCCTGGGCAGCTGTTTCTGCAGATTCTTCTACCGGAGCGGTCTGATGCGCTTCTTTAAGGTCGGCATGTGAAATAATAGATTCTATTGCCGTGACTTCTTCAGTCACTATTCGCTCTTGATTAGCCTGATAAATATCCTGCTCTAGAGCAGAGTCAATAGATTCTGCTGCCACCGCCACTGGCGATTCAATTTCCTCAATCGAGGGTTCAACAATATCTGCCGCATTCTCATCCGCCAAAGGCTGAGTGGTTTCATCCAGCAAAACCGAGGCATCCGCTTCCTGTTCAGCCAGAATAGGTTCTGATTGTTCGACCGGTGTTGCTATCTGTGGGGCTACTTTTGCAGCTTCAACCTCTGGTTCCGCCTGCTGTACAGCGTCTTGCTCTTCAACCTTAGGTTCTTCCGGTTGCTCTTTCTGACCAAAGCCCAGCCAGGAAAAAAAGCCACGTTTTTTCTCTTTCGCCATTTGCGACTACACCCCTTGCTGTTTATTTATGGCACAGACCTGATTCTGCTTGCCACGAGCGTTCAAAAAATAGTGAATGAGTCTATCACTTTCCCGCCTAAGCATCACGCCACAGGAATAAGGTTTCCTGGCCGGGCCTACGCCGTTAGAATAGAAAACAGAGATCCCACTTGTAGTGAGCACAATGAAAAAACCTCAATCCGCTGGTTCAGGCCAAATCCGCATCATTGGCGGTCAATGGCGCGGCCGAAAACTTCCCGTTCCCGACGTTGTCGGATTACGTCCCACAACCGACAGAGTCAGAGAAACCCTGTTTAACTGGCTAGCCCCTTATATTGTTGACGCTCATTGCCTCGACTGTTTTGCCGGAAGCGGTGCTTTAGGTCTGGAAGCCTTATCACGCTATGCAGCCGCAGCCACGCTGATTGAAATGGACAAAAACGCGGCCCGACAATTACAAAAGAATCTCGCCACCTTACAGGCAAGCCAAGGCAATGTACTGAATACGAATACTCTGAATGTACTGGCACAACCTGGTCAGCCTCACCATATTGTGTTTGTAGACCCTCCCTTCCGTAAAGGATTACTGGACGAGACACTCAGTTTACTAGAAAAAAATGGCTGGCTTACGGATAACGCGCTGATTTACGTTGAAAGTGAAGTCGAGAACGGTATGCCTTTGGTACCCACATCCTGGGTATTACATCGGGAAAAAGTCGCCGGACAAGTCGCCTATCGTCTGTTCATTCGAGAAATACAAGGAACCATATGATGTCAATTTTGATTAATCTGGGTCGCCTGCTGATGTTGTGTATCTGGGCATTTTTAGTATTGAATTTAATTCAGCCATTTCCACGGCCACTGAATATTTTTGTTAATGTCGCGCTGATTTTTATGGTCATTATGCACGGTCTGCAACTGGGTTTATTGAAAGCCACTCAGCCTAAAGATGGCCCGCCGCTCAGCCCCCTTGCCCAGGCAAAAATATTTATTTTTGGTGTTTTCGAGCTTCTGGTCTGGCAAAAAAAACTGCGTCAGGGAAAATAATCACTACAGGGTTAAGCTCGATAGCCTATTTATTTTAACAGTGCAGACCCGCGCTATCACTCATAATGCCCCTACTGGCAGAATAATTAAGCATCGCTTTTTCACTCGCTGTCAGTAAACTGGAAATCGCGTTCGACAACTAAAATAAGGATATGCCATGCTTTGGTCATTTATCGCTGTCTTTTTTTCCGGTTGGTTATACGTTGATTCTTCTTATCGCGGGCCTGCCTGGCAGAAATGGGTCTTTAAACCGGTCACCTTACTGCTATTGCTGCTGCTTGCCTTACAAGCACCGCTTCCAGGACCGACGGGTTACTTAATTATCGCCGGTTTGCTGGCAAGCCTGGTCGGAGATGCGCTCACCCTGCTCCCGCGGCAGCGTCTGCTCTATGCTTTTGGTGCCTATTTTCTCTCGCATTTATTGTATAGCCTCTATTTTACCAGCCATACCAGCTTCGACTTGTACTGGCCTCTGCCGCTAGCGTTAATTATCGTCGGGGCGTTACTGATTGCCACCATCTGGACACGTCTCGAAGACCTGCGTATGCCGGTACTGGCATTTATTGGTATCACTCTGGTCATGGTCTGGCTTGCCGGAGCTAACTATTTTTCACAGAATACGGATGCCAGCCTGTCGGAATATCTGGGAGCGGGCTTATTACTGCTGGGTAATGTGGTCTGGCTGGTGAGTAAATACCGATACCGGTTCTCAGCCGACAGCGCCATTGTGGCAGCCTGCTACTTTGGCGGACATTTTTTAATTGTCCGCTCACTGTTTATCTGACTACGTTGTACCGCGCTAAAAATACTCGCCTGCTAATAAATAACCCTTGACTCTGGAGTAAGCTCCAGAGTTTAGGATGGGTCATAAGATAATGATTACGACCCGGAGAGTGCTATGCACAACCCCCCTCAAAACCATCATAAAACGCCACAGTTTTCGCATAGTAAATTCAGTCCACTAAAGGCAGAGGAAGAGCATGCCTGCTGTGCTGAGAGCGACTCTTGTTCTTCTCCTGTGGAGGGCGCTGTAGT
>Ga0308165_1003783_pt1 | contig 15800 bp, 17 predicted proteins | sample PhyWR2_FD_201032 | JGI IMG/M metagenome (GOLD analysis project Ga0308165, IMG submission 201032) | Phyllosphere microbial communities from UC Gill Tract Community Farm, Albany, California, United States - DLSLW.R2 | ecosystem: Host-associated > Plants > Phyllosphere > Unclassified | place: USA...
TCATCCAGTTGTTCTGCTTCAACAGTTGCACCGCTAACCTGATTCACAACTTCAATTTTGAAATTGATCGTCGGAGACGATGGCTCAATTGAAGGCATAAACTCAGCTTGAGGGCGTGAAGACTGCCCCAAGGTAAAGTCCTGCACATCTTCAAGATTTGATCGATCCTGAACTAAACCATTTGAAGAGAAGTAAACTTTGCCGTCATGGAATAGATCTGAGTTCGCCATGTTAGATGGGTTGGCTGCACTAGTATTTCCCTTATAGATAATCTGATCATCTTGATAAGACTGATTAAAGATGTTCGAAATATCTCTACTTTGGTTAAATGCTCGTGAACTTTGATTTGCCCGATTCACAATATTTTCAAAAGAGGTGTTATTTTGAGAATAATTAGAAATAAATGATTCTGGACTTCTAGCCTTCCTCAATTGTTCAACTTTCTCGACACCGCCCCAATTTCTAATATCATCTTGTGACCAGACAACCTCATTTCTATGCACAGCTCCAGCTACATCATGCTTTTTGCCTCGCCCTGTATAACCTCCATTCGCAAAGCCTTTTGAACCATCCACAATAATCGGATTTGAATTACCACCATCCCTAAAGATCGAAACTTCCTTTAGCAATTCTTTCTGAGCATTCTGAACAGTACTGTTTGAAACATTACTATTTTGAATTTTCGAGTTAGAAAAATGAGATAAGTTCGATTTATTGGCAGTAAAGGATTTACTACTTTGAATCGATTTTTCTAGAACGTTGCTAAAGTTTGAATTGTTCCCAGCGTACTGGTTAGTAATGCTTTGAACATCTCCCGATCTTGATACCGCGTCTTTGCTTGGCTTAAGAGCATTAACGATAATCTGATTCTCTCGAGTAGGTTGGCTAAAGATATTCGAGATATTTTGATTATCATTAAAAGCTTTTGAGCTTAGGAATGAACGATTAAAGACATTTTCCGCTGAAGTGTTATTAGTGGCATGGTTATTAATAAATGCTTCAGGGCTTGCACTCTTACGCATATTCTCAACCAAACCAACACCACCCCAGCGTTTAATATCTTCTTGGGACCACACCACCTCTCCTTTGTGGACAATACCCGCAGGATCGTATTTGCCACCATATCCAGTAAAACCACCATCAGCAAAGCCCTGATCCTTGATTGCCCGGATGTTTGCAATAATGCTGACACCTTGGGCAACTGCCCCAGCAATTAAAGGCAAGTTGTAAGGAAAACCAACTTTTGCAGCTGCTGCAATGTTTTGCTGAATGGCAAGACCAGCCGCAGCGATCGCATAAGCCTTATCCGCCGCAAACATAAGCTTGTAGGCTTTGGATTGTTCGCCAAACATAGAACCAAACATTGAGGTGACTGAGCCCATCATTTGTCCACCAAGGGCAATTTGGGTGTTCAGTCGATCCTGCTGATATTTGTCTTCAATATCTTTGGCGTTCTGAGCATATTCGCTACCAATTTGTTTGCGTTGCTCCTGAGCAGCTTGAATGATTGCAGTTTTCTGGTTCTCAAAGTCTTGCTGACTAATCAACTGCTGCTCAAACTGAGCATTGAGTGTTTCTAATGAGTTTTGTTCATTTAAGTTCACAACTCCTTTTTGACTATCAAAAAAATTGGTCGCGGAGCTCATACGACTAGATCGCTCCTGATCCTGTCTATAAAACTCACTAGTGCCATTCATATCAGCTTGAACGCTACCCCATGTTTGTCCAGCTTTTGTCGCCCGATCAAGTGTTTCAAGCTGCTCTTGTGATTTCGATAAAGCAATTCGCTTTCTTCTTTCTTCCTCATCCTTTACAGTTTTTTGGATTTCAAGGCGCTCTAATCTGTAACGTTCTTGCATTGCTTCTGTTTCAGATAGCAGGAAAATACGAGCCTGAAATAAACGCTGTTCTTGAGCTAGTTTTAATAACCCTAATTCTTGCTGTTTTTGCTGTTCCAGCAATTCAACGGCTTGCTTCTGCTCAGACTTACTTAATTCAATGTCATGAGCTGCATTGAACTTTTTACGGTTAAAGCTCTCTTCAAGTAACTGTTCCTCGGTTTTCCGAAACTCCTTATAGTCCTCTAGTTTGCTTCTAGTAGCTTGCTTGGCTATCGCAATATCATTGTCAGCACGGCGTTGTAATTCTGCTTTAATTTCTTTAGTGCGTTCTGGTGAAAAGCCAGCTTTATCAACATCCTCCAGTCTAACCGTTAAGTTATTCTGGATCCGCTGTACTTCAGTCGCCACTTCATTTTCAAGTGACCGCTGAGCATCTAGTTGACGATCAAGTTGCGACTGGATATCACCTGATGCCTTATCACTCCCTTTGCTTGCACCGCTTTTAACCTTGCTTTGCATACTTGGAGACTGGTGAAGAAGCTTAAGTGTTACACCATCTTCAAAGATCACTTCACTGACATAACCACCACCCTTGCTGTCATACCGAGTCTTAATGTCTTTAACAGCAACATTAGTTGTGATCGGTGTACCTTCAGGCATTGAGAAATCAATACCTTTATGAAATGAAGAAGCCCCTTTAGTAGGGGCTTTTCGTGGACCGTAATTTGAACTGATCTTGTAGGATGATAATGGTTTGCCACCTGCCTGCAATCGCGCCAGATGTTCATTAGAGACTTTCTGGCCAGACATTGAACCGCCATATCGAACATCAAGATGAGGGCCTGTGCCAATACCAGATTGGCCAGAAACACCGACTAGGCGTTTAGAGAGTTTTTGCTGTTTAGATAGCTCATTCGTAGTTTCCTTTAATGCTTTATTCTTGGCATCAATTACATTCTTGTTTTGTTCCTCTATTGAAAGAGTCTGCAAACCAATCTGATATAACTCATTAGAAACTTCTACTCCGCTTTTCCGCGCCCAGCTTGCAGTTTCTACCATTTGCTTCACTTGCTCAGGTGAATAACCCTTGGCAAGTAAACCTTTGGTAACTAATGCTTCAAATTTACGATCTGCCAGTGAATCGGCATATTGCTTTTGTGCATTTTTAGCAGCTAATGCCGCTCTCTCATTTTCATTTAAGGACTTGGTGTTTTTATCAACGCCAACAATAGCATTTTCCGCCTTATTGCCTGCAAGAGTAACTTCAATACCAAATAAGCTATATGTTAGCTTGGTCTTGGCAGCTGTTTCAGCTGCTTCATCATAAGCATTCACTTGCTTAAGCAATGCATCCATTAAATCAGCAGGAATTTTTTGACTCTTTAATTGCTCAATCGCCTCTGTATATGAAATGGTGCCAAGTCTGGCCCTATTCGAAATTTCAGCAACTTTGGCATTACCCACCGCATAGTTCTGGATATTGATCAATGCCGACCCGACCGACAGTTCTTGCCGTTCTATCGCCTTATTTTGATCTTCAATTGTCGCTGCTAAATCACCTAATTTTTCTTTACGTTGTTCATCATTAAGGGCTTTGATTTCTTCCTTAGTCAATTTTGCAGCTTCAGCTTGCTCTTTTAGCTTTGCTGTAGCCTCAGCAGATTTACTTGAGAAATACATGTAAGTCGCAGCCAAAGCAGTCACACCTAATGTGATTGCCCCAATTGGACCACCAATCAATCCCCATGCTCCGCTTAATAAACCTGCCATTGAAGCGCTTTTACCTTGAGCTAACGTAACGGCCTTCGTTGCGTTCTCAACATTTTTGGCTGCAAGTACATATCTGGCACTAGCTGCACTTGCTCCAAATTTGGCTTGAGTTTCGGCATTTGTTGCTCGCACATTAACTAAATGCGCTTCAGCTTCGGCCAGTGCTGCTTTTGCGCTTTCGATCGACTTTTGCTTTTGTAATTGTGAAGCAGCATTGTCAGCAACTAAGGACCCTACTTTGGTATTTAGAGCCGATACTTGTGTTGCAATTGCTTTGGTTAGTAATGCCGTACCACCCAGAATAGCTACATAAGAGATTGATTCTAAATTTTCGGCTAAAACCTTAATTGAACCAGATAATACTTGAGCTGCTCCACTTCCCTGGCTAGCTTCTCCGACAAATTTAGTAATCTCATTATTAAGAAGAGTTAATGACTGGCTTATCGTAATATCAGTTTTACCAAACAATGCATCTACATCAGACTCTACATTTCTTAAGGCTTTCACAATTTCTTGCGAAGTAATTTTTCCTTCAGCAGCAATTGTACGTAATTCACCTACAGTAATTCCCATACCCTGAGCAATAGCTTTTGCTAAAGCCGGTGTTTGTTCCATGACAGAGTTCAATTCCTCACCACGTAAGGTACCACTCGCTAAGGCCTGCCCGAATTGAACTAAAGCAGCATCTGCCGCAGAAGCACTCGCGCCACTAATCGCCACAGCTTTTGAAACAGTTTCAGTTAAACGCGCTGTATCATCCATTGTTAGATTTAAAGATTTAGCATTATCACTAAATCGTTGATAAACCTGTAAAACGGAATCCCATGCTGAATAGGTATTTTGAGCAATCCTGAATGTATCTTCAGTCGCCTTATTTAGCTCCGTCTGGTCTTTAGTAACTAGCTTTAAACGGTTTTGTAACCCTGTATAAGCATCAATTTTAGTAATGGCCGCATTGATCGTAACCAATCCTGCCATATACCCAGCCAAAGCCTTAATTGAAGTGCCAAATGAGTTAGCCGCTTTATCCTGTTTATCCAACTCATAGGTGGTGGCTTTAATTTCTTGAGCAAATTTATGATTTTGTTGAGTTGCTTGCTTAGTAACTTCAACTGTTTTTTGAACTGAAGTATTGGAATTGTTAACTGTGGTGTTAAAGTTTTGAACAATGTTATTGGTTATAGAAAGCTGTTTCCCCATATCTTTTGAAGATTTTGATGCGGAATCACCTCGATCAGTAAATTTTGACAATTCTTCTGCCAAGGCTTTGACATTACGTTCAGCATTCTGTGAATCAATAACAATGACCAAACGGGATTCTTGTGCCATTTTTACTTTTCTCCAGGCAATAAAAAACCCACTCATTGAGTGGGTTCTGTTTAAGTTAATATAATTACTAAGCTGAGCAGTTAAGCCAATTTGGTCGAGCTAGAAATCTATGTCCATTTGATATGGCAATCATTGAGCAATTTGCATCGATAAGAGGTTCATTTTGTAGGTTCCTGAAATCTAACAATCAAATGAAATAAAAAAGCACTCTAGGGTGCTTTTTTACATACATTTACAAACCACTTATGTCTTTTACTTTTTGTTCTTTATAACAAGATTCTGTATTAAAAAACTCATATGCAACTGTAATATAACCTTCATTGGTACTTTTTGCTTTTGCTTTTAACATGATATTTTTGACACCATTTGGTTCTTTTGGCTCCCAAGTCGCAGCTAAAATTCGCTCCTCCTTATACAACCCCATCATCCATTCATTTGGTTGACTCCAGATGCTTTTTGCTTTCAGGAAGTTATAATCCCCATTTGGAGCACCATATTTTGTAGTTAATCCACTCTTAACTGAATCGAATTCAGAAGATAGACCATCACCATACACACTTGTTTTTACAGGCTTACCCCAGCCTACGACCTTACACAAACCTATCGCTGGTGAAACTTTGACGACATAATCTTTAAAACCATCATATGGCTTTGGAACATTTTTAATAATAAAATTTCCATTACCCAGCTCTACTGGCTTAGCATCAAATTTCTTTATCTCACTTAAAGACATTCCCGCTTTAAGACCAAAAGGTATTTCTGCGCTAACTAATGGGCAATACACCAGTAAACAACATGCAATAATATTTCTCATAAACACCTTAATTCTGTAAAAACGCTGATTAAATATTTATTAAGTCAATCCAAATTTTTATATATAAGTAAATTACTTAGCAGTATTTACTTGATCTTTAAACCGCTTTAAAGCGTGATAAGCCTTGCTATCTTTAGTACCATCAATAATAGGGTTTTCTATTAATCCTTTGCTCGTATTCACTCGAATCCAAGCTTTTTTGGAATTAATAATTTTATCCACTACGGATAAATCAGTAACGAATACTTTGCTAGACTCTAATAAAGTACCAGTTGAAAAATCTGTTAAGGTGTTTTCTCTTAATTTAATTATTTCACCATCTATATTTAAATCGACTGAATTTATAGAAACAATTGTATTTATAACTGAAATCTTTAAGCCTACAAGATTTGGATTATTACTTGACCAAATTGCACCTATTAAAGGACAAGCCATTTGATCACATGCAACACCGTGACCATCAATTGAAACTCTTTTTGACCCATCAAATCCGCTTGTAGTTACTTTGGGAGCCAACCCTGATGTTGTAGCGCACCCAACTAATCCAAGACTTAATAAACCCGCAGCCAATAATTTTTTCATGAATTTCACCATTTGTTATAAAGTGTACCAACTTTAACAAACTGGTTACTAAATGTCACATTAAGGAAAACCACCCGAAGGCGGTTCATTTATTTGAATAAATTTATTACCATATCGGCCATATCAAATGTATTCATACCTTTGACGAAATATAAAAATAAAATTATTAGAAATATTGCACCTAGTGACAATGTTGCCTTTTTACTCATTAGAATCCTTTAATAAAATTTTCAAGTTTAGAAAACAAATTATTAAAGGCTTAAGTGACAAAAATCAACCACAATTAACTACAAAAGTTTTTTTATAAAAGCTAATCACAGCCTCATAGTCTTTTAATAGAGTTTCCTCTGTATATACTTTAGGAGAAAGCTTAAGTAGAGCTGGCATGTACTGTTTTTTGTAGACATCAGGATAGGTGTTGCACAATATCTCCCGCTTCCGTTGAAGTGGAATATTTCGATTTTCTAGGTCATCGAGCATCTTCCCTATTTCTTTATCTGCACTTATGAATTGCGCCTCAACTGAAGGAGATAATACCTTACTTTCAGTTTGTTTAGTGCAGCTAACTAAAACCGCTAAAGAAAGAGATAACCCCAATGTATAAAAAAGTTTTTCTAACATATTAATTTTCAATATAAATTATTGTTAACATTATATATTTTTAATAATCAAATTTCACTGTCAGTCCATTACAGATATAAAAAAACCACTCGGAGGTGGTTTTTTTATATCATCTGAATTAGGTTATTTAATTAAACAACTTTATCTAGAGCATCTACAATTTTTGGTGCACAGTTGTAACATATATGTTCACTCTGTTCACCACTAGTAAGAAACTCTTTAGTTGACCACATAAATAGAATTAACAGAAACCATGCACCCATTGTTAATACCACTGATAAAAAATGAATAGTAAAACTGTAATTTACATACCATGGTTTCTTAACAAAAACACTATCTTGCCATGCATGACATTTAGAACATTTTGCAGCACCATCCTTCCCCCATCTAGCATGTAGAAGTTCAAATTGTGTATAAACTGCCTTATTATCATACCCTCTATGAATTTCAATTACCTTATGAAATAAATCATAATTTGAATTTACTATTGATCGCATACTTTGCTTTAAGAAAGCTTCATCCAAGTTGTAATGTCTAATGCCTATGGAAATAAATTCCAAATAATTCAACATATATATAATGGCTGATTTCTCTGCATCTTTAAGGGTATGGTATTTATCTTCCGTTACAAGTGGCTTTAAATCAGATTTACCAGACTTTTTATTTTCATCTACAATTTCCCTTCTAAGGCTCATTACCTTTTCTACTTTTTCAATGTAAATAGTAGAGTTTCGGCTGTTCATTAAAACTTGCAAAGATTGATTTTTTATTGCATTGATAATTTGTACACGTGCAGTAAAAACCCAGCCAGAAACAGCAGCTACCGTCGCTAATAATGTAGCAAGAAGAACATGTTTTCCTGTGCCATTAATATTGAACTTAAAAAAATAGTATTCTGAGAAAAAAGCTCGCCAGAGAATCAAATTAAGGAACACTGTCCCTAAAACCATTAATCCATAAAGCAATTGAACACTACTACGAGTCTTTAAATAGAAATTATCGCTTTGAAAAAATAAAAAATAAATTGTTAATGCCAAATATGGCATAAGAAGCAAATAAGACTGAAAAATATAATATTCGTGCATTACCATTTTACCCCCAAAATAAATAAAGCACCTTTAAGGTGCTTTATCTTATATCTAATCTTGGGGAAGGTGTTAGCCTAAACCATAACCTTCTTCAAGGGTTCTAGTAGTTTTAGTATTATGGATCATAGATACCTCCAATATTATTGATAATTTTCGAATTAATCCGATTTATTTGCCAAATAAACATAGCTTTCGATAGTCAGTCAGTTACGGTCCGTTCTAGTCCGTTCCAGTCTGTTGGTAGTAGTCATCATATTTACTAATGACAAAAGTGTCAATACAGAATCGTAGCGTCGCTGTCAATAGAATAGTCATACAAGGTGTCAACAAGCGCGCTGTATCGCGTCGCGCTAACGCAGTTACGTATCACACGCCAGCATTTAAGTCTTCGTCGCTCGTTGCATCGCCTTTTTATGCACTTCATCCAAGAATAAATTGTCTAAAGCAAAAATACAGTCGTTAAAGATATGAGCATCAACAGGTAAATCATTATGTTCAGCATATACATTGATTGCCTGCTGATCTAAGCACAACGGTACACTTTGCTCATATCGTCTAGATCTAATAATTGTGCTATAGGCTGCAAGGATTGAATCAGCCGCATAAGAATATTCTGGTGGATCTGGAACATGTCCACCTAAGAACTTGATTTGTTCGATTTCGTGCGGCGTTTTCGACGCATACGTTTTCTGGTATTTGTGGAGCTCGATGACTTTCCCAAAATCGTAGCCTTGTCCTTATCGGCATCTTCCTGAATTTTTTGTGCCTGCTCTTTAATAAATGACCAGATCAGTAGGCCAATATCACCAAGATTAAGCAGCTTAGATGCATTCTCCGGTGTATAAGGTTTCTCATTTTCAACTGTTTCACCTTCTACCACTTCAGCAAAAACTACGCCCTTCCAATCTTCAATTAAATGCGCTCCAGCTGCATCTAATAAAAGCTCATGATAAAGCTTTCCGTTCTCATCTTTCACCATCACATCATAGCCTTTAGACGAGATCTGATTGCCAGCCTTTTCTAATGCAACTTGAAATGGCTTATAACCTATACCACGAATTTTAAACTCTGCTTGTCCACCTGCAGTTTTAAACGTGCACCACTTAGATACTTCTGAGCTTCGTACAATTCCAACTTTTAAAGACATGTTTACCTCTGAAATTTAGTAAATAAAAAAGCCCACGGGATTCCATGGGCTCTAAGGTTTATTAATTTGAATTACACAAGAGCACGCACAATCGTTGGAGCTGTCCGTACTTGAGCAAAGTTAATATCTAAAGTGATGATGTCATCACCGCCACCATCTGGGTGATTAGCTTCCATGACTTCTAATTGAGGGAAATTAAGCGAGTATTTACTTCCTTTACTATCTTTGATGTCGAAAGTCAGTGTGAACACATCACGGGTTTTGATTGCATCAATCCATGCCGCTGCTGTAGCCGAGAACATGAATGAAGCATTTGCTTCGATGTCCATCATCTTCTCTAAGTAAAACTCTGGAGTGTATTTGCCTGAACCGATACAACGCACTGCTTCAAGGTTGTTGTTGATTGAGAGCGTCAGTGACTGCATACACGCTTTACCTTGAATAGACTGGCCATTAACTAGCAAGTTTTCAACGTTTGGCATGCTAACCAGTGGGCGGCTTGATGCTGCTACTGGATTGGCAACCGGATTGACCTGTTGACGGGTAAATGAATTACCAACCAAGCCAAAGTTACCAGTAATCTTTCCTGTGGTCTGAATTGTAATTTCACCAGTATTGACCTGAACGCCACGGTAAATAAAGACCTGTCCAACATCTTCAAAAACTTTAACTAGCGTTAATGACTTACGGACAGTACCGCCAATAGTTAAGCTATTTGTCGCCCAGTTATTAAAAGCTAAAGCACTTAAGAATAGATCGAAGGTACCGAGTGATAACTCAAACTCTAACTGGCCTGCTACTTCAGCTTCAGTTACTACACCACCTTGACGATAACGTGAATCAACAACTTCGCTACTTTCTTCAGTAGAGACGTTTTCAGAAAGTCCATCCGTTACACGGCGAACTGTATACCAAACTGGATTTGCTGGAGTCGTTCCTAACACTGCTTCTTCACAAGCATATAATCGAATTTTAGCGCCTGAACTCATTTATAGTTCTCCAAAATTTAGGCATAAAAAAACCCGCTTCATGAGCGGGTCGGTAAAAATAGTGGGCGTAAAAAAACCCGCTAAATTAGCGGGTTGTTATTTGGTTTCATTTGAAGTCTGAGGTGGCTCAATATTATTCATTGCTGCAGCTACAGCCTCGGATAAATTGGTAGGTTGAAATTCAGGTGGAATTAAATCAGGTGGAATGCCCCCCTCATCAACTTCAGGCTTAGGAACTTCTTGCAAACGGATATCAATCCAGCGGCCTTCTTGAATATCAAGCGGGCTAGTATAGTCAGCAACGATACGCCCTTTTTTATCGAGCATATAGTCAAAGGTTTTGATTTCGATATCGCCATTTTCAAGCGTTTTATACTCTACAACGTGGAAAAGGTTACCGTTGGCATCACGCGGTTGCTCAATGTACCAACCTTCCATAGCAAAGCCAGAAGATCCTTTGATTAAGTAACTTCCGTCATCGACTTTTTCAAATGTAATATCTTGCTCACTTGCTTCTTCATTAAGCTCAATACGATCAGAGAAAAGCTGAACAATTGGTGAGGCACTTTTAAAAAAGCCGTTTGCATCTACTGTAAAACCTTTTGAACGCAACTCACCAGTTGTTTCAACGGTTACCAACTTACCACTTGAAGCACTGTTTAATGTATTCGCTACAATTGGATTGCCGCTTGTGTAAATAGTCTGCTCTGTACCTGTATAAACTCCATTCAAAAATGCATAAGAGCGAACTGCCATTGCAGTTGCTCGAGAACCCGCATAGTAAGGGAGAATCAAATCTGATGACACTGTGGTTGAGCGTGGGAATCTAAGCATTGGCCCGTATTGTGCTCCTACAGTACCATCCCAACCTGTGCTCGGAGATACAAATTCAACTTTAGAGGTCCCATTTTTAACCTGGTCAGCAACATCAGCAATGGGTTCAATTCTTAATCTCCCTCCATAGCCAAGCCCTGAAAGGCCTGCTGCTGTAAATACCGGAATTTCACCATCACCAGTTCCTGTATTCTTTGTTGCGGCAGTGCCTAGTCCTGCTACCTGTGTATAGTCTGGCGTCAGGTTTGGAATACCAGATGCAAAAGGCAGCATAAATTGTCGCTTACCTTGAGCAGAGTTATATTGAAATGGCCGATGATCCCATGAAAATTTAAAAACTAGATTTGCCATTATGCTGTTACTCCCTCAATGACTTGGAAAGTCAAAGTTTCAGTATGTTGAATAACACCACCAACGACCGCTTTAATATCCATCTGACATAAACCCAATGGCCATGCAGCTGTACTGGCAGTTGATTTCACGTTCAACCAGCCTTTTTGTGTGCTCTGGCTTAATGCAGCACAAGTTAAAGGTGTAACTGCGACTCCATCTAAAGTTTTAACCTGTGAAGTAAAGGCATACCCGGTTAAATCAATTGCACGCCGTACATCATTGGCTGGGTATTGCAGCGCATCATCGACATCAACCAACTGCAAATTCAAGTTGAATGTGTCACCACGCTTAAAACAAAAATTGCTCATAAGTGATTCCTGTAGACATAAAAAAACCACCGATGAGGTGGTAGTGAGTAAAAATGAAAAAAACGCCTTTCGGCGGTATAGATTTATAAATTGGTTATATAGTTTGTTATCTGATCTTCAACAGCTTTAAGTGCCAGACTTGGTGTGTCTCCATGGGAAAGAAACTTTACATGCTCTTTAATATATTCAAGTGCGCGTGGCGCATGAGTTTCACTTTCATTAATATCAAAGAAACACTCAGATATTTCATCTAATTCATCACAACCTTCACGTTCATCTTTGTGTAACGCACCTACCAGCCACCCACCTCCTGCATACCTCATGTATCCGATATAAAAATTAAAATTGTCAAATGCTGTTGCATTCATTCGTATCACCGTTCATAACCCTTATTGTGCACTCTACTTTGTGTGCTTCAATTCACCGTAAATCCTATGGTCACATTGTATTGCACAAAATCAGAGTCCTTACCAACTTTAATCGATTGACCGTTCAAACATTCCAGATCATCAAAAGAGAAATGTTCAAAATGAGCCAATAAAGAATCACCGAGAATCGTTAGTGCTTTTTCTCCCACATGTAGACGATCAAAACACTGAACCATAATATTACCAGTACGACGGTTACAAGGCTTATCTGCTACACCTGAAGTAAAGCTGGCACCGCCTGCAATGGTTAGACTGCACCACAAGCCTTCCTTTGGCACTTTAAAGCCTGGTGCATTTGGATACTGAATTCTGTCTTGGGCAATACCAGTAAAGCTTTGCATACGATCGATAATAGCTAGCCTTGTCTGCTCTAAAGTCATTGCCATCTTAACCACCATACTTTTGAGAAATATAAGTAAACGTGGTCTTGTAAATACCTTGCGGTGCTTGATCAGACCAACCATTTTCTAAGCGTTCAGCATAGGGCTGGTTGTTTTGAATATAGATCAAACTACCAAGTTTAAATTTCACAGCTTGAATCGCTGCATCTTGAACAGGATTTGTTTCAGGTCCACGTGCTCCAAAGTCACCAGAACTGATAGAAACAATATGTGAGGCTCGATAAGCCCCCGTATCTACAGGGCTAGAAACCACTAAAGACTGCACAACCTCCATAGTAATTTCCTTTACCTTATTCTCTGCTGTTTTAGCCACATCAAAACTAAATTCAGTTGGCTTTTTCCCCTTCCATCCCATCATTCACCTCGCTTTCCTCATACATTTTAAAAAGGTCTTGAGCAATCGCTTGAATCGAATATGCTTCAAATTCTGAACTAGGCTCTTTTTCTCCCATGAGCTTTTTAACTTTCTGCCAAACATGAACCGCTTCATGTAATAGCAAGCCATAGATCTCTATCAATTTTCTTTCTGAGGTATCGCCCAACTGAACAACTGCATAAGCACCATTAGAATAGAAATCAACTTGTGCCGCTGCGCCTTCAATAGATAAGATCATATCAACGTTATTCATGTCCTCGAATAACAGATCCATGTGAAGCTGATTTCTAGCAAGTGTGTATTGCACATGCTGAAATGGCGAGATATGCCATAAAGGTACGTAATCTGTGCTAACCATGGTCTAACCTATCAACTTGGCAAAGGCGTTTCAGTGGCCTCTCTGCCATCAAATGCGTTATGAACAAAAATACCATCCACATATTCAGGATGGCATTCGCAGTGAAAAAATGAATGAGGTTTTAAATCATCATCAGGTACAACCTGAAAGCTGTCATATACCTTATGCGCAGTCCACGTCATATTTACTCCAATAAAAAACCCACCGAAGTGGGTTAATTATCATTCAATCAAAATTAATACATATGTCCAGATCACCATTTTTCTGCTTAAAACAGGTCCATGATTTATCTTCGAAAGCTTTAATTATTTTTTTTGACTCATAATTCCGTAAATATATGTCAGCGTCCTTCAAGTGTTGTAAATCTCTACCTAACATTACACATGAATCATCATTAACACATTCAGATGAATCCTGAATATAATAATTCCTTCCACGGAGGCTAACAGTCGTAGTTCTTTGTCCTTCATAAGTATATGAGGATAATAGGCACTGTTGAGGGCCTTTATTTTCTTTATTAACAAAGCAGCTTCTTATTTTTTCATCAGGTATAGATGCACGAGCTACAATAGATATAAATATCAACAACATTGAGAAAATTAGTTTCATTTTAATTTACCTCCTATATATTTATAAGTTTATAAAGAATTCAATTTAATAGAATTTGAAATTTTAATTTTATAATTACATATTACTTTATTTAATTCCAGAGCCAGTTCAACATTAATATAAAGATACAATTAGCTCTAAATAATAATTTATTTATACAAATTATTACTGTATCTCGTTTAAAAAATACCAATTTGAACATCATATGATTATTTAGCCAAATTAATATTTATTCAAAATAATATTTGATCTTTAAAAACACTACTTAATAAGGTCTATTACAATTGAACAGCTTTCTAAACCATCCTCAACTGACATTTCCAAATAGTAGAGGCAGGATCCTGCTGAATATGAATTACCCGAAATGAACCGAAGGCTGTTAACCATTCATCATCAATTTTTGGGGCCATAGTCACTTCATTTTGAAGTACGGTCGCTTTCTTATCTGTGGCCAGAACTCCAAGCATTTGTATTTCATATTGACTGTATGAGCCAAACAGAACACCACGGCCAGAATAATTTTCTTTTACTTCAACATGAGTTTCAGTCTTAGGATCCCAATTCGTTTTAGAAATCCGCTCACATGTGAATGTATGAACGGCGTCTGCTAAATCTTCATTAAATGCTTCAGCAATTTCCGCCTGTAGCTCAACTCTTAAGCTCATTATATTTTCCTAACAATAAATACGCGCTTCCGTTTGCAATATGGTTTGATCAAATCAAGAATATATTGCTCACTAGCACTTAATTTTACTGATCCGTCCTGGTATTCCTTTTCAGTTTCTACCGTATCTGACTTCACTCTTTTGCGCTTTAAGGCTTGTTCTTGTCCCTGATATAGGTCGCCCTTCATAATGCCCTTTATAACTTCATAGGACGCTGTTTTTAGGGCTTTTGGCACTGTTGCTATATCTTCATAGGTTTTAACATTTCGAGCCAATAAGTAAGCTTCTGACTTCTCAAGATAGTCAGCTTTATCACCGTCAGATAAAGCATCAAAGCCTGCAACACGTTCAATTGCTTCTTGTTCAGTGATAAAGCTCATGGATTATTCCTTTGGATCTTGTGGAATTAAAGCAATCAATTCAGGCTTTAATGCCGACTGTTTAAACTCGATGCCCTTGTCAGTTAGAAAAGCCTTGATTTGGTCGACCTTCCAGTTTTCATAATCACCTGGTGTAGGGCCATCTAATGGATCTGGATTACCCTTACCCTCTTCAAGCTCTGCAATACGTGCTTTCATTGCTTCAGGATCATTCTGAAATGCAATAAATTCACCTTTTGCAGTTTCTAGCTGTTCTTCAAGCTCTGTAATTTTTGCTTCAGTCATTTGTTGTCTTTCCCGTGCACGGTTAAATGATGAAAGTCCCATAGAAGGATCTCCAAAAAATAAGGCGGTGTTACCCGCCTTTTAGTTATTTGATTTTGTGCTTAAATGCCACAATACGGATCTGTTTAGGATCGTATACACGCTCCCAGTTAGTACCAGTTGCAAGCCCGGTATTTTTAGGAGCAATTCCATTTGGTCCTGCCCATTTAACACCACGTGGATGCAGCACAAAGTGACGGCGGTTAATCATGATATCTACACCAGCAAGGCTGTCGCGATCAGTTTCAACCGCATTTGGAGCGCCAATATCTTGGAAGCCGACAGCGCCTTGACCAAATAAGAAAGAAGTAAATACATCACCATCAACTGGCATACCATCATCAACAATCACACGGCGTTCCATAAAGGTTTTATAGAGTAAAACCCCATCAGCATCACGCACGGTTTCAATCAAGCCCTGCTTAGATAAAGCTGACATAGTGAATGAATGCATTGAAATCGCCGTTAATTTGTCAACCGCATCGCCAAGCTTATATGACGCATCAACAAAAGAATGACCATCAATAATCGCTGCGGCCCCTG
>Ga0308165_1003788_pt1 | contig 15784 bp, 13 predicted proteins | sample PhyWR2_FD_201032 | JGI IMG/M metagenome (GOLD analysis project Ga0308165, IMG submission 201032) | Phyllosphere microbial communities from UC Gill Tract Community Farm, Albany, California, United States - DLSLW.R2 | ecosystem: Host-associated > Plants > Phyllosphere > Unclassified | place: USA...
GTCAACAACCCAGTCAGGACGTGCACCAGGACGGTCAACTTTGTTGATAACAACAATAGGTTTTAAGCCATGGTCAAACGCTTTTTTAGTTACAAAACGCGTTTGAGGCATAGGTCCGTCCATTGCATCAACAACCAGCAATACAGAGTCAACCATTGACATTACGCGTTCAACTTCGCCACCGAAATCGGCGTGTCCTGGGGTATCAACGATGTTGATACGGTAGTTATTCCAGTTGATAGCGGTGTTTTTAGCGAGGATGGTAATTCCACGCTCTTTCTCCAAATCATTGGAGTCCATCACACGTTCGGTAGTTTCAGCACGGTCACTGAAGGTACCAGATTGTTGTAACAGCTTGTCAACCAAGGTAGTTTTACCATGGTCCACGTGCGCGATGATGGCGATATTACGCAGATTTTCGATCACAGATTTGCCTCAGGCATTAGAAATAGCGCGTTATTGTACACGTATTAATCGAAGTACAGAACAGGATCATAAAGAACCTTTACAAACAATATAAGAAGTAAGGGTTTGTGATCGTTTTCACGGAGCTGATAAAGGAGTCATACCGTAAATTGCACCAATATAGTGCTTATGTGACATAATAAAGCACTATACTGGTGCAAGTTATCGATTCTGATGCAGCCTTTTGCACGCTGGCCTCCATAATAGCGCCTTTTTAGGGAAATTTAAAAGTTGGCACAGATTTCGCTTTAAAGAATACAGGCTAAAGGCCAAATGCAAAAAGTGTTTGATTACCTCGTTACCCAACGAAATGAACCAATCCTGGAGAGTTAAAGTATGTCCGCTGAACACGTATTGACTATGCTGGATGAGCACGAAGTGAAATTTGTTGATTTGCGTTTTACCGATACTAAAGGTAAAGAGCAGCACATCACTATCCCCGCTCACCAAGTAAATGCAGACTTCTTTGAAGAAGGCAAAATGTTTGACGGCTCCTCGATTGGTGGCTGGAAAGGTATTGATGAATCTGACATGGTTCTGATGCCTGACTCATCCACTGCGATGATTGATCCGTTCTTCGAAGACAGTACGCTGATTATCCGTTGTGATGTCCTGGAGCCAGGTACGCTGCAAGGCTACGACCGTGACCCACGTTCTATCGCAAAACGCGCTGAAGACTACCTGCGTGCTACTGGCCTGGCAGATACCGTTCTGTTTGGACCAGAACCAGAATTCTTCCTGTTTGACGACATCCGTTTTGGTAGCTCTATCTCTGGTTCCCACGTTGCTATCGATGATATCGAAGGCGCATGGAATACCGGTACCAAATACGAAGGCGGTAACAAAGGCCATCGTCCAGCAGTCAAAGGCGGTTACTTCCCAGTGCCACCGGTTGATTCATCTCAGGACATCCGTTCTGCGATGTGTCTGACCATGGAGCAAATGGGTCTGGTGGTTGAAGCTCATCACCACGAAGTTGCCACTGCCGGTCAAAACGAAATCGCTACTCGTTTTAACACCATGACCAAAAAAGCTGACGAAATTCAGATTTACAAGTATGTGGTTCACAACGTAGCCCATGCTTTCGGTAAAACGGCGACCTTTATGCCAAAACCTATGTTTGGTGATAACGGTTCCGGTATGCACTGCCATATGTCGCTGGCAAAAGACGGCGTTAACCTGTTTGCTGGTGATAAATATGCTGGCCTGTCTGAGCAAGCACTGTATTACATTGGCGGCGTTATCAAACACGCTAAAGCGCTGAATGCCCTGACGAACCCAACCACTAACTCTTATAAGCGTCTGGTCCCAGGATATGAAGCTCCAGTTATGCTGGCATACTCTGCCCGTAACCGTTCAGCCTCTATCCGTATCCCAGTGGTCAGTTCTCCAAGAGCACGCCGTATCGAAGTCCGTTTCCCGGACCCGGCTGCCAACCCATACCTGTGCTTTGCAGCGCTGCTGATGGCTGGCCTTGACGGTATTAAGAACAAGATCCACCCAGGCGAAGCCATGGACAAAAACCTCTATGACTTGCCACCAGAAGAAGCAAAAGAGATCCCACAGGTTGCTGGTTCTTTAGAAGAAGCGCTGAATGCTCTGAACGAAGACCGCGAGTTCCTGACCGCGGGTGGTGTATTCACCGATGATACTATCGATGCTTATATCGCCCTGCGTATCGAAGAAAATGACCGTGTGCGCATGACTCCGCACCCAGTAGAGTTTGAACTTTACTACAGCGTTTAATTATTGTTTTTTTGCCGTGGAATATTTGGCCCATCTCCGGATGGGCTTTTTTCTCCACCCCTGTTTTGCAATAGCGGTATTTTTACCCCACCACTAAGCACTTAACAGTGTAAGGAGACTGCTGTATGGCAACTGGCACCTTGCCCGATGCTGGGCAGATCCTGAATTATTTAATCAACAGTATTCTGTTGGTTGACGATGACCTGGCAGTGCATTACGCAAACCCCGCTGCCCAGCAATTACTGGCACAAAGTGCCCGTAAGCTCTACGACGGCACACCATTACCGGATTTAATCGGCTATTTTTCACTGAATATCAATGTCATGAAAGAAAGCCTGCAGGATGGCCAGGGCTTTACCGACAACGAAGTCACGCTGGTGATTGATGGTCGCTCTAATATCCTGTCCTTGACGGCACAGAGGCTGATGGAAGGCTATATTCTGATAGAAATGGCGCCCATGGATAATCAGCGTCGTTTAAGCCAGGAACAGATACAGCACGCCCAGCAGCTCGCTGCTCGCGATTTAGTTCGTGGACTGGCACATGAAATTAAAAATCCACTCGGTGGCTTACGTGGCGCGGCCCAACTGCTGAGTAAAGCGCTGCCAGACCCGTCGCTCCATGAATATACCAACGTCATTATTGAACAAGCTGACAGACTAAGAAATCTGGTGGATCGTCTATTAGGACCACAATTACCTGGAATGCATGTTACCGAGAGCATTCATAAGGTTGCTGAACGCGTAGTGAAACTGGTGTCGCTGGAACTGCCTGCAAACGTCAAGCTAGTACGTGATTATGACCCCAGCTTGCCAGAGTTTGCCCACGACCCCGATCAGATAGAACAGATCTTACTGAATATTGTCAGAAATGCCCTACAGGCACTGGGAAGCAAAGGCGGAGAAATTATTCTTCGTACCCGTACCGCATTCCAGTTAACGCTTCATGGCACGCGCTATCGTCTGTTAGCGCGAATTGATATTGAAGATAATGGCCCTGGCGTCGCAGCACATCTACAAGACACGCTGTTCTATCCGATGGTTAGTGGGCGAGAAGGGGGTAGCGGCCTGGGTCTGTCTATCGCCCGGAATCTTGTCGATCAGCATTCAGGGAAAATCGAATTCAACAGTTGGCCTGGTCATACCGAGTTTTCGGTTTACCTGCCTATTCGGAAGTAGAGGTCTATATGCAACGAGGAATAGTGTGGGTTGTTGACGATGATAGCTCCATCCGCTGGGTGCTTGAACGCGCGTTAACCGGCAGCGGATTAATTTGCACGACTTTTGAAAATGGCAATGAAGTTTTAGACGCTCTGGCGACAAAAACGCCGGATGTTTTAATCTCTGATATCCGCATGCCCGGAATCGACGGTCTGGCGTTGTTAAAACAAATTAAGCAACGCCATCCGATGCTCCCGGTCATCATAATGACAGCACACTCAGATCTTGATGCCGCAGTAAGTGCCTATCAACAAGGTGCGTTCGATTATCTGCCGAAACCTTTTGATATTGACGAAGCGGTAGCACTGGTAGAACGGGCGATTAGCCATTATCAGGAACAGCAGCAACCCCGTAATATTCAAGTTAACGGCCCGACCACTGATATTATTGGCGAAGCACCTGCCATGCAGGATGTGTTTCGTATTATTGGCCGTTTATCACGATCGTCAATCAGTGTACTGATTAACGGTGAGTCCGGAACCGGTAAAGAGCTGGTTGCTCATGCCCTGCATCGCCATAGCCCACGTGCAAAATCCCCTTTTATTGCTCTCAATATGGCGGCCATTCCAAAAGATTTGATCGAATCTGAGCTATTTGGTCATGAAAAAGGTGCCTTTACTGGGGCAAACCAAATTCGCCAGGGCCGGTTTGAGCAAGCTGATGGTGGCACGCTATTTCTTGATGAAATCGGTGATATGCCGCTAGATGTTCAGACACGCCTGTTACGTGTGCTGGCTGACGGACAGTTTTACCGCGTCGGAGGCTATGCGCCGGTTAAAGTGGATGTGCGGATTATCGCTGCAACACATCAGAATCTGGAGTTACGGGTACAGGAAGGTAAATTCCGCGAGGATTTATTTCACCGTCTGAACGTTATTCGTATCCATTTGCCACCACTGCGCGAACGTCGTGAGGATATTCCTCGCCTGACCTGGCATTTTTTACAGGTTGCTGCACGGGAATTAGGTGTGGAAGCGAAACAACTCCACCCTGAGACTGAGAATGCCTTAACCCGTCTGGCATGGCCTGGTAACGTGCGTCAGCTAGAAAATATCTGCCGCTGGCTAACAGTGATGGCTGCGGGACAAGAAGTACTGATCCAGGATCTGCCAAGCGAGTTATTTGAAACGACAATAACGGAAAATGGTACAACACAAATTGATCCCGATAACTGGGCAACACTCCTCAGCCAGTGGGCAGATAAAGCGCTACGTTCCGGTCATCAAAACTTATTGGCTGAAGCGTTGCCTGAAATGGAAAGAGTACTGCTAACGACTGCATTACGTCATACCCAAGGGCATAAACAAGAAGCTGCTCGCCTGTTAGGATGGGGTAGAAATACTCTGACTCGGAAACTGAAAGAACTGGGAATGGAATAACGAGGTTCAGGCTATCGTGTAAAGTGCGGTTGCTGGCCCGTAAACGACCGATAGCGGGCCGTAACCTGCTATCGGTAGGGTAATCTATATTACGCGTGAAAACTGCTGTAAGCGTGCTTTCTGGCGCAAATAGACGTCAAAACACATACAGATGTTCCGAATCAGCAAACGGCCTTTGCCGGTGACATAAATTCCTTGCTCAGTCAGCGTTGCCAGCCCATCTTTTATCAGCGGAGCCAGGAGCTGTAAGTCTTCAGCAAAATAGTCTGTCACGTTGATATCCCATTGCTGCTCAATATCAGTAAAATTAAGCTGGAAGTTACAGATAAGTGCTTTGATGACATCCCGACGAATGCAGTCATCTCGCGTCAAAGCCAGACCACGCCACAGCGCGTTACCTTGTTCATCGACTTGCTGATAGTAGAGTTTCAACTCCTTCTGATTCTGAGCGTAGCAATCGCCAATCATACTGATGGCCGAAACGCCCATTCCCAGCAAGTCGCTATCCCCCTCAGTGGTGTAGCCCTGGAAATTACGGTGAAGCCGACCTTCACGCTGAGCAATAGCCAGTTCATCATCCGGGCGCGCAAAGTGATCCATTCCAATAAACTGATAACCTGCCCCCGTCAGGGAACTGATGGTTTCCTGCAAAATATCCAGTCGCTGCTGAGCACTCGGAAGGTCTGTCTCTTTAATTTTACGCTGAGCAGCAAACAGGCTCGGTAAATGCGCATAATTAAAGACACTCAATCGATGCGGATTTAACTCAACCACACGCTTAAGCGTAAATGCGAAGCTTTCCGGTGTCTGTTTGGGCAGGCCATAGATAAGATCAATATTGGTCGAGGTAAAACCGAGTTCACGGGCACGCTGGATAAGGGCAAAGATAAATTCTTCATCCTGCTCACGGTTGACCAGACGCTGTACTTCTTTGTTGAAGTCCTGAACGCCCATACTCAGACGATTAAAACCTTCCTGACGCAGGTGATCGAGCACATCCAGTTCAATTTCACGTGGATCGACTTCTATCGACAGTTCAGCATCATCATTGAACTGAAAATGATGCCGGAGCAGCCCTACCAGCCGGCTAATTTGTGCCTTGTTAAGGTAGGTCGGTGTGCCTCCCCCCCAGTGCATCTGACTGACATGGCGACCTGCAAATAACGGCGCACGATGGATAATTTCTTGTTCCAGAGCGTCAAGATACCAATCGGCCTTATGCTGCTGGCGAGTCACAATTTTATTGCAGCCACAGAAATAGCAGAGCTTATGGCAAAATGGGATATGAATGTAGAGCGAAAGCGGACGTTGTGGATAACGGTCTATCGCTTGTAAAAAATCCGACTCACTGAAGTCCTGTGAAAACTCCAGTGCCGTAGGATAAGAGGTATAACGTGGCCCTGAATAATTATATTTTTGGATCAGAGCCAAATCCCAGTCAATTAACTGCTCAGACATAATCACTCCTTCCGATGGTACCGCCGCCGAAGCGGGAGGGGCTTATTCTCCCCTCGCACCCTAACATTGCGCTGCAGTGAGCGTTTCAAGCGCGACAACCGTCGTAGTTTAACGAATAACCCTACCGCTCGATACAGCAGGGGAATGATGATGATAAGAACACATAATACGACGGGTGTAATCGTTAGTTACCTTTCAACAGACGCATTAAATCGTCAGTTTTTTCTTCTTCTTCCTCATCGTCTTCGTAAGCAATACCCAGTTTTTCCATCAGGGTATCGATTCTGTCCAGAGTCGTATTAACCCAGTCCTGGTCAGATTTACTCAGTTCTTCACCGTCTTCAAGACGTTCCAGTAACGCGTCCAGACGATCATCGTTTTCCAGTAACATCAGTTCTGCTTCTGGAGTCAGTGCAGCAGGTTTCTCTGCTTTCACTTTCGCCGGGCGGGTAACGGGTATATTTTCGACACCCAGTGGAATCGGGGTTTTACTACCGATACGCGGATCTTTATCTTTATCGTTGCTTTGTGAACCTTGTGACAAGCCCTTACCACTGGTACGGCTGCCGGGTGCATGGCCACTACGTTTATTCTGACGTTTACGGTCGCGTGCTTCACTGTCTATCTCTTCACGAGATTTACGGCGGGCTTTAGTCGGTTTTTTATCTTTTGGTGCTGAATTTTGTTGCTTCATAATGAGTTTTCTTAGGCTGTTTTATTCAGTATAGAATTGCGGCGGAATCTAGCAGAAAGCAAGCAAAGAAAAAAGGCGACAGTATAGCCTGTCGCCTTTTTTCTTTGCTTTGACCCATAAAGGGTACCACAATCCATGTTTATTTATGACAAACCCTGTCTAAATCCGTTACTAACAACGTCAATGTTGTCTTCCATTTCCGTTTCAAACTCTCAGAGCCATGCCTCTTGGCTTACAAGGTTCGCCGTCTCCATGACGCTCCTGAACCAATGCTCTAAGTGATAATCCATTCTGGCTCCCGCGCCGATGCCAGATACTCTATCCTTATTTTGTTTATAAACAATGACCTAATAAACTTACCAGAGGCTACAAATTGTTAGTTTTATTTATAAGCGCATGAAATAAATAACAAACAGTAAACATTAGTGACTAACAAAACCTCAATGTCCCTCACTAACTATGGCGAATGTCTCACAAACTCAATCCGTTATTGGGAAGTTTTATTGTCTTGATGAGAAACGCCGTGTTTTCTGCTCATTCAGGTATAATCACAACAATTGCTTATCCTGACAGAGACAACCGTTTTGAAAAATTTTAATTATCAACAGACTAAGTTCGTACTCAGTGCACCGGATATTCGCCATCTTCCTTCTGATACAGGTATTGAGGTTGCTTTCGCAGGCCGCTCTAATGCAGGAAAATCTAGTGCACTCAATACGCTGACCAACCAAAAAGGTCTCGCTCGTACCAGTAAAACACCGGGGCGTACCCAGCTTATCAACTTGTTTGAAGTGGTTGAAGGTAAACGCGTGGTTGACTTACCGGGTTACGGTTACGCCGAAGTACCGGAAGAGATGAAGCTTAAATGGCAGCGCGCTTTGGGTGAATATCTGCAAAAGCGTCAGTGCCTTCAAGGCTTAGTGATACTGATGGATATTCGTCATCCGCTGAAAGATCTTGATCAGCAAATGATCGGTTGGGCAGTACAAAGTAATCTTTCGATAATGGTATTACTGACCAAAGCCGATAAACTGGCTTCAGGTGCGCGTAAAGCACAGTTAAATAAAGTCCGGGAAGAGGTGCAGGCCTTCAACGGTGATATTCAAGTTGAAGCATTTTCTTCACTGAAGAAACTGGGTGTCGATACGCTACGCCATAAGCTGGATAGCTGGTATAACGATATCGAGCCAATCGTTGAAGAAGAGAACAACGACGCCGAATAATCCGCTCATAGCCAGAGTAGAAAATCCTTTATCAGAGGTGCGCTATGATAGCAGCCTCTGTATCAAGAAAATCGTTAAGTTCGTCCACTCAATCAGGCCTTTAAGACCAGGGGAATTGATGCGTTATAGGGCGAAAATCTTTTCTTCAAATCATAAAAAACGCCCCAGTCATTTCTGACTGGGGCGGCTAAACTATTCAGCCAAATCCGATTACGTGAAGTAAAAGGTCTGAAAGATAGAACATCTTACCTCTGTACCCTACATCGATAACTCTACTCTTTTTTTTTCACTTGGAAAGCATTTTCTGTAGTTTTTTTTCACTTTTTGCATTTCGTTCTTCAACTGCCATCACAAAATGCGACTACTGATGTTGCTTAGTTACAAAAAAAGAGAACGGTAATTTCTAGTTAATGTGCTTCATCCCAGTTTTTACCGCTACCGACTTCAACTAACAAAGGGACATCAAGTTTCATACTGTTTTCCATCAGTTCATGGATTTTCTGCGATGCGCTCGCAATGTCATCCTGATGGACTTCAAATACCAGTTCATCGTGAACCTGCATAATCATTTTGACGCGTGGCTTATCATGTTCCAGCCAGGCATCCACGGCTATCATGGCACGTTTAATAATATCTGCAGCCGTACCTTGCATTGGCGCATTGATTGCTGCCCGCTCGGCACCGGCACGCCGCATACCATTACTGGCGTTGATTTCTGGCAAATATAAACGACGTCCATCCAGCGTTTCCACATAACCCTGCTCTTTAGCCTGGGTACGGGTACGTTCCATATACTCAAGCACCCCCGGATAACGTTCAAAATAGAGATCCATATATTTCTGCGACTCATGGCGCGGAATATTTAACTGACGAGAAAGACCAAAGGCACTCATGCCATAAATCAGACCAAAGTTAATCGCCTTAGCACTACGTCGTTGTTCAGAAGTCACACTGTCCAGTGGAATACCAAACACCTCTGCCGCTGTCGCCCGGTGAATATCTTTACCCGCTGCAAAAGCGCTGAGTAGTCCTTTATCACGCGAGAGATGAGCCATAATACGTAACTCAATCTGTGAGTAGTCCGCAGAGACAATCAGATAATTCTCAGGGGCAATAAATGCCTGTCTGATACGACGCCCCTCTTCGTTACGCACCGGGATATTTTGCAAGTTTGGCTCAGTCGATGATAACCGCCCGGTTGCAGTAACAGCCTGATGGTAAGAGGTATGAACGCGACCGGTTTTCGGGTTAATCATCAGGGGTAATTTATCGGTATAGGTCGACTTCAGCTTTGCCAGACCACGATATTCGAGAATAACCTTCGGTAATGGATAATCTAAAGCCAGCTCTTCCAGCACCTCTTCAGAAGTCGAGGGCGCGCCGCCAGGCGTTTTTTTCAGTGGCTTGATACCCTGTTTTTCAAACAGGATCGTCTGTAACTGTTTTGGTGATGAGAGATTAAACGCTTCACCTGCTATTTCATGTGCTTTTAGCTCAAGTTCAGCAAGGCGTACAGTCAGCTGTTCAGAATGCGTGTGTAAAATAACCGGGTCGATCTTCACTCCGCCGCGTTCAATACGTGAGATAACGGGCACCAGCGGCATTTCAATCTCTTTAAAGATAGCCAGCGGCCCCGCCTGCTTCTCAAGCAGCGGCCACATTTTTAAATGCAGCTGTAATGTTACATCAGCATCTTCAGCCGCATAACGACCGGCAGTATCGAGATCGATTTGATTGAAGGTTAGTTGTTTCTTACCTTTGCCGGCAATCTCTTCAAAAGAGATAGTGGTATGTTTTAACCACCGGGCAGCCAGACTGTCCATATCATGACGTCCGGAGACACTATCCAGAATATAAGACTCCAGCATAGTATCAAAAGCAATGCCGCGCAGTTCAATACCATAGTTAAGCATGACACCGCGATCGTATTTCAGATTCTGACCTACTTTTAACTTCTGCTCGTCTTCTAGCAAAGGTTTTAATAGCTCAAGTACTCGATCCCGCATCAGCTGATCTGGGACATCCAGATAATCGTGAGCCACAGGAATATAACAAGCCACACCCGGCTCGATAGCAAAAGAGAGTCCGACCAGATTGGCGTTAAGATTATCCAGGCTATCGGTTTCAGTATCAAAAGCAAAAAGTGGTGACTGATTCAGACGTTCTATCCATTCCAGCAGAACATCTTCATCAAGAATAGTAACGTAGTTGTCATAGGAAAGAGGGGCAGCAACACTCTCTTCTTCTGGCTCTTCGCGCTTGATAACACTGGCTGTCACAGGAGTCGATTTAGACCCTTTAGTCAGTAACCACTTCCCGGCCTCAATATCCGTTATCCAGCGTTTAAACTCATATTGAGTAAATAACTCATGAAGACTGTCCACCGCAGGTGGCTGTATATTCAGTTGTTCACAGGAGAGATCCAGTGCGACATCTGTTTTGATAGTGGCAAGCTGATAAGAGAGATAAGCCATCTCTTTATTCTGCTCAAGCTTTCCTGCCATCGTTTTGGCACCGCGGAAAGAGAGCTCAGCAATTTTTTCCGGGTTGGCATAGAGCGTATCCAGCCCTCCCAGCCCCTGTAATAAGGCTTGAGCTGTCTTCTCACCCACGCCAGGTACACCAGGGATATTATCTGATGAGTCGCCCATCAACGCCAGGAAGTCGATAATCAGCTCTGGCGGAACACCGTATTTTGTCAGAACTTCTTCTGGCCCTAATACCGTATTGTTCATGGTGTTAATCAACGTAATCGCCGGAGTGACTAGCTGGGCCATATCTTTGTCACCTGTGCTGATCAGCACAGAACGACCTGCCCGTTCAGCTTCCTGCGCCAAAGTACCAATCACATCATCAGCCTCAACACCGGAAACCGCTAATAATGGCAGGCCCATAGCTTTGACCATCTGATGAAGAGGCTCAATCTGCGCGCGTAAGTCATCCGGCATCGGTGGACGGTGAGACTTATAATGCTCAAATAGCTCATCACGAAACGTTTTACCTTTGGCATCAAACACCACAGCGGCATGCGTCGGCTGATACTGCATAATCAGGCTGCGCAGCATATTCAAGACGCCATACATGGCACCTGTGGGTTCCCCCCGACTGTTCGTCAGAGGAGGAAAAGCGTGATATGCCCGATAAAGATATGAAGAGCCATCAACGAGAATTAGCGGGTTATCCGCAATCTGAGCCATAATTTTTCGTTCCATGCCTGATGATTAATCTATAGCTAAAGGATGCCATAGCCTGAGCCAAAACATGAAACTTTGGCGCCAAGATCCTAAAAAGAATTCCTCACAGAACGATCTGTGGAAAGGATCGTTCTGTGGATAACTTTGTGCACAGTTTTATATCCAATTTATTACATTATATAGCTTCATTCTCTTTAATCAGAAAAGTTATTTGTTTTCATGCAGTTAAAACAAAGCACGTTCTATTGATAAGATAGACTAATTAATATGTCAATGTGGATATAAAAATTCATCCATGTCTGTTGCAGCAGAAATATTTCCCAATCCTTCGTTAAAATAAAATAATTTTTGTGTCAATAAACCCGCGCTATAGCCAAAATAATTCGAGTTGCTTGTAGGCAATAGGCATAGATAAACTACGTGATTCCACTGAATAAATGAAAGTAGCTCCCAGGTAACTTGAAGTATGACGGATATATTCATTGTCTATTAAAATCTAATATCCGGGGTATTTACCGACCTGTAATCATCGAAGCTGGGCTAATGTTGTGTGTATTGTTCCGCCAGCATATTCCAATGAACCAATACTTTCTTAAACAGCTACTCCTTTTCTGGGGATAGCTTGCTTGCAGGGCATGAGATATGCCTTTTATGAAGCGTTATGCACGCGCCTGTTTATTACGCCATCCCGAACGACATGGTAAAGATATCGATACTACGCGTCGTGCTTGCCTGAAATTCCGCAAGCATCCAACCACCATTGTCCATTTTGTTGAAGGCTCGCAATCGCGTTGAGTGTGCTGGGTAAGCAGTTCAATAAATTGCTCAATGTCACACTGTACTACCCAGAAAATATTCAATTACCCTGCGACGATATGCTCAACGATAAAATTTTTAACCGTCATTTTCTGTTATGGCTAAAATATGCTCTGGGATGAAAAAGACCATCAGCTTGAGGCATTATATCAAGGGAATAAAAAGCCTTAAAAAAAGCCTGAGCCCATGTCGGTCTCAGGCCTGATATATACCCGTCATACTTCAAATTGCCTGGGTGTTTTGCGTCTACAAGCAACTCGAATTATTCAGGGTATAGATACTATTGGTTACTTTTTCTCAACCAGGTGTTTTACTGTATTAGCATATTGCTGAACAAAAACATCCAGATCGCTAGTATCCATACCTTGTGTATTCAGCATATATTTACCATCAACATACATCGCTGGTACGCCACGTAACTGGAAGTCTGCTGCGGCTTTCTCTTGCTGAGCGACCAAAGATTTTACGACAAAGCTATTTAAGGCTGCGTCGTATTCTTCACCCGGGATACCGGCATCAACGAATACCTTACGAATATCTGCTTCATTTTGCACAGTTTGGCTTTTTTGTACGGCTTCAAACATTGGAACAGTAATTTTATCTTCCACACCCAGAGCCATAGCAACAGCCCAGGCTTGAGTGATTTGCTTGCCTAAAGGTCCAAGGAATTCAACGTGATATTTTACTAATTTCACATCTTCTGGCAGTTTTTTCTTCACGTTATCAGAAACGTGTAATACATCTTCAAACTGGTAGCAGTGCGGGCAGTAGAAGGAGAAAAACTCCAGTACCTGTGGTGCACCCGCAACCGATTTATCCAGTGTAATGTATTGTTTTCCATCAGTAAAATCTGCAGCAGATACGCTAAATGCCAGGAACATTCCTGCCAGCGCCAGCCCAATCTTCTTTATCATTAAATCTCTCCTGAATTTTATTTTCACAGTTAATACATGGGTGCTAATTGTAATGGCGGTTCACGAAGAACCCGAACTTGCTCGGTAAATATTGCCGTCTGTCTTAACCAAAAATCCTCCTCTAACAGCCAGGGGAAGTTTCTTGGAAATGCAGGATCATCCCAGCGTCGCATCAGCCACGCCAGGTAATAAACAATACGCATTCCACGTAACGGTTCGATCAACGCGATTTCGCGAGTATCAAATGTGGAAAATTCTTCATATGCCTCAATAATGGTTTCAAGCTGCATACGCTGCTCTGCTTTATCGCCATTAAGTAACATCCAGATATCCTGAACAGCTGGACCGTTACGAGCATCATCAAGATCAACAAATAGTGGTCCGTCACGCCAGAGAATATTCCCCGGATGACAGTCACCGTGTAGACGTAATAATTCCGCATCGCCAGACCAGTGTTGCGCCACTTCATTAATCAATGCATCAGTCGCTGTCAGAAATGCGGGCTTAAGAGACTTAGGGATCATAGCACTATGTTCAAACAGTGCTCGGGGTTGCCACAGATATTCATCCAGTCCGATAGTTGGCCTGGCTTGAAACAGCGAGCGGCGACCTATCTGATGAATACGTCCCAGATAACGCCCAACCCATTCCATTTGATCGATATTATCAGTTTCATACTGACGCCCACCAAGACTTGGAAAGACAGCAAACATGAATCCCTGATAATGGAGTAGTGTATTACCATCAAAGCTAAGCGGCGCGGCTAAAGGAACGTCATCTTCATATAGCGCCTGAGCAAAGCGATGTTCTTCTTCTATCTGTACAGCTGACCAGCGGCATGGGCGATAAAACTTCACCACATAACGTTTCCGGTCTTCGTCCTGGAATTGATAAACCCGATTCTCAAAACTATTTAATGGAGTCAGCCCCGAATCCACACGGATGCCCTGCTCAAAGAGGGCATTCATAATGGTATCGGGATGCAGTGTCTGGAAATTAAAAGCGCTATCTTTCATCCGGTAACCGACTATAAATACGAATAGGTCAGAATAACACTCTAAATCAGCTTAACATTCCCGGCTTACAAGGTTTTACTCTTTAATAACACCCCGAGCGCGTAGTAGTGCCGTTTTAAAGTCGTCTTCGTAATCTTTTTGAATGCCTGGTATTACTGCATCTTTGGCTGAATCTCGCATTTTTAGATGATAAATCAATATGTCATCAGTCAGAGAGGCAAGTTCACCACTATAGCCTGACTCCTGAGCCAGTTTCTGTAAGAATTGTATCAGATTAAGATCAGGCTCTTTGCTCCATGCAGGTTGCAGAAGCTCGAGTAGTTCATTAAGACGTTTACATTTCATTTTGTATTCCTGTCACAAGAGAGATACCACACGGTATCAGGCTTAATCCCACATTAAAAGAGGCGATATAAGTGCAACGACTGGCAAAAATAACAGGTGTGGTACTGGCTGGTGGCCGAGGAAGCCGCATGGGCGGGAAAGATAAGGGTTTAGTTTCACTTAATGGTATTGCCCTCTTCAACTTTGTACTGGAAACATTGCGTCCTCAGGTCGATCGGCTGGTCATCAGTGCCAACCGGCATATTGATCTCTACCAACAAGCGGGTGTCCCTGTTATCGCTGATTCATTACCCGACTATCCAGGACCTCTTGCCGGTATGCTGGCGGTCATGGAAGCGGTAGAAAGCGAATGGTTTCTGTTTTCTCCTTGTGATACCCCCAATATTCCCTCTGACCTGGCATCCTGTCTGTGGGATGGTCTCAGAGACTCAGCAGTCTCTGCGGTATGGGTTAATGATGGTGAGCGTGATCATCCTGGAATCGCGTTAATTCACCACTCAGTAAAAATAGCACTAAGAGCCTATTTATCTGCCGGAGAACGGCGAGTAATGCAGTTTTTACTGAGTATCGGTGGGCGAGCGGTGATCTTTGATAAGGCACGGACTCACTTTGTGAATATCAATACCCTGGATGAGTTATCCGATTGGCAGGAGTCTGAGTAATGCTACCTTTACTGGCTATTTCGGCCTGGAGTGGAACTGGAAAAACGACCTTACTGAAGCAATTGATCCCGTTATTACGGGCACGGAATATCCGTCCGGGTCTGATTAAACATACCCATCATGATATGGATATTGATACCCCAGGCAAAGACAGTTATGAGCTACGTAAAGCCGGAGCTGCGCAGACCATTGTTGCCAGCCAGCAACGCTGGGCACTCATGACTGAAACCCCTGAATTACCGCCGCTATCCTTATCCTATTTAGTGTCCAGAATGGATCCCTCAACTCTGGATCTGGTTTTGGTTGAAGGATTTAAGCATGAGGAGGTCGCTAAAATTTTACTTTATCGTCAGGAAGCAGGGCATGCGTATCATGAACTTGTTCTCGACCCCTATGTCATTGCTCTGGCTAGCGATGTTCCACTTGATGCTCCCGTCCCCATTCTGCCACTTAATGATCCACAGCAGATTGCAGATTTTATCTGTCAGTGGTTAAGCGAACGACGATAAAACTTGGCCAAAAAGACGACTGAAACAGGGTGGTTTTTGCTTCAGAAAAGGGAAAGTTACCCTGAAATGGTGTGTTTTTGGGAGCAGGAGGAAATATGTGAGGCTTTACGGACACAGAATGCAAAAAACCCTGACCGTGAGGT
>Ga0308165_1003789_pt1 | contig 15779 bp, 15 predicted proteins | sample PhyWR2_FD_201032 | JGI IMG/M metagenome (GOLD analysis project Ga0308165, IMG submission 201032) | Phyllosphere microbial communities from UC Gill Tract Community Farm, Albany, California, United States - DLSLW.R2 | ecosystem: Host-associated > Plants > Phyllosphere > Unclassified | place: USA...
GAACGATATGAAAAGGAGGGAATCATGTGTCATTGCTTCATTTGGCAATCTTGTTGCCGTTACTCGTCAGTCTCTTCATTCCATTGCTGTATAAAAAAATTCGATCGGTGCACACAGGCTGGTTCGTTCTGCTTGTTCCGCTGACGCTCGTCGCTTACTTCAGTCAATTTCTCAGCCAGACGATGGCCGGAAAAACAGTCGTTGCGACGATGAAATGGATTCCTTCGCTCGATATCAATTTCGTGGCTTACGTCGACGGTCTTGGTTTACTGTTCGCGTTATTGATTACCGGAATCGGTTCGCTCGTCGTGCTGTATTCCATCTATTATCTCGATGCAAAAAAAGAAGCTCTTCATAATTTTTATGTGTACCTGCTCCTGTTCATGACGGCAATGCTCGGAATCGTCTTGTCCGACAATATGATCGTCATGTATCTGTTCTGGGAATTGACATCAATTTCGTCTTTCCTGTTAATCGGCTATTGGTACGAACGGGAACGCTCTCGTTACGGTGCCCAAAAATCGATGCTCATCACTGTTTTTGGTGGTCTGTCTATGCTCGGCGGGATTTCCCTGCTGTCGCTCCTGTCCGGCTCATTCAGTATCCGTGAATCGCTTGCGGCGGTCGGCACCTATTCTGGTGATCCGCTCTTCACCGTATCGCTTGTCCTGTTTTTACTGGCGGCTTTTACGAAATCCGCTCAGTTCCCGTTTCACATCTGGTTACCGGACGCAATGGAGGCACCGACTCCGGTCAGCGCCTATCTCCACTCGGCTACGATGGTCAAGGCCGGTCTCTATCTCGTAGCCCGGATGAGTCCGATTTTTGCGGAAACACCTCTCTGGTTTTATCTGGTGTCGTCCGTCGGAATGTTCACACTCTTCTGGGGATCATTGAACGCTGTCAAACAGGTTGATTTAAAAGTGATTTTAGCCTATTCAACGATTTCACAACTTGGTTTGATCATGTCATTGCTCGGACTCGGAGCAGCTGCATTGCAGGTCGACATCATACCGGACAGCCTCTATACGGTTGCAACCGTCGCTGCCGTCTTCCACTTGATTAACCATGCGACGTTCAAAGGAAGTCTGTTCATGATGGCAGGAATCGTCGATCATGAGACCGGCACACGGGATATCCGGAAACTCGGCGGTTTATCGCAACTGATGCCGGTGACGTTCACGATTGCGACGATCGGCACGCTGTCGATGGCGGGTGTACCGCCGTTCAACGGTTTCTTAAGTAAGGAAATGTTTTTGACTGGTGTCCTTCAGGTATCAGAGTCCGGCTTATTCCATCTCGATACATTCGGTCTGTTGTTCCCGTTCTTTGCCGTCGTCGGCAGCATCTTTACGTTTGTCTACAGTATATTAATCGTCTACCGGACATTCCTTGGTCCGAAGCAACTCGATAAGTTGCCGAAAAAACCGCATGAAGCACCAATCGGCATGCTGATTCCACCACTTGTCCTCGTGTCCTTGGTCGTTTTGATCGGTCTGTTCCCGAACTTACTCTCAAACACCTTGATTCGTCCGGCAGCTGAAGCGATTTTACCGAAAGTCATCGCAAATGGCGGCACGATTCCGGTCGAAATTAAACTTTGGCATGGTTTTAATCCGGAACTGTTCTTAACTATCCTGATCATCTCAGCCGGAACAATTTTATTCCTGACCTTGCCGAAATGGCGGTCTTTGTATCACCGGATGCCAAAACAGTTCTCACTCAATCATCAATATGATGCCCTGTTGAGTCGCGGTGAGCGGACCTCGACTGCCATCCATGATACGGTCATGACCGGCTATATGCGTTCATACCTCGTGTATATCTTCGGCTTTATCGTCGCCCTGGTATTATCAAGTCTTTATTTCCTGGATGCCTTCCGGTTTGATGTGAATCCGCTCAGTACGGTTCATGCTTATGAAGTCGTCTTGGTCCTTGTCCTTATCGGCAGTGCCTTATCGATTACGTTTGCCCGGTCGCGTTTGACGTCGATCATCTTACTTGGTGTCGTCGGCTATACGGTTGCTCTGTTCTTCGTTTTATTCCGGGCACCTGACTTGGCCTTGACCCAGCTCGTCATCGAAACGGTCTCTGTCGCTTTGTTCCTGCTTGTGTTTTATCACATGCCGGAAATCAGCCGGAAAGAGGAACGGATTAAATTTAAACTTGGAAACGCTGCGATTTCCGCACTTGTCGGCTTAAGTGTCACACTTGTTGCACTCGCTTCGCTCAGCCAACGGTCATTTGCTTCGATTGCCCAGTATTATATCGACAACGTGGCGGATCTCGCTGCCGGTGGGAATATGGTCAACGTCATCCTTGTTGACTTCCGTGGTTTTGATACATTGTTTGAAATCAGTGTGCTTGCGATTGCCGGGCTCGGGATTTACGCGATGATTAATTTCCGTAAGACAGGAGGAATCGACAAATGAAAAATCCAATCAAAAAGCATACGAATGACGTCATTTTGGAATCTTCGACGACATTCATCACCTTTATCATCTTTTTGTTTGCCGTCTACCTGTTTTTTGCCGGTCACTACACACCGGGCGGCGGATTTATCGGCGGGCTTGTAACCGCGTCGGCACTGGTTCTCGTACTGCTGGCTTTTGATATCAAGACACTTCGACAGATTCTGCCGATTGATTACAAACAGATGACGGCAGTCGGTATGTTGATTTCTGTGCTGACAGCGTCCGGTGCCCTGCTGTTCAACAAACCATTTTTCACGCACGCCCACAGTTACTTCAATTTACCGTTGTTCGGCAAAACATCTTTGCATACAGCGATGTTATTCGATTTAGGTGTTTATCTTGTAGTCGTTGGTGTGACAATGACAATTATTCAAACGATTGGGGAGAGTGATTAACGCATGGAAATCATCATGGCGATTGCAGCAGGCATCTTGACGATGTGTGCCGTCTATCTCATTCTTTCAAAAAGTGTCTTACGCATCATCATCGGAACCGGTTTACTCAGTCATGCTGCTCATCTGCTCGTCATGACGATGGGTGGTCTGAAGACCGGTGCCGCTCCTGTCATCAAGGACGGCGTCACCCAATATACGGATCCGCTGCCGCAAGCATTGGTCTTGACGGCGATCGTCATCAGCTTTGGCGTGACTGCATTTTTCCTTGTACTTGCTTATCGGGCTTATCAGGAACTGGGAACAGATAATCTGGAGGAAATGAAAGGAACCGATACGCATGATTAATTTACCGTTACTACCGCTGTTAATTCCACTGATTACCGGAGTTATCTTGATGCTGTTTCCGAACCGGCTCCGTCTACAACGAACATTTTCACTTGTTTCGACCTTCTTGACGATCGTTGCAACAATCTATCTCGTTTACAGTGTCCGAAAAGACGGCATTCTGACCGTGACACTCGGCAGCTGGCCGGCTCCGTTCGGTATTACGCTTGTGTCGGACATGTTGTCCGCCCTGCTTGTCTTAACGACCAGCCTGCTCGTCTTTTTTGTCATCTGGTATTCAATGTATTATTTGTCCGACTTGCACCAACGGTTTTATTATTATATTGCCGTCCAATTTTTACTGCTCGGTGTCAACGGTGCCTTTACGACTGGTGATATTTTTAACATGTTCGTCTTTTTCGAAGTGTTTCTGATTTCGTCTTACGTCCTGATTGTTCTCGGTGGAAAGCCGGCTCAACTTCGGGAGTCGCTGAAGTATTTGTTGATTAACGTCATTTCGTCCGCCTTGTTCGTCATGACCGTCGCCTTTTTATACGGTATCATCGGTTCCCTCAGCATGGCTGATATTTCACAAAAGATCACTGAAATCAATCAACCCGGTATCCTCAGTGTCATCGCGGTTCTGTTTTTAATTGTCTTTGGCTTAAAGGGTGCCATCTTCCCGTTGTACTTTTGGCTTCCCGGTTCGTATCAAGTACCGCCGACACCTGTTCTCGCCCTGTTTGGCGCCTTGCTGACAAAGGTCGGTGTCTACGGTATCTTGCGGACATACAGTCTGTTCTTCTCGCACCAGCAGCAGTTCACGCATCAACTGCTCGGTTGGCTGGCGCTCGCAACGATCGTCATCGGTGTCATCGGTGCACTCGCGACACGTGATGTGAAACAGATTCTGATTTACAACATCATCGTTGCGGTGGGTGTCATCTTGTACGGCGTCTCTGTCATGACCCGCCAGTCGCTTGAAGGTGCCGTCTTCTACCTGATTCATGACATGCTGATCAAAGCTGCGTTATTCCTGTTGATTGGTGTGATGATCGGTATTGCCGGATCCAGCCGTTTAAAAGACATGGGCGGTATGATCAAAGACTATCCGTTGCTTGGCTGGACGTATTTCATTGCGGCATTATCACTTGCCGGCATTCCCCCACTCAGCGGATTCATCGGGAAACTGTTGATCGTCCGCGGTGGTTTTGAAGCCGGAGATCTCATCGGTCCGTTCGTCGTCTTGATTTCAAGTCTACTTGTGCTTTATTCCGTGATGCAGATTTTCATCCGCGGCTTCTGGGGGACACCGAAAACCTACAGCGGTCCAAAACGCCATCTGACCAAACAGTTGCTGGCTCCTGCACTTGCTTTAGTCGCAATGACCGTTTTGTACGGAATCGGAACGGAAGCCGTCCGTCCGTTCATCTCGCAAGCTGTCGATCCGCTCGTTGATCCGACACTCTATATCCAAGCTGTACTGAAGGAGGATTAACCCATGCCGTTTCAGTTATTACTCAACATCTTGCTTGCATTCCTCTGGATGTTTCTCGCTAACTCTTTTTCCACCTCATCGTTCATCATCGGCTACTTACTCGGTTTGATTGCGATGTTCGCGATGCGGCGGGGTTTCAGCAGCCGGTTTTATCTGGGACCGTTCATCGCGTTGATTCGGCTTGCCTTTCGGTTCCTGTATGAACTGGTCGTCGCGAACCTTGAAGTTTTGTCCATCATCTTAAAACCGCGCCTCGACATCAAACCCGGTATCTTCGCCTATGAGACCGAACTCGAACACCATTGGCAGATCACATTGCTGTCACTGTTGATCACGTTAACACCCGGGACATTGGTCGTCGATATCTCAGATGACAATAAGACATTGTATATCCATGCTCTGCACATGCCGGAAGCAGATGATGCAGTGTCTTCGATCCGAAACAGTTTTGAGAAAGCCATCTTGGAGGTGAGCCGATGATGTTAGAGACGATTTTATTCATCGCCTTAGGAGGCGTCTTCCTGTCGATGCTCGGTTTATTTTACCGGGTCATCAAAGGACCTTCCGTGGCTGACAGGGTCATCGCCCTTGATTCAATCGGGATCAGCCTGATTTCCGTCGTCGGTCTGGTTTCCATTATCTTACGGACAAGCGATTATCTCGAAGTCATTTTGTTGATTGGGATTTTGGCCTTTATCGGGACGGTCGCCTTCTCGAAATTCATCGAGAAAGGAGAGATCATCGAACGTGACCGCAATCAGTGATTTTTTCGTAGCAGCCTTTGCATTGATCGGGGCATTTTTCAGTCTCGTGACGGCACTTGGCCTTATCCGGTTACCTGACCTCTATACACGTGCGCATGCCGCCTCCAAGAGCGCAACACTCGGCGTCATGAGTATTCTTATCAGCGTCATCATCTATTTTGTCGCTGAAGACGGATTTTTCTCGTCCCGAGTCGTCCTCGGCATCCTGTTTGTTTTAATCACAGCACCAATCGGCGGACATTTAATTGCCCGCGCTGCCTATTACAGTGATGTTCCGCTGTGGAAAGGTTCGGTTCAGGATGACCTTGCCAAAAATCCGGAACACGTGACACCTAAAAAACGACCTGCACCTAAATTAAAATGAGCTCAGTTTTCTTTGTTTCTACTAAACAAGTAAACAAGCATATAAAAAAACGGATGCCACCGTTCACTTAACGTGAAGGGTTCGCATCCGTTTTTGCGAATAACAAGTTCAGTTCGTATGGGTTTTTGAGTAATTCGGCTAATGTATGTTGTTCCAGTTCCCGGATAAAAGCACGCAAGGCACGAGCAAGAATACCTTTTAGCTGACAATGGGGTTCAATAACACAATGACCATCTGCCGCAAAACACTCGACGATATCCATCGGCTCCATCTCGCGAACGACTTTTCCGATATTGATTTCTTCCGGATCACGAATCAGCCGAAGTCCACCGGTCCGACCGCGTGTCGACTCTACGTATCCAAGCTTCGTCAATTGTTGGGTAACTTTCATTAAGTGATTGGAAGAAATACCGTAATGATTGGCAATTGCCGGCATCGGTGTCACTTCTTCTCGGTGAAGACCTAAATAAATTAGAACGCGAAGTCCATAGTCTGTATATTGAGTAATTCGCATATTTTTCCTCTCTTCCTGTTCATGGAACCCGTTTTTAATCCCACTTCACATTGCTGTTTCATCGTATCATGTTCGATCCTAGTCGAAAATAAAGGATGTGCTTTTAACAGTATACGTACGGGAGAGAGGTTTGGATGCCGTCTAAACCAAAAAAGTCAGTTTCCTGAACAGGAAACTGACTTTTAAACGATTCATTTCTTTTTCATGTCATGCAATACTTCGTTGAAACGATCCGCGTAGTTCGTAAAAACTCCCGTCACGCCGTAATCGAGCATCCGTTCCATGTCGACTTTCTCGTTCACCGTATAGGGGTGAAGCAACAGACCACGTTCCCGAATCATTGCCGTATTTTCTCGCGTCAGTCCTTTAAATGAGGGACCGAGCCCGACTGCGTATGTCTGAATTTCGTCAAGTGTCTCAGGCGTGATGGATTGAACGGTTGGTGCTTCCATCAGCTGGACGAGTGGAAAACCTTCATCAAGTGCTTTAACTTTTAACAGACTGGCTTGACTGAACGATTGAATCATGACTTGTCCCGGTTTAACACGGTCACTGGATAAACCATGATCTTTTAATGTTTTCAGTAGTTTTTCTTCCATTCCCGGATAAACTTCAGGTGATTTTGTTTCAATATAATAGTTGGCATGTTTGCCATATTTATCAAATATTTCATCGATTGTCGGCACTTGGAGTCCTTTATATTCAGCCTTCGCATAATCAGGATTCGCTGTATTAAACCAGCTCCCTGCATCGAGGCGTTTAATTTCAGCTAATGTCTTATCTTTGACAGCACCTGTTCCGTTTGTCGTCCGGTCGACCGTTTCGTCGTGCATCGCAATCAGTTGGCCGTCCTTCGTCATTTGTAAGTCAATTTCAATATAATCCGCTTTAAACTTTTTATGGCTCATTTCGTAAGCAAGCATCGTATGCTCCGGTGCATACCCAGAAGCACCTCGGTGGGCAATGTTAACGACACGATTTGGGTCGAGTAGGTCATGTTTTGCATCATATGCCGAAGCGTCAATACCGCCGAAACTAGTTGCGGCTATTGCTCCTGTAAGTACGGTAACGCCAATCTGTTTCATCATATTGTATTTCCCCCTTAAAAGTAACTTACAGAATGAATCTTACGTGACGACTATGAAGGAAACATATTGTTGACGTGAAGAAGTTTTTAGAATCGATGACAGACTTGTAATCAAACGGATCACCGGCTTATCTGAAGAGACGAAAAAAGACGTTCTCCCTATCGCAGGAGAACGCCTTTGTCTTAAATCGACTTATGCTTCAAAAATCAATGACTCCGGATCTTCGAGCAAATCTTTGATGTGCTTCAGGAACGTGACGGCTTCTTTCCCGTCAACGATCCGGTGATCATAGGAAAGGGCGACATACATCATCGGACGATTTTCCATCCGCTCAGCATCGATGGCGATCGGACGCAGGTTGATCGCGTGCATTCCGAGAATCGCGACTTGCGGTCCGTTGAGGATTGGTGTCGACATCAATGATCCAAACGTTCCGCCGTTTGTAATCGTAAATGTCCCGCCTGTCAAATCAGATAAGCCAAGTTTGTTGTCCCGGGCTTTGACGGCCAAATTGATGATATCTTTTTCAATTTCACCGAAGTTCTTTTTATCGGCGTCACGAACGACCGGTACAACCAAGCCGTCTGGCGCAGAAACTGCGATTCCGATATCATAGAATTTCTTGAGAACGATTTCGTCCCCTTGAATTTCGGCATTTAAATACGGCATTTTTTTCAGGGCAGCGACGGCTGCTTTCGTGAAGAACGACATGAAACCGAGTTTAACTTCATTGTCCTTGACGAATTTTTCCTGACGGCGTTTCCGTAAAGACATGACGGCCGACATATCGATTTCGTTAAACGTCGTCAACATCGCTGCCGTTTGTTGAACCTCCACTAAACGGTTGGCAATTGTTTTACGGCGGCGCGACATTTTAATCCGCTCTTCCGGTTTACCCGGAGCTGCTGGCGGAGCTGCTTGTGGTGCCGGAGCTTGTGGTGCTTTTACCTGTTCGCGTGGCGCGACTTCAAATGTTGCAACGTCCTGCACACGAATGCGACCGAGTGGATCCTGCGTCGCAACTTGCGCTAAATCAATTCCTTTTTCACGGGCCATTTTTCGGGCAGCAGGAGAGGCAATCGGACGGTCAGCACGTGATGTAGCTTCTGTTGCTGCGACAGCTGCTGGTTGTTCTTTTTTCGGCTCTTCTGCGACAGGTGCTTCTTTTTGCTCTGGTGCCGGCGTTGTTGCTGCCGGTTGTGCCGCTTCTCCGCCTGCCGTGATGATGGCAATCGTCTCTCCAACACGGACTGTATCACCTTCAGCTGCCATTACTTCGGACAGGATGCCCGCTTCATCAGATGGTACTTCGATGTTAACTTTATCTGTCTCCAGTTCGACGATCGCTTCCCCTTTTTCTACCTGATCGCCGGGTTGTTTTAACCACGATGCGACCGTACCTTCTGTAATCGATTCTGCAAGTTCTGGTACTTTGATTTCCATGTTAATTCGTCCCCCTAAGACTTTTCGTGTTTGACCCCACTTGATTCTAGCTTAGACATTTGTTTCGGAAGTAGCTGATGTGCTCGGTTGATCGACTGTCGTCCGCGTCAAGGCATCTGTCAGAATCCGTGCCTGTTCGACTTTATGTCCTGTCGGATCACCTTCCGCCGTACTCGAACGTCGACGACGGCCGATATAGCGGACCGTTGTAATGCCATTGACGGCAACCGATTCAAGACGCGGCTCGATGTATGTCCAAGCCCCCATGTTTTTCGGTTCTTCCTGAACCCAGACAAACTCACTGACATTCGGATAACGTTCAAGCAAAGCATTTAACTGCTTGGCCGGGAACGGATAAATTTCTTCAATCCGGACAATGTACAACCAATTAAAATCATCATCTGATTTCGAAACGGCTTCTGCCAAATCGATGGCCACTTTTCCGCTGCAGAAGACGATTCGCTCCACCTGTTCTGGTGATTGCCCAAGACCGTCCTGTTCGACGATTCGTTTGAATGAGCCTTCTGTCAGTTCGGACAGATCGGACGTCGCCAGTGGATGGCGAAGTAAACTTTTTGGTGTCATGACGACAAGCGGACGGACTTCTTCTTTCCCGAGAATCGCAGCTTGACGGCGTAGCAGATGGAAATACTGGGCCGCACTCGATACATTGGCGACCGTCCAGTTTTTCTCCCCGGACAGAGTCAGGAAACGTTCCAGGCGGGCGCTCGAGTGCTCGGGTCCTTGTCCTTCATATCCGTGCGGTAACAGCATGACAAGTCCAGACGTCTGCCCCCATTTGGCACGGCTTGCCGAGATGAACTGATCAAAGATGACTTGACCCGAGTTGGCAAAGTCGCCGTACTGGGCTTCCCAGAGTACCAGTGTTTCCGGTGCAAAAACATTATAGCCGTATTCGAATCCGAGAACGCCCGCTTCCGACAACGGACTGTTGTATACGGCAAATGATGCCGTTGCTGACTTCAAGCTGTGCATCGGTGAAAACGCTTTGCCTGTCTTCACATCATTTAAATTAATGTTCCGCTGGGCAAATGTTCCACGTTCTGAATCCTGACCACTGAGTCGAATCGGTGTACCGTCGGAAAGAATCGAGGCGAATGCCAACGTTTCTGCATGTCCCCAGTCGATGCCGTTTTTAGTCGTCAACGCGTCGGTCCGGCGTTTCAACACTTTTTCAAGTTTATGGAAGACATTGAATCCGCTTGGCCATTCGAGCAACTGCTCATTGTAAGCCGTCAATTTTTCAACTGCGACACCAGTCTCGATGTGCGGGACACCTTTAAAGACAACATCCGGCATGATGCCGCCGTATTCTTTTTCGACATTCGGAACTTTCTCGCGAGCCGCTTTCATCATGTCATTGATGTCCGTTTCAATCGTCGTGACATCTTCTTTCGTGACATCACCTTGTTCGACCAGTTGCTTCGCATATAAGACACGAGCTGAGTCATGTTTATGGATCAAATCGTAAAGGACAGGATTTGTATTCATCGGCTCGTCCATCTCGTTATGTCCGAAACGACGGTATCCAATCAAATCAATCAAGACGTCTTTGTTGAATGTCGCGCGGTATTCGCTCGCAAGCAAAGCTACGGCCAAACAACTTTCCGGCTCATCTGCATTGACGTGGAAAATCGGAATTTCATACCCTTTTGCCAAATCACTTGAATAACGGGTCGACCGGGAATCCGTTGGTTCCGTTGTAAAGCCGATTGTGTTATTGGCAATGATATGAATCGTTCCGCCTGTGTTATAGCCTTTCAGATTCGTCAGGTTCAACGTCTCAGCAACGATTCCTTGTCCCGGGAAAGCAGCATCTCCATGAATGAGGATAGCGGCGGCTTTCCCTTGTTCCTGACGCGGTGCCCCTTTTTGTGAACGGTCATCTTGCGCTGCCCGTGTGAATCCTTCGACAACAGGATCGACGAACTCGAGGTGAGACGGATTGTTGGCAAGCGTCATCCGGACGTTACTTGACTGTTGCTCCATTTTTCGGTTTAACCCTAAATGATACTTCACATCCCCCGTCCAACCGTACGTGATGCCGATTGATCCTTCAGAAGGGACAAGATCATGGTTCGGTGCATGCTGGAATTCCGCGAAAATCATTTCATACGGTTTTCCTAATACATGCGCCAAGACGTTTAATCGTCCCCGGTGCGCCATTCCGATGTTGATCGTTTCCGACCCATTGGCAATCAGATGTCCAACGATCGTGTCGAGCAATGGAACCATCGCGTCAAGACCTTCAATCGAGAACCGCTTCTGTCCGACGTATGTTTTATGGAGATACTTTTCGAATAACTCCGTCTCAGCGAGCCGTTTGAACAACTGCTTTTTCTGTTCGACCGATAAACGTGCCGTCAATGCACCTTGTTCAATTTTTTGGCGTAACCATTTCTTTTCTTCCAAATCATCGACATGTTGGAATTCAACGGCGGCGGCACCTGTATACTGTGCTTTTAAATGTTCGATCCCTTCATAGGCATCCTTCAGATGTCCCGGCGGTTCTGGACAAACAAGCGTGACCGGCATGCCGCGTAAATCGGCTTCCGTCAATCCGAACTGACGAAGCTCCAGCAATTCCGTTTCCCGCGGATGGTCTTTCAGCGGATAGATGTCAGCCGCAAGGTGACCTTTTGCTCGAATTTGATCCGCTAAGCGACTCGCTGCCAAGTACTTTTCGAAATCTCCCGTTTCGATCGGTTGCTGAGTCACAGATTCTGCGATCGGAGCACCATTTTGTTCGAAATAGGCCCGTGTTTCTTCATCAACAGAAGAAGCATCTTCTAAAAAACGTTCATACAATTCAATGATGTATCCAAGGTTTGGTCCATAAAATGTTTGCTGTTCCTGTTCCCGGCTTGCCATGTACGGTTCCCCCCGTTTCATTCATTCCACTCTTTGTACTGAAACTCAGTACATTTCCAGCTCTCTACCTGTTAGCGCTTTCAAATCATATGACATAAAAATTCGATAATCGTCATGTTCCTTGCAACGAGGCCGAACATAACCCTTAACGATGGCCTGTATGTCAAAAGTGTTTGCCTTAGTTATTATATTACTACTTCTTTTAGGTCAGTGCGTTTCGAATTCCCAATTTCTCAGTCATAAATGTATAAGTTTTTCTTATGACTGTACCCTGTGTTGTTTATGAATGAAACCTCTCTAGGGGAACTCAGCCGTATTCGTCAAAAAAAAGCAGGAGTGACCTCCCTGAAGGTCATTCCTGCTCAATGTCTTATGTTATAACACTTTACTTAAAAACGATTGTGTCCGTTCGTGTTGTGGAGAATCAAACAATAGACTCGGAATGTTTTCTTCAACGATGAAACCACCATCCATGAAAAGAACCCGATCTCCGACTTCACGCGCAAATCCCATCTCGTGCGTGACGACAATCATCGTCATCCCTTCAAGCGCCAACTGTTTCATGACGGCAAGGACATCGCCGACCATTTCCGGGTCGAGTGCGGATGTCGGTTCGTCGAACAACATGATTTTTGGATTCATGGCCAGGGCACGGGCAATGGCGACCCGTTGTTTTTGACCACCGGACAGTTCCCCCGGATAATTATCGGCTTTTTCCCGTAATCCGACTTTATCCAGCAATTCGAATGCCCGCTGTTTCGCTTGCGTTTTGTCCGTTTTCCGGACTTTCATCGGTGCAAGCGTGACGTTCTCAAGCACGGTCTTGTGGGGAAACAAGTTAAAATGCTGAAACACCATTCCGACTTCTTCCCGGACTTTATTGATGTCGACTTTCGGATCCGTGATGTCATTGGTATCGACGATTACTGTGCCGCCGGTGATATCCTCGAGCCGGTTTAAGCAGCGGAGAAACGTACTTTTCCCGGATCCCGAAGGTCCGATGACACACACAACTTCTTTTTCTTCAATCTCGACCGAAATATCCTTTAAGACTTCGTTCGAACCAAAGGATTTTTTTAATTGTTTGACTTCAATGATACTCATCGCAGTGTAAACCTCCGCTCCAAGAATTTCCCTAATAGTGAAAGGAGATAGATGACGACGAAGTACATCAGACCGACGACCGTCCAGACAATGAACGGTTCAAATGTCGTTGCTTGCTGCACTTGTCCCTGTTGCGTCAAATCCGCGATACCGATGATCGAGAGTAACGACGTATCTTTTAAACTGATGATCGATTGATTCGTAATCGTCGGCAGCATACGGCGGAAGGCTTGCGGTAAAACGATTTGCGTCATCGTTTGACGCCCCGTCATACCGAGAGAGCGCGCCGCTTCAGTCTGCCCTTTATCAATCGATTGAATGCCGGCCCGGATAATCTCGGCAAAATAGGCTCCGGCATTGATGGCGACGGTGAGAATCCCGGCATACATCCGGTCCATCGACAGCCACTCAAGCGAATTGAGTCCAAAATAGATGAAGAACAATTGGACGATAAAAGGCGTTCCCCGGATGACATCGATGTAGACGATGGCGATACCGTTTAAAATCTTAAGTGGTGATAAACGCATCAAGGCGACGATCAAGCCGATTAAAAATCCGACGATGACCGCGATGATAAAGATATAGAGGGTAATCTGTAACCCTTCCAGAAAAAACGGAAACGCCGTTTTTGCGACTTCCATCAGTGACTCAACTCCCTTGTCATTCGTTCAAATGGCTTATTTCAAATACGTATCGACGATTTTGTCGTACTCCCCGTTTTCTTTCAGGTTTGCGAGTCCTTTGTTGATTTTTTTCATCAACTCTTCGTTTTCACCCTTGAGGACGGCAATTCCGTAATTATCACCATTCAAACGGTCTCCGACGAGTTTCAGACCAAGGTTTTGCTGTTTGTTTGCATAGGAGATGACCGGATAATCTTCAATCAATGCGGCAGCGTTGCCGTTTTTGACTTCTTGGAACATCGCCGGGCTATCATTGAATTGCGTGACGGTGATTCCGAGTTTGTCTGCATTGTCAGTTGCATATTTTGCACCTGTTGTTCCCTTTTTAACCGCAACTTTCTTGCCTTTCAAATCATCGACTGATTTGATTTTGTTTTCATCTTCTTTGACGACCAGGATCAGCCCGGCTTTAAAGTACGGATCTGAGAACGTAACAACCTTTTTCCGTTCCGGTGTGATACTCATTCCGGCAATCGCTACATCCAGTTGGTTCGCTTGAAGAGCGGGAATGATTCCGCTGAAATCCATCGCTTCAAACTTGATTTTAAATCCTTGATCTTTGGCAATCGCTTTGATGAGGTCGATATCGATTCCCTTGTATGTGTCCCCGTCTTTATATTCAAACGGCGGATACGTAACATCGATGCCAACCTTGTACGTCTTGTCTTTCGAGACCTCGTCCTGTGAACCGATGCTACATGCGCTTAATACCACGAGACAGCTGAGCAATAAAAATAATACCGATAAATGCTTTTTCATGTTGTTACTCCTCTCTTGAAGGCAAATGCCTTCTTTCATGTATTTTCCTCAAAAACTTTTCCTTAACACATATTTTATCAGAAAAATTCAAATTTTACGAACAAACTTGTTAAGGGCATGAATCAAAATTTTTCGAAATAAAAAAAATAGGAGCACCCTTCTGACGAAGAGTACTCCTATTTCCACTTTAAAATGCCGCCGAGAGGACTTGAACCTCCACGGTGTTGCCACCACTAGATTCTGAGTCTAGCGCGTCTACCAGTTCCGCCACGACGACTTCTATTTATGTTATTAGAATACTAAATAGTTTTTTTCGTGTCAACGGTTTCATGCATTTTTTTACACCTTTTCTGTCGGTTCGTCTAAAATCCGCCGGACGAATCGTTCCACGACCGTGTCGTATGTGTCCGGATCCTCGAAATAAGCCATCGCATGCGCTGCATTCGGAATGACCACCAATTCTTTTTCTGTCGGACAGGCTTGATACAATTCATAGACCATCGAGGTCGGAACAAATGTATCGGCTCCGCCGTGTAAAAACAGAATCGGAACCGTCGCTCGTTTTACTTGCTTAAGTGCCGAGGCTTCACTGAAAAAATAACCGGCTTTTAATTTCGTCAAAATACTTGTCATCGTCAGGAACGGGAAATGCGGCAGACGGTACATCCGTTTCATTTGATAGGCAAGGACCGCATTAACCGACGTGTAGGCACAATCGGAAATGATACCTTTGATTTGCGGCGGCAATAGTTCTCCACTGGTCATCAGAACGGTTGCTCCTCCCATCGAGACCCCGTGCAAAAAGATTGCACTTTCCTGGCCAAGACGAGCTACCAGATATTCGGTCCACCGGAGACAATCTTCCCGGTCATGCCAACCAAATCCAATATAGTTCCCGTCACTTTTTCCGTGTCCGCGGTTATCCGGCATCATGACATGGAAACCGGCTTGATGATACAGATACGCAAATCCGGCTAAGTCTGTTCCGACACCGCCGTATCCATGAACTAAAATGACGACCCGATTCGATGGAACAAGCGGTGGTAAGTAATGCCCGCGTAACGTTAATCCGTCATGCGCCTTGACTTCAATCAGTTCCAGCGGCTGTTCTTTAATCCACGTCTGCCCCGGCTGCATCAGACGGACCATCTCGTCACTCAAATCACGGTTGTTGGATAAAAAGGGTTTCGGATTGGTCGCGATCGCCATTTCATAAAAGTAATAACTCGCTGCAAGCATCCCGGAACCGATTACACCTAAACCGATTTTCGTTCGTGTTCGCATTGCTCCCACTCCTCATCTGCTCTTAAAGATCAATTTGTAGTTGTGCCGAAGACTCGGCATCCTCTTCTTGTAAAATTTGTTGCCGCAGACGATGTTCGTGTTGTGCCTTTCGGTAAGCAAATTCCTGAACCAATTCTTGTCCCGTAAATCCTTCTTCGACGATGTCCGACAGCAAATCCGTTTCCGTCGTGAC
>Ga0308165_1003791_pt1 | contig 15778 bp, 13 predicted proteins | sample PhyWR2_FD_201032 | JGI IMG/M metagenome (GOLD analysis project Ga0308165, IMG submission 201032) | Phyllosphere microbial communities from UC Gill Tract Community Farm, Albany, California, United States - DLSLW.R2 | ecosystem: Host-associated > Plants > Phyllosphere > Unclassified | place: USA...
GGATGTACCGGTGGAGTTTGGGGCGCCCGGGATGGGCGATACCAAACCGGAGCGGAGATGGCGTCTCGGATAAAAGCGCGCGGGTGTTGGGTGCGCGCGCTGGCGCACCCGACTCGGACGCCTTCGACGGAATCTATATGTAAATGCTGCAACGGATAGGCGGTCGAAACCTTACACCCATTTAGCCATAAATCTGGCGGTCGAAACCTTACACCGCAATGACATAACCAATCAGAGACAAAGTTTCATTCCGTACTATTCCTCCCCCCCAATTCAAGATAACCTTACCCTGCTAACTTTTTATTAACAGGAGTCACACATGTCTTCTCATGATGAGTATCTACAGCGTGCGCTAGCGCTGGCGGCGGATAGCGTTGAGATGGGCGGGCGTCCATTTGGTGCGGTGATTGTGCGTAACGGTGAGATTGTTGCCGAGGCCGTGAATACCATTCATCTCAATGGCGATCCAACGGCGCATGCCGAACTGAACGGTATCCGTGAGGTTTCTGCTCATCTGGGGAGCGCCGCGCTGCGTGACTGTACGGTGTATGCGAGCGGTCAGCCTTGTCCGATGTGCCTCAGCGCCATGTATTTGACCGGCGTAAAGGCGGTGTATTTCGCCAATGGTAATCAGGATGGGGAAGAATATAAATTATCGACTGCGGCTATTTATCAGCAACTACAGCTGCCGTTAGAACAACAATCTTTACCTATTCACCATTTGCCACAGCTAAATGGTCGCAAGCTGTATGAACGTTGGGCGCAAAAGCAGTCATGAGCCAAACACAGAAACAAGGTTTGATGCTGTTAGTTTTGGTGCTAATCGGTCTAAATATGCGGCCGCTTCTTACCTCTATCGGGCCATTATTGCCGCAGCTGCGTGAAGCGAGCGGCATGAGTTTTACCGCCGTTTCATTGTTAACCGCCTTGCCGGTGGTGGCGATGGGCGTATTAGCGCTGGCGGGAGGCTGGGTCGATCGCCATATCAGTGAACGCAATAGCGTGGCGCTGAGTTTGCTGGCTATTGCCGTCGGCGCGCTGCTGCGTGAGCTTGCTCCACAAAGCCTCGTGTTGCTGAGTAGTGCACTATTGGGCGGGATTGGTATCGGGATTATTCAGGCTGTTATGCCTGCGGTGATTAAACGCTCATTTCAGCGGCGTATGCCGTTGGTGATGGGATTGTGGTCGGCGGCGCTGATGGGCGGTGGCGGTTTGGGTGCCGCACTAACGCCGTGGCTTGCGCAGCACAGCGATGTTTGGCACCGCTCTTTAGCGTGGTGGGCATTACCTGCTGTAATTGCGTTGATCGGCTGGTGGCCGCAGAGCAAAACGCTGGCGCAGCCAATAAAGCACGCGGTGTCAGCACAGCCGCTGCGCTTACATATCAGCCCGCGCGCATGGACGCTGGGTCTTTATTTTGGACTGATTAATGGCGGTTACACCAGCCTGATCGCATGGCTGCCGCCCTACTATATGCAGCTGGGTTCCAGCGCGCAGTTTAGCGGGAGTTTGCTGGCGTTGATGACGGTTGGGCAGGCGGCGGGGGCATTAATGCTGCCAATGTTTGCTCGTCGCCAGGATCGACGAATGCTGCTGCTGGTGGCGTTAATGCTACAGCTGATTGGGTTCTGTGGTTTTATCTGGATGCCTTTGCAGATGTCTGTGCTATGGGCGATGGTGTGCGGATTTGGACTCGGCGGCGCATTTCCTTTGTGCTTGGTGTTGGCGCTCGATCACTCGCCTCAGCCCGCGATTGCGGGGCGTTTGGTGGCCTTCATGCAGGGGATCGGTTTCATCGTGGCAGGTCTGTCGCCCTACCTTTCTGGATTACTGCGTAGCCTTAGCGGTAACTTCCTGATGGATTGGGTATTCCACGCGTTATTAGTCGTTGGTTTAATGCTGCTGACGCTGCGCTTTGTTCCATCGCGCTATCCGCAAGAATGGGCTGCGCCCGCCGTCGAACGCCATTAAAAAAACCGCCAGTGTTTTAGGCGCTGGCGGCAGTCTGTTTTTAGCAAAGAGAATTTATTTGAGCGTGATCGTCAGGCTATTAACCCCGTCTGCTGGCGTGATGGTAACGCCCATTTCCCCCTCCTGTACGGCGCTGTTTTCCTGTGTTATCGCTCGATGAATATTGCGTAAGCATAGGCTCCAGCGTTGAGCGTCTCCGGTGCCCGAAACAAGCAACTGATTGCCTTTACGCTGCACGCAAAGTGTAAATTGAGTTTCACCGTCGGCGGCCGGAATGACGGCTTTCGCTTGAGTATTTTCCTCTAAGGCAAACAGATGGAAGCAGGTGCCATCGGCGTAATCATAATCAGGTTTTTGGCTGTTATTACCGATAGCAATCAGGCTGTTAGGGCGTACATACAACGGTAGACTGTTGAAACTATGTCGTTCTCGGTGCCAGCCACCGGTGGCTTCTTGGTTGGTATAGAGATGTGTCCAGCGGCCCGATGGCAAATAGACGCTGACGTCACCGTTCTCGCTAAATACCGGCGCGACCAGCAGCGAATCTCCCAACATGTATTGGCGATCCAGATAATCGCAGCCCGGATCTTCTGGGAATTCCAGCATCATTGCGCGCATCACCGGCGTACCTGTTTGGGCGGCCTGAGCAGAGGTTGCGTAGAGATACGGCATCAGGCGGCATTTCCACTCGGTGAAAAAACGTACCACGTCGCAGGCTTCATCGTCATACGCCCACGGTACGCGGTAGGATTTACTGCCGTGCAGGCGGCTATGGCTGGAGAGTAGGCCAAAGGCGCACCAACGTTTATAGACGTGTGCCGGTGCCGTATTTTCAAATCCACCGATGTCGTGACTCCAGAAGCCAAAACCAGACAATCCAAGAGATAGTCCGCCGCGTAGGCTTTCCGCCATTGATTCATAGGTGGCGTAGCAGTCTCCGCCCCAGTGAACCGGAAACTGCTGCGCGCCGACCGACGCCGAGCGGGCAAACAGCACCGCTTCGTCTTTACCTAACTCCTGCTGTAAAACTTCATACACCAACTTGTTGTAAATAAAGGCGTAATGGTTATGCATTTTTTGTGGGCAGGAGCCGTCGTGCCATACCACGTCGGTTGGGATTCGCTCGCCAAAATCGGTTTTAAAGCAGTCAACGCCCATATGGATTAAGCGTTTGAGATGCCCTGCATACCAGTCGCAGGCCGCGGGATGGGTGAAATCAACGATGCCCTGTCCCGGTTGCCATTTATCCCATTGCCACACGTCACCGTTTGGGCGTTTGAGCAGATATCCCTTCTCCATTCCCTGTTTAAACAGCGGTGATTTTTGCCCGATGTAAGGGTTAATCCACACGCATATTTTTAGCCCGCGCGCTTTCAAGCGTTTGAGCATGCCTTCCGGATCGGGGAAGGTTTCAGGGTCCCATTCGAAATCGCACCACTGAAATGCCTTCATCCAGAAGCAGTCAAAATGGAACACGTGCAGCGGCAGATTGCGCTCGGCCATGCCATCGATAAAGCGGTTAACGGTTTTTTCGTCGTAGTTGGTGGTAAATGAGGTGGTAAGCCAAAGTCCAAATGACCAGGCTGGCGGTAGCGCTGGTCGGCCAGTGAGGCGAGTGTAGCGGTCTAGAACCTGTTTGGGCGTTGGGCCGTCAAAGACCAAATATTCCAGATATTCGCCCTCAACGCTGAATTGCACCTTGGAGACTTTTTCCGAACCCACTTCAAACGAGACACATTCAGGATGATTTACTAACACGCCATAGCCGCGATTGGTCAGATAGAACGGAATATTTTTATAGGCCTGTTCGGTACTGGTGCCGCCGTCGCGGTTCCACGTTTCTACGTTTTGCCCATTTTTGACGAAAGCAGTAAAGCGTTCGCCGAGGCCATATACGGTTTCTCCCACGCCGAGATCGAGACGTTCATAGAGATACGTTTTGCCATCTTTGGCATTTTGAATGTAGCCGTTGGATTTAGCCACGCTGCCGGTGATGCGTTCGCCGTCACGCAGGAAATCCAGTGCCCAGTTTTCCCCTTTGGTTACCCGAACGCTTAAATCGCCACTGTGCAGGGCGGCGTAATCATCGGTGTTTTCCATCCGCAGGGGGTGTTCGGTAGCATGATGTAAAGGATAGTGCGGCCCACGCTCTATTCGTCCGGTAAAGTGCGCAATGCGTACACCAATGATACCCTCCTGTGGAGAGAAAAAGCGTAGTGTAAACAGCGGGGTATCCAATTGCGCAGAGCGAGCACTTGCTTCACGCGGCGCGGCGTAAATGACCATTTCACGGGCGTGCTGCTCGACTTCAAACACATATAACGGGTGGATGAGGTTGAGTCCTTCATGGATGAGCCAATTGCCGTCACTGATTTTCATGACTTAAATCCTCTGCTGTCTTCATATCTTGATTGAATGCGTGTTCGTTACGGCGCACGCCATCGGCCAGCTCTTTTAGAATGCGGTTGATGAACGGCGTACGCAGGGTATATAGGCGAGCGGCGATAAGCGCGCTCAGGAAGTAGCAAGCGGCGGGAACCAGCGTGAACAGGGCGATAATGCTCATTATTGTGGCGCTGTTTTGCGTGGCGGCACCCGATTGATATCCCGCTCCCGCCAGCATCCATCCAATTAGCGCGCCGCCGAGGGCGAGCCCGAGTTTTAAAACGAACAGCGTGCCCGCAAAGCTAATCCCCGTGAGGCGTTTGCCGCCTTTCCATTCGCCGTAATCAACGGTGTCGGACATCATCACCCACTGGATTGGGGTGACGAGCTGATGTAAAACGCCGATGATAAAGATGAAAATAAACATAGTGATATTGGCGCCAATGGGCACAAAGAACATCGCTATGCTGAGCACGGCAAGAAGGGCGTTGGTCCACCAGAATACGCTGACTTTGCATTTCCAGTCGGTCAGCGGTTTGGCTGCTGCGCTGCCTAACAAATTGCCTACGCAATAGGTGGTGAGGAACCAGGTAAACACCAGCGGATTGCCGAGAATATAGGTGACGTAGTACATCATGGCGCCGCCGCGCACTGAGACAGCCAAGATATTCAAAATAGTGAGCAGGCCAACGATGCGCCATTGATCGTTGCGAATGATATCGCGCAGATCTTCACGCATGCTGCCCTGCATTGTGCCTTCATCGCTGATGCGCTCTTTGGTGGTGGCGAAACAGATAGCCAGCATGATGACGGCCACTAAGGCGAGCACCGCAATACCGCCTTGAAAGCCGAAGGCCTGATCGCCTTTACCAATAAGACTGACCAGCGGCATCATGAGCACGGTGCTTAACATTCCGCCCGCGGTGGCCAACACAAAACGGTAGGACTGAAGAGAGATTCGTTGCGTCGGAGCGGCGGTAATCACGCCGCCTAGCGCACAGTACGGAATGTTGACGACGGTATACATCAGCGTCAGCAAGGTGTAAGTGATGGCGGCATAAATCATTTTGCCGGTTAGGCTGAGCTCGGGCGTGCTATAGGCAAATATGCAGACGATGCCAAAGGGAATAGCGGCAAAAAGCACATAAGGCCGAAATTTGCCCCAGCGGGTGCGGGTACGGTCAGCGACTAACCCCATGATAGGATCGGAAATCGCATCGAGCGCACGCGCTAGCAGGAACATAGTGCCGACGAAGCCAGCGGGAATGCCAAAAATATCCGTATAAAAAAACATCATGTAGAACATGACGTTGTCAAAAATAATATGGCTTGCGGCATCGCCGAGGCCATAGCCGATTTTTTCTCGCTTTGACAGAATGTGGCTGCTCATATATCCCTCTGAAGGCGTTCGCATCGTAGATTCGATACACCATTCTTAGGGCAAGGATAAGCCGCTAACCATTGTGTTTTTTCATTCTGAAATTATGTTTTGTGTTTTATGTGATCGAGATAACCCGTTTTGAAATTAAAAAATCAGACATGGGAATGCGATGCAGTAAATATATTTACTGCATCTATTTATTAGGCTTTTGTACGCCAGTAGTCGTAAGAGATATGGTCTACCTGAAAATCAACATTGCTTGCGTCACCGGTGAGTTTCCAGCCGAGGTGGAAAGCAAAATCGAAAGCAACGCCAAGGCCTTTTCCACTGAGCAGATTGCCATCTTCGACGATCTTTTCATCCACGTAGATGCCGTCTTTAACATCCTGATGCAGATCGCCCGAGCACGTATAGCGGCGGCCATTGAGGAGATTATTTCCCCCTAAAACGCGTGCGGCAGCAGAACAGATAGGGCAAATCCATTTTCCCGCGGCGTCGTGGCGGCGGATGAATTCAACAACCAGTGGGTTGGCGGCCAGATTGACGGTTCCTTCAGGCCCACCAGGAATAACGACGGCGTCAAAGATTTCATCCATGCTGCGTTCGAGAAGCACATCGGCAAACATGCGAATGTTGTGATAGCTGGTGAGCTCCAACATATCCTGACAGGCCAAAGTGGTGACGTGGATGTCCAGACGACGCAGAACGTCGATGGTCATGATCGCTTCCGCTTCTTCAAACCCTTTCGCCAGTAGCACAGCGACTTTCTTAGACATGGTATCTCCTGCAAATAAGGTGACGGCTATTTATGCAGCAAAGGGTACCAAACTTGTGTTGATTAAAATAAAACGTTGTTTTATTTATGAAGAACGCATCGCGAAACTGGGATTTTCCACTTAGCACGTGAGGTTTTTCAGGGTATAATCGCCGACTCTTCAGATCTCCCAATGGAAGATCATCGTCCCCGGTGGGGCGGCTGGACTTCAAATCCAGTTGGGGCCGCCAGCGGTCCCGGGCAGGTTCGACTCCTGTGATCTTCCGCCAATTAGCCTCTTCTGAACTCTCCCGACGTCAACAAAACCCCTTGTAATCCCTTATATATCAAGCCTTTTTTGTATCCTGAGGTCAACCAGCTTCAACCTGCATCAAGCAGTTTTTGGGGGTGTATTCGGGGGTGTCATTTTCCTCTTAGAATATCAGCACCCCCATAATGGTAAAAATGTGATATATAACAATGGGTTTTAACAACATCTTTGTTATACAAGGGGTGCGTTGGGGGTATAAGGTTAGTTACTGGCGGAAATCCCCAAGAGGATGGATTCATCAAAAGCTGGAGGATGTCATGGCGCTAACCGATGTTAAAGTGAAAACCGCGAAGCCAAAAGAAAAGCCCTATAAGCTGGCTGATGGCGGCGGTATGTATCTGCTAATTAACGCTAATGGTTCCAAATACTGGCGAATGAAGTACCGATTTGCTGGTAAAGAAAAGATGCTTTCTATTGGCGTTTATCCCGATGTTTCACTGGCCGACGCGCGCGAAAAACGCAGCGAAGCCAGAAAAATTCTCGCTGCGGGAGGCGATCCGGGCGAGGTAAAGAAAGAAGAGAAAGTGGCCCAGCAAATGATTTTGAAAAACACTTTCGAGGCCGTTGCTCGCGAGTGGCATCAAACCAAAGCCGATCGCTGGTCACTGCGCTACCGCGATGAAATCATCGACACCTTTGAAAAAGATATCTTTCCCTACATCGGCAAGCGCCCTATTGCTGAAATCAAACCAATGGAGTTGTTGGAAGCCCTGCGTAAAATGGAGAAACGCGGAGCACTGGAGAAAATGCGCAAGGTCCGCCAACGCTGTGGTGAGGTGTTCCGCTATGCAATTGTCACAGGTAGGGCCGACTACAACCCCGCTCCCGATCTTGCCAGCGCGTTAGCAACACCGAAAAGAGTGCATTTCCCCTTCCTTACAGCCAGTGAACTTCCTCACTTCCTTAACGATCTGGCGGGTTATACCGGCAGTATTATCACGAAGACAGCTACTCAGATCATTATGTTAACCGGTGTACGCACGCAAGAACTGCGTTTTGCTCGCTGGGAGGATATCGATTTTGAGACAAAACTATGGGAGATCCCGGCAGAAGTGATGAAGATGAAACGGCCCCATATTGTGCCGCTCTCTGAGCAGGTTATTGCGCTGTTTAAGCAACTTGAGCCGATATCAAAGCATCACCCTCTGGTGTTTATCGGCAGGAACGATCCTCGCAAGCCGATCAGCAAGGAAAGCATCAATCAGGTCATTGAGTTGTTAGGGTATAAAGGCAGACTGACGGGACATGGCTTCCGCCACACGATGAGCACCATCCTGCATGAGCAGGGCTTTAACTCAGCGTGGATTGAAACGCAGCTTGCACATGTTGATAAGAACGCGATTCGCGGGACGTATAACCATGCGCAGTATCTGGATGGGCGTAGGGAGATGATGCAGTGGTATGCGGATTATATCGGCTCCCTGATAAGAGAGAATGTTATTCACGGGAATTTTAGTAACACAGTTTGACAGGCAAAGATATCAAATATCTTAGCTCAGACCTGATCTGGTACCGTCATGACACAGGGCTAAACCTAATCTGAGAGGTAGCCCTGTGCCAAAATTTGGCAGCTAGTAATCTGAGATATTCTATAACGAACTTATTACTAGCATTTAAGCTCCTAATCTTTGCATAATTATTGTTAACCATCTGAAAAACATAGATATAACAGAACTTAACGATGTTTGTACTCCAACTGAATCAAAGCAATTCATAGTGTTTTCTTAAAAAAGCTCAATTAAAAAAACTTGATTTCTTCGTGGTTTTAAGTATTTTAAAAAAACGGATGAGCTCTATCGTGCCCCCGTTTAAGTCCCGTAGCCCATATTCTGTGCATACGGACGTGAGATAGACATAGTCACAGCAACCGCTGTATGTATGCGAGCAGAACTATGGAGTTATCAAAATGAAATCACTCGTTGCACCCGATCATATTACTATGCTAGCTGCGGTCATTCATGATATGACCTATCCTTTATTTGATCACAAAAACAATATCGAATTAAATTCCAGCAGTCGAATGCGGGCTGTAAAAAATACGATAAGTTATTCGTTTGGCCATAAAGGTGGCTCAGCTCTCACTTTTAACTTAAAATTTTCCAGCCAAAAAGAGAGCTCTGATTCTTTTAGATCGGAAATTCAGCTTCGATTTGAAAAGTTGAAAGCAGACTTTGAAACACGTTTCGGCAAAAGATCATTGGATTTTAATGTTTTCCTTGCAGATAAAGTAAGCCTAAAAGTGTCACGCCATCCGTCTGGACGATATAACCTTGAATATAGAGCTAATAGCAGTGGCTTATATAGGCAATTTATGGGCACATTTATTGGGAATACAAGCCCCCGCAAATTCTATGAATCTGCGTTCCGATTATATCATTTCTTAATGATTGCTGGATATGACGTAGATTTCAATGACATGATAAAACTGGAATATTTGAATAGCGTCATGGTTGAGTTGGATGCAGATACAAGAATTAGATTACGTGGGTGGATTTACCGCCAATATAATACTCAGCAAGATAAAGACATACGTATTTTAGTAGATCAGAGAATCAAAAATACTTTTGAAGGCATGGGACTCGTTTATCAGTCAAATTTATTTGGTGATTTCGGGAAAACCTTTATGCCAATGTCACTTTATGCAGAAGGCGTGCTGATTCCTGAAGTTTATTTCACAGAGGCATCGCTACAAGGGAAAAAATTGCAACCTTATCGTTAACTTTAGCTTGTAGTCACTCTGGCACTGTAATATAAGTCGGTCACTGCGGTTTATTTTATTTGTCTAGCACGAGAAACCAAATGAAAGATGGCCGTCATAACTGACGGCCTATTTTTAATCAGATTGAGGATCCACTTGATTTTCTCTAATAAGATTCCGCAAAGCAGTACGTGCAGCTGCGACCTCTGTCATTCCGTTAAGATCTACGCTGGATTGCCCTCCTCTTACTCCAAAAACTGTAACCATTCCATCTTCATAGAAATATTCAGCCTCATACTGAAGGCCATCTTTCTCTACTTGTATATATGACATAACTTCCTCATTATAAAAACAATAAGATAAAAAATTAGTTATAGTAGCCCTAAACGACCAACTTTAGGGTTGTTAGTGAAAATTGTCGTAGAAATTATTTCGCTCAGGCTTTCAGGAGGGTGAGGATTCTCTATGACTATTATTTGGCTATTAGTACTATGATGCCTAACAAGGTAGTCATAAAATTTTTCTTTTAGATCAGTACCTTGCAGGGCAACATCATCTTCACCTTCTGGTTTATAATAAGCGAGAAGAGGTGAATCTAAAACAAGGAGACCTGGATGAGATAACTTCTCCTCCTGACAAAGCTCGAGTAATGCAACGCTAACGGCTGCATGTGTAATAGCTCGCAGCCCTTTTCCCCGACTGCCTCTAGGCTTACCATCGATCACAAAATCTGAAGCCACTTTGTCGAAAAATACATGGCATTCACCAGGAAAATGCCACGCTTTAAGTATTGAGGAAATTTTCAATGAAAGGCTATGGATCACTGAATCAGAGGGACCAATTATCGGACCTGATTTTCCATTTTTAACACAATGTTTGCCTATTAAAGTAGCTTTTCTATCTTCAAGTCGATCCCTGCGTGTGAATAAATCAACCAACTTCTGAACTTCAGATTTTTTGTCAACCAGTTCAATATAAGAATCTTTATAATTATCAACCTCAGGAGAAATGATATCTCGGATAGTATTATCTAACTGTTGATAATTTTTTTCATATTCTAAATATTCTTTTCCAAGATGTTCTTCTTCATTACGAAGGTCTGACACAGTGCAGTCTAACTCACCCAACAACCTTTCAATTTTTACTATTTCGGCTGTAGCAGAGTTAATAATAGAGTCAACATCTCCATCACATATTTTTTCCAGATTTTGGTGGTCTGGGCTAGCTCCGCAGTGAGGACAAGGGACAGCTTCAATATGAATGAAAATTAATCCACTTTCTTGAATGGATTCTAGACGTTCAATGTCCACTACGTAATGTTTATGTAGAAGAGCAAACCGAGCTACTAGCTCAGATATTTCCTCAATGCGTTTCTGGATTTTACTTCTAGCCTCAAATGCTGCTCCTCTTTGTAATAACAAATCATTAAGTTTCTGCTGAATAGAAGTAAGAGATTCACGCTGAGTAACAATTGACAATTCAAGACGGCTCAGCTGGGATAATATTTCATCACGATCTATCCCTAAATATTCAATCTCACCAACCAGCTCAGAAAGGAATTCATCAATTAATGCTATCTGTGCTGAATTATCAGTATTAGCGTCGCTTACAACCTTTATTGAAGAATCATCTACTCCTGTAAGCAAAAGTTTTAATGCCGCCAGCTCAGAGGTTTTATTAGTAGGGTTTCCAGATAAAAATGGTGAACCTTTTCGTTGTATTTCATCTTCCTGAATCAGTGCAAGCCGGGCTAAATCACGAAAACTAAACCCTCTAGTCGTTGATTTATCACGACTTTTTAGTATTTTTTTATTAAGCAACCCAAGTTGCTCAAGCAAAAAACCAGATAGATTGTCTGTTTTACCTTGGGCATGCTTTTGTTTTAGAGATAGTTCTTTTCGGTTAGGGTCATCCAAATCAGTTAGCGTAAAATTTCCACCAGCAACTGCACGATGGAGACACCAACGTTTGCCAGTGCTAGAAACTAAATAGAGTTCTATTTCTGTATAGTCAGATAGCTCTACAATTTCCCGAAGCTTGGTCCCCCCCAGCATGAAATCAATGGATTCAGCAACAAATGACTTACCTGTATCAGAAGCCCCACAAATTGAATTGACTCCTTCAAAAAAAGGTAAAACCGATTCTTTGTTTGGCCCCCGAAATACGAGTTTCCTAATTTGTAAATAATTATCAGCCATAGTTATCCTCCAGATGACTGAATACTTTGGAACTGACTCGACCATTGTTGAAAGAATCGATGCGTGATGTTCCGTATTTCTTGAATTGTTAAATCTTTAAATTGTTTAACAGCCCACTCTGCACAAGTTTTTAACCTGCATGAATATTCAGTTGTAAGAGATGCCATAAAAGGAGCTGCCACCTCTCCCGCCTGATATCTAAATCCATCCCTTGCAGCAACTCTTTGCACCAATCCCCTGCTAATCATGAGCAATAACCCTTTTTCAATCAGACTATGCCTTACTAGTAATTCCCCCGCGCGCATAGGTAACGGTGCATGTAGACTGACAGGACCATTAACATCACCCGAATGAACAACGAGATAATCCATTTCAACCAGTCGTTGCAAGTCATAAGCTTCAGGAAATGCTGCAACTAAAATTGCAAGAGAACGAACCCCAGCTTCGAAAGGGCTATTGAATGGTTCTGGATATAAATTATGTTTCATTGTCAGGAACCCAATTTAAACGATCATCATTAGCCAACTGGTGACAAATACCTTGACGATCTTGTGTTTTAAAGGATGAAACCAATGGGTTAGATGTTACAGCGATAGCAGTCGCTTGTTTGATAGTTGCTTTCATCCTTTCAAATCCACTTGTATGGCAATCCTCACATACATCAATTACCCCATGAAAGATTTCATCCTGTAATGCATCAAATGTCCCAGCGGGGACATTATCTCGCGCAAAATTTTTCAGTGACTCTGCATGGTAAAAACGCTCACGCTGTCGAAGATAATCTCTTTTAAATTGATTATGTGAATCTAACGAAGTGGAGTCTGAAAAATTTGTACCAAGATGATCGGCATAGGCATCAAGAAGTTGGCGAATATAACGACTCTCATTATCGGTTGGTATATCTGGAGGTAAATCAGGGTTCGGGCGGCACGGCAATCCGCCACCAAAGCGGACTGAATGAAAAACTGTTTTTGCATGCACCTCAATAAGTTCAACTATTGATTTTGATGAGAATATATTGAAATCAAACTTACTAAAGTAGCCTTTTAACTCACCAGCTAATGGGACGTCATGAACAGAAGTAATCTTATCTAGACAACTTTTATCCCAGTTCTCAGCCAATTTTTCTTTTAATTCAGAAGGCTTGTTCAGTAACTGCTCAAGGCTAGTTCCGATTCCCTGAGAACAGACAAAGTAATGTTTACGTGGGGGAATATATTTACCGAGAAATGAGTAATAAATAATTTTACCCATCTCAACCCAAACCTCCCCAGGTCTAAGAGGATGCTCATATCGTTTGCATTGATAGTTGTCCCAATCTGCTTCAAAACCGTTCTCTGAACAAAAACCAGCGATATCTATACCCAAATCTCCTGAACCGCCAAAACGTCTCACTGTTACGTATTCACTTTTAAGATGACTCGCCCATTCTTCCGTGAACTCCTCCCATTCTTCAGGGCTAAAAGACTGGACTCGCACTGTCTTTGGAATAGGTAAGCCACCTTGTATGTGCATAGTCGATGGGACACCACCAGCCCACTCAGGATGTATATCTCTTAGATCACTTTCTAAAACCATCTGACATCCCTCACAGGCGTTGTCATATCATCTAATTAATAGGCCCATATTAACCAATTGACCAAACAATGAAAAATGATTGTATCGTGCTTTTGACAGCCACCCCAGAAAAAGCAAATCGCACCTTAACCTATCGCTCTCAGGTTCTTTGACCAACATAATCATGGTGCATATAGTCATTGATTTATAAATATTTTCACAACTAAATTATTTCAGTGGATGGTATACCTTCCGTTGCAACACGGTATACGACAGGTCGTGTCGTATGTTTGGTTTTACCCCTCCCTCTTAAATTAATTATTTTCATAAATTTCAATCCGTTACTGGCATTATACTTCTTCGGAATTTTTTCAATCCACCTCCCTTTGGTACGACATAACGTGTCGAACCAGTACGTCATAATCTCCCATATCAATATCTGGTTATTTTGGGAGTTCAGGACTGTTCTCACCATGAAAACACAACATGATCATTATGACCGCCTGTCCGTCAGGTTGTCGGTCATTATCAGCCGGTTACTGGCTGGCCAATCCTTAGATCTGAAAGCGCTGGCAAATGAGTTTGGTGTCTCAGAGCGCACTCTGCAGCGGGATTTTCAACAGCGTCTAATCCATCTGGATCTTGAACATTCCAGTGGCTGCTATCGACTTATCCGGCGAACGGGTCGAGAGCACTTACCCAATACCTTTGCGTTCATCCTCAACTCTGGCATTTCGGGGATCATTCCGGCTCAGAACCGCAGACTCATCCGGCTGATTACCAGCAGCTCTGGCGGCTCTCCATGTCTTATCGGGCATGGAGGGTTGCCATCGCCAATCACCCAGACAACCTGTTTTCTGGAACTGGCTGAGGCTATCCGTGACTACCGGGCCGTTACGCTATTAGTCAATGGTAAAAGCTACGAAGCAGTGGCTCCTCGCCGCCTGATCTTCCAGTCCAGAAACTGGTTTCTTGTGGCTACTCGCGCGAGAAAGCTACAGGTGTTTCGGATGGAAGATGTTAACGCTGTAACTGTTCTTGATACCTCTTTTCGCAGAAAGCCTGAGCTTGATGCACTCACCGCCAGCGAGGAGTTTATTTCGGCTCTTCCTCACTTTCGTTTCATCAGCGACGTTATTCACACCTTCAGAGAGTAACTGGCGACGTTCATTTCAACATAAGCAAGGAGACCTTTATGGATGACCCGGTAAAGGGCGAGGGCCGGATGATTACTGATGCTAATGGCATCACCAGAAGAGAAGGGGGGATTTCAGGAATATGGGGCAATATGTTTAATGGGAGCAATGGGATAAAAGCCGACAGCCCGCCGCTTATACCTGACATCAGGAATATTCTCGATGTTTTCCCTCAGTCGCTGCGGGAAAGCCTGGTTAACAAAATCAGTGAAGCTATCGACTATGAACCTGTTATTGGTGTTATGGGAAAGACCGGCGCAGGTAAATCAAGTGTGTGTAATGCGCTATTCCAGGGCGAAGTGTGTGAGGTCAGTGACGTTGAAGCCTGTACACGTGAGGCCCAGGAATTGCGCATACGCTTTGGTAAACGTTCGCTGAAGATCATTGATATTCCTGGTGTCGGTGAGAATGCTTTACGGGATAAAGAGTACGAAGATCTTTACCGTACTTTGCTTCCCTCACTGGATCTCATCCTTTGGGTGATAAAAGGTGATGATCGAGCTTTTTCTGCAGATGAGCATTTCTACAACAATGTCCTGCTGCCTGCAGGTGGGGGGGGAGCGCGTTTTGTTCGTCCTCAACCAGGTGGATAAAATCGAGCCCTTCCGGGAGTGGGATACACACCAGCATCAGCCGTCCCCGGCACAGCGCATCAACATCGAAAAGAAAGAATCTTACATTACTGAACGTTTTGGCTTTACGCGATATCCGGTAATCCCTATCTCCGCCGATGAGGGCTACAACATCCTTCGTCTGGTCGAAACGATGATCCGTGCATTACCTGATCGGGCTAAAAGCAGCACAGCCTCGCAGTTTAAGGAAGAGTACAAAACCGAAGAGGTAAAGACGGAAGCGAAAGGCGGCTTTGCCAGCGTGATCTCCGGGATACTTGACGACGTTATTGATTCTGTTCCGTTACCAAAGCCCGTCAAAGAGCTTGCCCGTAAGGGGAAAGATAAGGTTATCGAGTGGGTGGGTAACGTCTGGGACCATTTTTTTGGATAAGGAAAATATGTAATGAAACCACTGATTATTCCTGCACTGCTGATAGCGTTATTTGCTGCTCAGTCTGCTCATGCAGGTGGCGGTTACGACCTGCAATGCCTGCTTGAAAACGGCGAGCAAATGACGCTCAGCCATGCCAGTGATACCGTTTATATCAGTTTTGAAAAGCCAGGCGGTGACGCCGAAGAGGGCGGCTCCGTCATTAAACTGGACATCCCCTCCGGTGAGGCGAAACAGACTGTCATCGCTAAATCAGAGGCGGGAACCGCTTCTTTCACGTTGCGCGGAGAAAGTGACGATAT
>Ga0308165_1003792_pt1 | contig 15777 bp, 9 predicted proteins | sample PhyWR2_FD_201032 | JGI IMG/M metagenome (GOLD analysis project Ga0308165, IMG submission 201032) | Phyllosphere microbial communities from UC Gill Tract Community Farm, Albany, California, United States - DLSLW.R2 | ecosystem: Host-associated > Plants > Phyllosphere > Unclassified | place: USA...
TTCAATGCTAAAATCAAAGCTTTCAGAAGCCAGTTTAGAGGAGTTGGAGATATTAATTTTTTCCTCTTTAGGTTAACAAGATTATTTGCTTAGTCCACAGACTTTGTAACTGATCCGAAAAAAGAAGAGTTTGCCCAGGAACTTGCCAAAAAAATAAATTCAAGACTCATTGCCGGATACGATCCATTCAAGGCAGAAGAGACAAGCAACGAGATCATACACGAAATCAAGGCAGATGCTTTAAATTAAAGCCTTAAAACAGCTTAATTTCTATCCAAAAGATCATTCATAGAACCCATGATATAGTAGGTTCTCTCTTGTTCACGATACCCCAGATGCACGCTGATCCATTCATCGATATATTTATTTTCGGCTAGGTTTCTGAACTCTTTCAATAAATATGCTTTTACATTACTTTCTGCTGCATCTATTTCTGACCAAATTTTGTTCCTATTATTAAGCAGATAGACGATATCCTCAAAATCAGTACTCCATCTACCATCATTTCCTCCCCTATTTTTAAACGCCTCCAACTTAGTAGCCAGAAAGTATGGTGGACTGAAAATATGAATTCTATAATTTTCATCTAGAACATATTCCATTGCATGAGCATACCCTTCTATGTACCACTTATTTGTAAAGCCTAGAATTCCTTCTGAGGTCGGCATAACATCAACAATGATCCCCTTTACTTTATATCTGCAAATAACTCCTGATCCAACATCGTTTGAGAATCCTTTCAATCTGAGCTTTTCTTCAACTCCTGCATAATCTCTATAGTGTAATACTTCGATTAAAATATCAACATCATCTGTCGGTCTAGTTTCCTCTCCGATCCTATCTGCATATAATGATACTGTTGCACCACCTACAAAATAACTTTTGGGCCGAGTTCTTCCAATGCATCAAAGACGACCTTAATTCTGATTAAATTCTGTTGGTAGCTCATAAAACATATTTTTTTATTTCTTCTATTGCAATCTGTATTTCACGCACCTTTCCAACCCTTATGATATCAACACTTGCTAACAGCATATAAAAAATTTCATCTTGTGCTGCAGCACTAACCACCCCCTTATACAATGGTTCTATGGACTCTCCTCTTACACTTCCATCAAATGACGGCCATACGTATGGATTACTACTTACTATCCTTTCCTTATAAAATGGATGAGAATGTGCGGTTGGCATACCAGTGGCTATCGAACCAGGTTTTTGTGGAAATACATATTTCAGACCATATTGAATAAATTCCAGAAGTGAGTTCCTAGCTACCCTTTTTCCATTGATCAATCCTGCTTGCTCACTTCTGCGTAGCGATTCGGAAATTTCTGAAATACTGATACTCAATGACGAAGATAAATCTCTGAATTGCCAAGGCTTATCTTTTGTACACCAAGAAATAATCTTCAACAAAATTACAATGTCCTGCGGACGCATGCCGTTATGTGATCTCATCTTCCAAAAATAGGAATTTTGTTCGTCGTTTGCAAATCGCGAACAGCGAACGGTTGTTCTTGGCATTTATTCCATCGTATCTGTCTTATTAATAGCTTCAAGGTCTGACGACAGGCTTGGACCAACTGATAGTGTCGGTGTTCCAAAAAGGAATCAAATAATGGTTCTAAATCAGTAAACGTTTATCATATCTATTTCATTCTACTCACATCATCTTCTTAAACCCTTCCCATTCCACCTTCCATGTCCCATCTTTCGGAAAACCAGGATTTCTTTCATTAGTTCCATCCCAGCCCGCACACATTAAAGCTACTGCTGCTAACAATCCACCATTTCCCGGCAGATAAATACGAAGGCGATCGTCCTGGTAATTATGGCCATTAATCAGATAAGTATTCGTTTGTACAGGCATCATCAAAGCATCGATTGCTTTTTCAGGTATGCCCAGGCGCGTGGCTGTCATTGCAGTCATCGGAAAGTCCCAGCCCCAGGTATCATTCCAGCTCCAATCTTTCCAAACCAGATCAAAGGTTTTACGCATCGTTGTTTTATTTAGCAGATCGGTTTCTGGTAACATACCAAATGCACCTAATACCGAAGGGTGATCTGTTTTATACTCCGGGTTGGTGTAAGAATCTGGCGCACTTTCTGCCGCTAGGTATACACCATTTTGCACGGGTAAACCTGACAATTTAGCCATCACCTCGTCCCATTTTGGGTTTCGTGACAAGCCTAAACGCAACCGCCATTCTTGAGCGATTTTTAATCCCCATTCCCAGTAAGCCAGTTCATATGTGGGGTTAAAAGTTGTTTCGGCTTTAAAACGCTCCTGGGCAGGAATTACCCCAGGTCCGAGTACATAACGTCTTTTTGCAGCATCGAAATGTGCGAATGAGGCCATAAAGTCAGCTGTTTTAAATACGAGGTCCTTGTATTTCTGCAATACTTTTTCATCCTGATTTGCGCGGTATTCGAGTTCGGCAAAGGTAATGAGGTGTGGTTGTTGCCAGATCAACATCGCACCTATTGATGAAGGGCTTTCATTTCCTTTGTTATCAGTCATTTTCTGCCAGCGCACACCATCAAAACCTTGTACCTTGGCAATTTTTTTCGCTTTATCGGCCACTGCGAAATACCACTCTGTGCTTCGGTTTAACAATTCTGGCCTGCCCCAAAGTGCAAAATGAACCCCATGCCACCAGTGCATTTCGAGGTGTGGTTTACCAAACCAGCTATTGTAAGTTAGTCCAGTTTCTTGTGGAGGAAAATCGCCCGAACATTGTATTTTGGTAAGATATTCGGAAAGGATAATCCTGCGCTCGAGTTCAAAAGCACGTTTATCGGTACTTCCGGTAAAATCGACCGCAGCACCGCTCATCCAAAAATCTTTCCATCGTTCCTGACTGTTTTGTTGGCTCAACGCGAAGGAAGGAACAGCTTTATTGGTTTTCTGCTGTGAAAAAAGGCAGCTGAAGCTAAATTGTTGACTGGTTTTATTGGGTGTAATGGTAAAATAATGTGACTGTCTCTCGGTCAGTTTTGCTTTTCCTTTCCACGAAAAGGAAGTGTAATAAACAGCCGAATCGATCTGACGTTTAATTACCGCACCATCGGCACTTTGTCCGATCAATTGCGAAATATGTTTGTTATTATTGGCCCAGTTATTTCCAACATCTGCCCATTCACCTGTTGCTGCAGGATATCTGATCCTGATTTTTAGTCGCCCGGCTTTAATTAAAAGCGAAGATACTGATGCACTGATCAGGTCAAGTTCCTGATGCCCAACCGTAGTTACTTCAACAGGAACGCCCTCCAGGGTGAAACTACTTTTAATTTCACCTGTCCAGGGATTGAGGACCTGGCTAATATTTTTAAGGTCGTTAGCTTTGGCAAGTTGTCCGTTTCTTTTTATCAGATCAAAGCCAATATTCCCCAACTGCAAACGGTGTACGTTCTGGCGGAAATAATTGGTGGCACCTTTGGCTCTGGCGGTCGTATTTAGCTGTACCGTATAGGGTATTTTGCGCCCATATTGATCGTAATATTTATAGGCTTCGGTAATGCTAAACTTTCCCTCATTTTTGTACGATCCCCAGCCCCATTGCGATTGTGTGCCTAATGGAACGCCTTTAGCATAACGATCGGGAAAACTTTGCAGCCCCGTGGCATCAACAGTAAAGGCAAAACGACCATTGCCCACCGATAAAGAAGAAAGAGAATCTATTTTATTCACCAAAATGGTATGTCGCGTTACAAGTGCCTCACGGTCTATCTGTCCAAAAACAGTTTCACAGGTAAAAAGAAGAACGAAAAGCATCAAGAGCTTAAACTGGTTTTTGATTACGCACATATCGTTATTTTACTAAATCATTTAAATATTGCTCCAGGTTGCTGTAGCCATCCGCATTAATTTTTTTTGCATCCCCGGCGTCACCCGGGTTTAAGTGTTTTGATTTTTCCCAATTATCCGGAATCCCGTCCTGGTCAGCATCTTTTAATGCCGATTGCACCTGTTTCGTCTCTGGTTGTCCGCCGGCATCAGCCTCTGTTTTAAATATCGCACCTTTTATGCCGATGCTTTTTAAGTAGCCCATAATGCGCTGATCTACCGCATCTCTCTTTAATGAAGCACCCGCTTCTGCCAAAACTGTTTGATAAGCTTTTTCAGCTGTGCTTATTTTAACATTGCTTTTTGGCAGAAGTGACGGTTCTTTGAGAAGCGTGGCCGTTTCTTTAACAAAGTCTTCATCAGTAATGAGACGGCCATTAAGTTTTCCATCCCTGTTGAGGTCGGTATAATTATCGCGGTGATAAACATGGTCTGTTTTGCTGAACATGCTTAAAAAACTATCGGTAGAGCTTGGTCCGGAGATAAAGTAATTGCCTACCAGATCCTGATAGTGATCGGCGCTGGAGTGCCCGCCAACAAAGCCGCTTTTGCCCCAGTTGTATACCACATTATTGATGAATTCGATTTTGGCCTTGGCTTTTGGGTTGCGGCTCTGGTTGCCTTCAAATAGGCAATGGTGCATGGTTACATACTCTGGGACCTCTAACAGGGCGCCGAACCGTTGTGGATCTATACTTTCGGCAACCACGCAATACTGCAAGGTAACGTTTTTGCTTTTTTTGATGTGCAGATTATCCCAACGCCCCCACTCTATCGAAACATGGTCGAACATAATATCGTTCAGATCATCGGCAACTACCGTGCACGAACCTTTAGACATGTTGATACTGCCCCTAAAACGAATATAACGCACAATGGTAGAATCCTTAAAAGAAACACTGTTGCCATAAATGGTAATGCCTTCTTTTGGTGCGGTTTGCCCGGCAATGGTAATCCTTGGCGATACGGCAATTTTACCACCGATCTTGATTACACCCGAAACATCAAACACCACAGTTCTCCCAGGTTTGCTTACGGCATCTCGAAAAGAACCTTCGCCGGTATCGTTCAGGTTGGTTACGTGATATACGCTCCCCCCACGGCCGCCAGTTGCAAAACGGCCGAAACCTTCTGCCCCTGGAAAAGCCAGTTGCTGGGCCCGGGCTGCATAGACCGTTAAGAATAAAAACAATAAGCAAACTAAACTTTTTAAGTATTTAACACTGTAGTAGGTCCTCAATTGACTGGATTTCTTTCTATGTAACATTTGGTAGACTTTTTTATTTGGTTTTTATTTTATAGGATGATATAGGAACTTATTTTATTTTAAATGGCAGATACCAGTTTTCTTTGTTGGCCAAACGCGAACGGACCAGCGAGGCCGATGCACCATCGCCTGCAGCTTCGAATTTGGCGGCTATTTTATTAGCCAGGTAATTGGGATCAGTGGCCTGTCTACGCAAAGCGATGCGCAGTAGATCTTGCCAGCGGTAGCCTTCAAATGCGGTTTCTAGGGCTTCCTCCTGCATAATCCGATCTTCCACTTCAAGAACCGTATTCGCAACTGTAATGGGATAATCTTGATTTACTGCACGCCCTCTGATGCCCGAATTTCGGTACCAATTGCCCCTGATGGTTCCCCCGTCGCCATTAAAATCGAATGGATAGCTGTCGGGAACCCCATTGTAAAGTGCTTTTGTACCGAATGCGGTTTTAATCCCACTATTGATCAACGCTCCGGCTAAAACCTTGCGATCTAAACGGTTTGCTGCTTCTGCATACCTCAGGTGCAAAATGGCCGCACGGTAGATTATCCAAACCCCGGTTTTATCGAATGGAGTACTCAGGCTATAATTCTGCGTGTATTTTAATACCTCAGGCTCAATGCCGTTTACGATACGGTACGACATATCCAAACCTCTTCTATCGGTTAAACTACCATCTAAGCGGATCTGATTGTTCCAGTTGCTGATTGATAAAGTTGAAGGTTTAACCAGATAATCACCAGATTTAGAAAAAAGTGCTATCAAAGGATTGCCCGGCGAAAAGTTGCTACTAAAAGGTAATGTCCACATTCGCTCCCAATTGGCAATACGATCTGCCAATGGAGCCGAAAAGATTTTAGTCCAGGGGTTAAGTACAGCGGTTGTTTTTAAAGAGTGATCCTGCGAGTTATCGTCGCCAACACGATAGGTATCGTACAAATCGATCTGTTGGTCGCTGCCCGTACTTGAATTGGTGCCAGTTTCCATCACATCTTTATAGTAACCTGCGGCTTTTAGATAATTTCCTTTCCAAAGGTTCAGATCACCAAGAAACGATCGGCGTTGGATAAAAAACTTAAAAACACCATCCTTAACGATATAAACATCCATTGGTAAAATGAGCGTTGGACTAGCGGCCGAGGTATTCTGGTTCAGGTATTCTCGTGGAGTAGCTTCAGTTTCGGCAATTAAGCGGCTCAATAAATCTTCAAAAGAAAGTTTCGGGGATTTACTTTCATCCTGTAGGTCAGCAATGGTAGTTAAAGCATCGGTTACATAAGGTACAGTGCCATAATGAATGCCCAATTGCAGGTATAACCAGCTGCGCAGAAAAAGGATCTCGGTATAACGCTGGTAATATTGGGTGTTATCCAACAATTTTTTATCGCGCATGATGTTGAAGTTCTTCAATGCATCATTACAGTTAATGATCACCTCGTAAAAAGGTTTTGGATCTGCATAGGGATTATCGACAGCAACCGTTTGTGTGCCCAATTGTTTTAAATAGTTGTTGGCATTTGAGGTTACATCCAATAGATCGCCACGCAGCTCATTCAACAGCATATATTTATCGGCGAGTTTCACAAACTTGCCATAAATACCCAATACCGCCGCATCGGCATCGTATACATTTCTATATGTTTGAGAGGATTCCAATGCATCTTCGGGTTCAATATCGAATGCTTTCTTACACGATAGGATGCTACTCAGCATCAGCACAAACAATAAACAGCCGGTAATGGTGATATATAAATTCTTATTCATATCAATATTTTTCTAAAAAGATTACAAACCGATTCTAACGCCGAGGAACATTGATCTAAAGCCGGGTTCTAGACCTATATCTACACCTCTCGCAAATACACTGCTTCCGGCACTAAACTCAGGGTCGTAACCCAAGTAATTGCTTACTGTAAACAGGTTATTGGCAATGGCATAAACTGTGGCCGAGCGAATGAAATTGGCTTTTATGGGAACATTATAACTTAATGATATTGTTCTTAGTTTTAGGTAAGAGCCATCTTCGATCCAACGGTCAGAAAAGCGGGCATTGCGTGAGGGATCTCCCCAGAAAGCGCGTGGCACTTCGGTTACCTGTCCATCTACACGCCAGCGGTTCACTATTGCAGGGCTTTGGTTGTCATAACCATTCATGCTTTCTAAAATAGCGCGTGTGCTGTTGTAAATATCGTTGCCATAACTAAAGGTGAAAAGGGCATCTAATGACCAATGTTTGTAGCTGATTTTATTGCTGTAAGCACCTGCGAAATCTGGATTCGGATTGCCGATTACCTGACGATCGCGCTCATCAATGATCTTGTCGCCATTTAAATCCGCAAATCTCATATCTCCACCCTGGAAAGGAATAAAAGCACCATCAGCAGTTTTATTGATTAGGCCCGAAGCAACAGCCTCAGCATTGGAAGTATATACTCCATTGCTTTTATAACCATAAAATAAATTAGCCGCATCGCCGATCTGGGTGATGATAGTGGCTCCGCCATATTGCGTAAGCAACTGATTATTACCACCCAGTTGACTGATCTTATTCCGGTTTAAACTATAGGTAAGTCCCATGTCCCATTTGAGATCGGTTTGGTTGATTAACCTGCCATTAATGGCCAGTTCTAAACCCTTATTGGTCATGGTGCCACCGTTGCTCACCGCATAGCCGAAACCCGTTGAGGTAAGCAGTGGTTCATAAATCAGCATATCGCTAACCTTGTTCTGGTATAGGTCTAAACTGATGTTTAACCTTTCTTTCAAAAAGGAAGCATCCATCCCTGCATTTAATTTGGCATTACGTTCCCATTTTAATGCGGTATTGCCAATGTTGCCTCTAACTAGTCCCTGCCGGCCTAAAAAGTTTTGTGATACATAGTACGATTTGGCCGTATAATTACCAATATCGTCATTGCCTGTTAAACCATAACTGGCGCGTAATTTTAAGCTTTCTACAAAGTTGTTATCAGCCATAAAACTTTCTGATGAGATGAGCCATGAAGCCGCAAGAGATGGCATAACCGCCATTTTTACACCGTTAAAATCCAGCACACCCTGTATATCTTTTCCAAAGCGGGAAGACGCATCAGCAGCGATATTAAAGGATAGGAAGTATTTGTTATAGGCTTCGTAATTCACATTGAAATAGTTGTTCAGCCAGTTCCATTTGCCTAAGCTCCCCCCAACAACGCGCAGAGTACTCTGTGTACCCCCAAGCGTCACAAAATCATCACTGGCGGTATTGAAACTAGCGCCATTATCAACCTCTGCACTGCTGTGCTGAAGTCTGAAACCGAGGTTTGCACTCAATTTGCTCAGCTCGTTTAAATCTTTGGTGTAGGATACCCAGGTATCGGTATTAACTGTGAATAAACGTTGTACGCCTGCCGCCGCTTTATTGTAGCCAACAGCTGTTGGCAATGAAACCGGAGTTATGCCCAGCATAGGCGTAAAATAATTCTCCCTCACCTTATCGTAAGTAATGCCCACCATGGTATTGGCTTTGAAATATTTGTTAAACTCATAATTAAAGCCAATGGAACCTGAAAAACGGTAACTGCGATTTAGCGCCTGGATATTTTTGACCGCTGCACTGGGGTTACTCGTACCGAATATATCGGTATCGGCCAGGTTTGGCGATTGAACCCCAGTTTCTGATAACTCGAAAGGTGAAAGAAAAGGCGCTTTGACCAAGGCCAGATATAATGGATTTGTAATATAGGCCTGCCCCTGATCTCTTAAGTTTTGTTCACTCCGGGTAAAGGCAAGATTAACCTGAGATTTTAACTTCGCTGAAAGGTTTAGATTGGCATTAAAACGGGTTTGATAGCGCGTCAAATTGGTGCTATCGATTAAACCGGTGTTATTTAAGTAACCGAGAGATAATGCATAGGTAGCCACATCATCTCCTCCGGTCACTTTTAAATAGTAATTTTGACTGATTCCACTGCTCATTACCTGATCTTGCCAATTGGTATTCTGGTGATAGTTGTAATAGTCGGGATTTGTATTATCGTTCATATAAGGTTCGGCTTTAATCAGCGCATCTGTCATGCCCGGTTTGGTTTTAAGCAAATCAGATAAGAAAATGCGGTAATTATCAGCTTCCATTACTGGCAACTGACTTACCGTTCCATTATAACCACCGTATGCAGAAAAATCTAATCTTGTGGCTACATCTTTTGCACGTCCGGTGGTAATCATTAAAACCCCATTGGCACCTTTTGTTCCGTAAAGGGATGCGCCATCTTTAATCAGCGTAATGTTATCAATATCTTTGAGGTCAATATTGGACAGGCGGTTATTCTGGTGACCCGAAATAATAGAACTTCCATAAGTATTCACATCGTAAATCACTCCATCAACCACAATTAAAGGTTGGTTTGCAGCATATAAGGAATTGTATCCGCGGAGGTAAAGATCGGCACCAATATCGGGCGTACCTGATTTTCTGATGGCCTCCAGACCTGCTATTTTGCCCTGCAGATAAGAATCTGGCGTTTCGCTGGCACGTTCCCAGCTGCCGTTCAGATTAATGGTACTGACCGAATAGGGCGTGCGGTTTTTTAACACAGTACCAAAGGGCACTACCGCAGCATCGTAAACCGAAACGTAACGTTCTTCAAATAAAGTGATTTTGCTAATCGTTTTATGTCCCTTAAGGGCTTCTTCTTTCGATTGGTAACCCTGACCAGAAATCAACAGTACAGCATTGTAATTGGGTACACCAATCTTAAAATTTCCTTTTTCATCAGTAAGTGCAGCAGCATAGCCTGTTACCGAAACACTTATACCCGGCAATGGCTTTTTACTAGATGCGCCAATTACCACACCACTCACTTGTGATCCGGTTGGCCGCTTAAATTTGATTACCGTTGTGCTTACAGAATCTTTCTCTTGAGCCAGCAAAGGTTTGCCCATTACAAAGAACAGTAAGCAGGGTAAGATTCCTTTGATCAGCTTTTTTGTATAGTTGTGCATAAAATCTTTTTGAGGGCTAGTTAACTGGTTTTAATTTGATATAATCCAAAGAAAGGGCGGTTGGCGCAGTACTGGAAGCCGCTAAAGATGAAGCAAGGAAAGTATACAGTGTTCCATAAGTATCGGCCGTGTACGTGCCCAGATACACTTCTTTATAGGCATCGCGGTAAGCATCGCTGTCCTGCGCCAGCCCGATCAGGGATGGAACAGTATGGTACCCCACGGTAGCCAGGGGAAAAAGTACACTCCCGAAACTTTTATTGGTATTAAAATCTACCTTCATGTTGATCGGCGCAACCAGAATATCGTTTATAGATCTCCAATAGACTTCATATTTTACCGAATTAACGGTCGATCGATACCTGTAAAAATATAGAGGACTCGGACTAGAGGTAATGCTTCCGGTTTGCAGATCTGTAAAACGCCTGCCCTGTGGATCATTTTTAATCCGTGCCAGCGGGTTGGATGGAACTCGTAACGAATCGGGCATTTCGCCCTGAATAATCACCGTAGGGATTTTATTTTCCATTAGTTTATAGCCAATGTTATTCACGACGTAAGCGATGCCGTTGCTCAGCAAACGGGTTTCTACAATTGCACTTTTATCTAAGTGAATTTTCACTCCCGTAACCGTAGTCATCGAATCAGGCAGTTGGTTTAATCCATATACCCTGTTTACCACCAAATCTCTTACTACACTCCATTTAGTCAGGGTATCGGCGTAAAGGGCATTGGCATGTTTATTATAGGCGGCTAATTTATTCTGTTCGGCAGTAAAAGCTGTATTGTTTAAGATGATATAGGTCATTAGGCTATCCTCGCTACTGATGTTGGAAATGCGCTGAAAATACCTGTTCCTGATTACCTTGAAGGTTGTACCATCCTGGTAAACGCCCTTAGTGGTTACAGGATCTTTGTATAACAATACACCTCTGCTCGTATCTACTTCCTCTTGTTCCTGGCTTTTTATAAAATCTTTCTGCAAACTGGCAGTACTCAGGCTCTGTAAAAATTCCCATGCATTTGCTTTGGGCATCGATGCAGCACTTATGGTGTGTAACACGCCATTTTTAACATAAACATCAGCCAGGCTAATATTTGCTTCTTCGAAAGTTGTTTTGGTAAAAATAGTATTCTTTCCGTTCAGCATCCTGATAACCAGAGAGGGTTTTGGGGATGTGGTAAAATAGCTTTGGTTGGCAATGTAATTACCCACCAAACGCTTTAATGCAGCTGTATCATTTACAACTGTGGCATCGATACTTTTTAGTGCTTCGTTACTGGGCGCCCATACCGTAAAAGATTTAGACGATTTGAGCACGGCATCGTAACCCGTTTTTACCACGTACGAAGTAAAGGTGCTCAGGTTGGCATCATTGCTGATCTGTTCAAAAAGCGTTCGGTCTAATTGTTCAATATTGATTTCGGTATGGTCTTTCCATGGATCTTTACAGCCGGCAAAGGCTAAACAGGTACATAGCAATAGCAAAACAAAATATCCTGGTTTAAAATCAATCATTTGGGTTGGTATAATTTTTTAAATTTTATTTAATTCCTCTGTTATGGAGAGGATCAGTAGCCTCGTTTTTTACCACAGATATGCACAGAATTTAATATTGGATCTGTGTTATCCTTTTTAGCTGTGGTTTATCCTTGATTATGGCCTGAGGATTTTAGACCCATCAACATTGTATTTCCAGTATTGCTGATCATCGTTAACAGGGATGATGTGGATCATGTCGATGTTATTGGTGGCCTGCGAACCGTTTATGGCTTTTAAACGCAACCAATAACGCCCTGTCTGTGGCAAATCTGCTATGCCAACCAGCTTCCCGATCTGTGCTCCTGCTGTGTTTAACATGTAGGTTTTAAAGCCTACAGCCTCTTCTGCATCGGCATCGATTACGGTTACACCATTTACCACTTTGTTTATCCCCGGACGTTTTACGGTAAAGTTTAAAATGCGCGAATTCGACAATGCGGCCCTATCAGTGGTTCCATCTAAACCAATGCTGGCCTGAACTTCGGTAGTGGTATTTGATTCTGCCTGTGCGTAGATGCAAACCCAAATTTTATACTTTCCTTTAATCAGTAAAGGTGTTCTAAACTCTACCCATTCTGCAGTATTCGATGTTCCGCCTGTAGCCAGAGGGATTACCAAAATATCTTTGTTAAAAGAATTGGTCGAAGTTCCGGCGCTACCATATCGATAAATCAGCGATTTGGTTGGGTCTTTTCCTTCTTCTCTTCCTGAGAATTTAATTTCGGTTAAAGCAGCTGCCTCATCACCGGTAAAAAAGTAATTGTTCTTTTTATAGTATTGGGTATTCTTCAACATTTCAGGGAAAGCACACACATCAAAATCTACCCTGAACGGCGCACGAACTTTAATATCAAAATGTGCCGAAGGCTGATGTACCACACCATTGCTGGCCGTGACATCACTTTTATCGCGAAGAAGTGAAAAACCTGGCTCGTAGATGCCGTTAAAGGTATCATCGTTCATCAACACCGTCTCACCTGATAATTTTGAAGTTAACACCTCCAATGGTGCCAGGGTATTATGGGCACTTGCCGTAATGATATCGGCTAAATATTTGGCTTCGTATAAAATATGATAGTTTAAGAACAACTGCAAGCCATCCGTCGGTTGGGTTACATTTCCTGTAGCTGAATATTTGGCCTTTAAAGCTGCATAACTGTTGATGCCAACAGCAGCAAGGTTGGCATTGCTTTCGGGAATTACTGTTAAAAACTTCTGTTTTTCATCTGGATTATTGGCTGGCAGAAAATTCAGCTTATCGTAAAGACCACTTTCTCTTAAAGCTTCGGTAAAAATCGAATAATCAGGATTTCCAGCAATGGTTTGCGCCACGGTTAGGGTAGCTGGGGTTAATACGTGATCAATGCTATGGATCAAACCATTACCCACTGAAATATTAGGTTGAATTACACTCGCCTGCCTATTGATGCGGATTTTGGTTACGCCCGAAATAAGCTCAGAGGAAGTGGTTAAATATTGACCGTACATCGTTAAATCAAACAATTTGCCATCAGTAAACCTCGATGTTGGGATAGAATCTTCGAGCAGGTGCAAACGGATAAAACTCTTCCAATCAGCTGCTGTTATATCGCCAACTGCACTTTTTCCTTTGCTTTGTAAGTAGGCTTTAACCGCCTCGTTGGTTGGTGCAAAAAGTGTGTAAGATCCATAAGCATTTAAAAAAGATGCCGTTTCGGAGATTTCCAGGATCTCTGATAATGCCGAAAACCGATCAGGATGATTACTTAAATATTCGGTCATGTTTACTACATTCGATGTCCCTTGTACTACCGAATCTTTACGACAGGCCCAAAGACACATAAATAAACTGCATAATCCAAGCAGCACTATTTTAACATTCTGTTTCATAGCTTTATTTTTTTCGTTAGCAATTATTGATAAAATGGATTTTGAACAAGTGCATTGTTCGTTTGCAACTCGTACGAGTATATCGGAAAATAATGGCTCCTGTGATCTCTGTACTTATTGATTACGGTCTGCTGTTTGCTTGGTTGGGCGCTCGCAGAAACAATGTCGATCAACAGTTTTTCGTTTGCATAATTGTTCCTTTTGGCATTGCGAAGAATATCGTACCAGCGTTTGCCTTCGAAAGCAAATTCGCGGGCACGTTCTTCAAATACATATTGCGAGACATTTGCTGTTAGCGCTGGATCGGGTATTTCGATAAATTTATCGGCCACAAAAGTCTGCGCATTACGGGCCGCTCTGATCCGGCCAACCAATTCAATAGCCTGACTGCCATTAGCGCTATTACCAGGAGCCAACCAGGTTAAAGCTTCAGCTTTCATTAATAGTATATCCGAATAACGGTAAACAAACCAATGGGTAAAAGAAGTGGCGGCTGTTCTAAAATTGGTAAACTTGCAGATGGCAGAGTTCGCCTCAAACATTGAGGTGCCGTTGCCGCGAATATCTTTATTGTTCAGGTTAGCTAAGTCTGTTCCGAAAAGGCCACCTTCCGCAATCCAGTCGGCAGCCCTGAATTCTCTCCCGGTGATACCAAACATGGGGGCAAATGGGTTAAGTTTCTGATTATCAAACTGAAATTCAAAAATGCCTTCTACCGAATTTCCGTTAAGATATACGGTATTGTAATAATCGGTTTGTTGTGTACCATTGGGCAATAACCTGTATTTTCCAGATTCGATTACCTTGTTACAGGCATCAATGCATTTCTGGTATTCTTCGTTCCATAGGTAAGCATCGGCCAGTGCAGTATACGCGGAGAATTTGGTCATTCTACCCCGATCTTCAGCCATGCTTCCATAAGTGACCTGCCCGTTTTCGCTACCGAACAAAAGGTCTTTAATCACCTGTTGATAAATTTCCTGTTGACTATTTTTTGCAATGGCACCGATCTGAGAATCGTTATAGGTAGGTTCGAGTTTAAGTGGTACTTCGCCAAAAGATCTCAGCAGATAGAAATACATCAGTCCACGCAGAGCATGTGCTTCGGCCAAGTAGCTATTCAAAGCCGTTTGTGTTAAGGTTTTATCTTTATCGAGCACCTCGGGGGCAAATTTGATTACGGTGTTGCAATAGTTAATGGTCTTATACACCGCTTCCCAATTCACCAAAGTATTGGTTGAGGCAATCTGTGTACGCATAATATCATATTCATCCCTCAACAGGCCGCTCAGTTTCGATTCGTCATCATCAGAAGATATCTCCAATCCAGGCACTACCATATCAGCACGGAGCTCGCCCCAGATAAAGAGGTATTTGGCCAATGGCGTTGTGCTTCCACCTAAGAGCGAGGCATAACAGCCCATTACCGCAGCATCAAGCTGCTCCTTGGTTTGCCAGTATTCATCGCGGATCAAGCCGTCCTGTGGCTTTAAATCCAACCATTTCTTGCACGAAGTTCCAAAAACACTTAACAGTGTAATAAAAACCAATAATGTATATTTAATTTTTCTGTTCATGGCTAATCAATTAAAGTCCAAGGGTTAAACCCATCGTAAAGGTTTTTGAAGGCGGTGTAAGCGAACCATCGGCAGCATAAGAAAAAGGATTGCTGCTTCCCACAGAGGTTACATCAGGGTCTTGTCCGGTGTAATTGGTCCAGGTATATAAATTTTGTCCGGTTAAATAAATGCTGGCACTCTTTACGCCAATTCTTTTAAGCATATTCTGGGTAAAGTTGTAACGCACGGTAACCGAACTCAGGCGGATAAAGGAGGCATCTTCTACGTAACGGTCAGATCCTAACCAGTTATAACCCACGCCATATAAAGCCCGTGGCATATCGGTCACATCACCAGGGTTTCTCCAGCGCCTTAAAACCGCAGTACTTTGGTTATTAACCCCGTACATGTTGGTGGTGGTAATTTTAGCAGTGTTTACGATATCGTATCCATAACGGTAGCTAAAAAACGCCTGAACCTTAAGGTTACCATTAAAGGTTACGCTTGGGCCAAAACCACCTGTAAACTTGGGAACCGAATTGCCCAGATACACCATGTCTTTTTCATCAATGTTTCCATCGTGGTTAATGTCTTCGTACATCGCATCGCCAGGCTGAAACACATAATCAACTGTCGGGTAATTGTAACGCATGTAAATCGTCTGGCTATTCGGGCCTACAATTTCCTTCCCGTTCTGGTCTCTTGCAATGG
>Ga0308165_1003794_pt1 | contig 15771 bp, 9 predicted proteins | sample PhyWR2_FD_201032 | JGI IMG/M metagenome (GOLD analysis project Ga0308165, IMG submission 201032) | Phyllosphere microbial communities from UC Gill Tract Community Farm, Albany, California, United States - DLSLW.R2 | ecosystem: Host-associated > Plants > Phyllosphere > Unclassified | place: USA...
CCCAACAAATTAATGGCTTTATGGCAGTCATCCTCTATGAGTTTCATTACTTCTGCTTTTGGCCTTCTTGGAAGCTGTGGTGCATTAATAGGGTCTTCATAAGCTTCCGTCACAACCGGTACATCGCCCCAAACCCTTACCATCATAAAATAACTCAAAGCCCTTAAAAAATAGGCCTGACCTAAAGTATTATTTCTGAATTCGGTAGGATCATCTTCTGTAGACAGTTGAGAATTGGTCATCGCCCCTACTTTCGATAAAATTAAATTCGACATGGCTATACTTTTATAATAAAGCGTATAATTTGCCAAAGAGTTTAAGTTGTACTGAAAGGTAAAATCGCCACCCTGTATCCCTTCAAGTCCATCACCTGTGTACTGAATGGTAAAATAGTTTTTGGCAATGGCATCGCCATACATATAATACCGGTTACTTTTATCGGTAATGGCATTACGCAACAGCGCATAATTACCTGCCGTTGCACTCCTTACATCTTTAGAAGTTTTCCAAAACGTTTGTTCGTATGGTGCATCTTTGGGCTCTTCGTAAAGTAACTTTTTGCATGCACTGGTACTGATGATAATGATTACAGTACTTAATATGCTGAGTTTTGTAATTATATTTTTCATGTTAATGGTATTAAAATTGAACTTGAAGACCTAAAGTATACTTTTTCGGAATCGGATATCCATTTCCATTATACTCACCGTATCCATTTACAGCTTCTGCATCTGGCAGCTTTTTAGATTGCTGGAACATGTGTACGTTATCAACTACTGCAAATATTTTAAACTGACTAAGTCCCCATTTTTTTAAAGTTCTGGCATTCAGGTCGTAGCCAATATTGATACTCTTGATCCGCAAGTAACCGCCCTTTTCTAAGAAAAACGTTTGTGCCCCGGTGTAGTAATAGCGATAGGTACCCAAATCGTATTTAGCATATTCAGCATTATCGCCAGGATTTTTCCAAATATTAAGCCCATCCAGATCAGGAGTAGAGTAACTCGCAAAGTTAGCAACGGCATTACCATCCTGTGAGTTTGCGAAGCGATCAGAATCGAATAAATTCAGTACATCTCTTTTAAGGGTAAATGTTGTAAAAATACCTAATGAGAAATTTTTATAGCTAAAGTTATTGGTCCAACCACCGGTAAAACGTGGGTTCGGGTCACCAATCGGCATTTTATCGGGATTGATACCATCGTTAAAAATATCAACAAAATAATCGCCATCTAAATCGGCCAGGTAGAAATCCCCTTCGTTAAAGGTTCCGTTACTATTTCTGTAACGTTCGCCAGTAAACGGGTTTTGTGGAATATTACCTGTGCGTGAGAATACACCTTTGGTTTGATATAGGTAAAATGCATTAATCGGACTACCAACCGATAAAATATGTGTTTTATCAAATCTGTCGCCACTTAAAATAATATCTCTACCACCGTTAGGCAAACTCATAATCTGGTTTTTATTGTAAGAAATATTGAATGAAGTATACCATTTAATTACTTTACTGATCGGGTTTGCATTAAAGGTTAACTCCATACCAGAGTTACGTACCGAAAAAGCATTGGTAAAAGCAACATCGTAACCAGAGGTAGCAGGCAGATCTACGTTAAATAATTTATCCTTAACCTCTTTATTGTATACATCGAATGTTAAAGCATATTTTCCATTTTGGAATTCTATATCCGTACCAATATTCCATTGGGTAGATTTTTCCCAGCTTAAATCTTTCTGGGCCACACCATTTACAAAATTGGGCGTTATAGCTGTTACACCATTATATGAGGTAGAACTACCATTACCTGAAAAACTGCCATTGTTAACGATATATTTATTATATTGTACATAAGCATTTTTTAAATCTTCGTTACCGGTTGCACCATAACTTCCCCTGATTTTTACCAAGGTAAAAGGGTTATTGGTGATGTTTTTCATGAAATTTTCTTCAGATAATATCCAGCCTACCGATACTGATGGGAAAACGCCATATTTGTTGTTTTCACCAAAACCAGATGAACCGTCGGTTCTAATTGTGCCTGATAACAGATATTTATCCGCATAATCATAGTTAAAACGGCCGTAGTATGCAACTAATCCATGCGCCCGATATTGCGACAACGCAAAAATATTAGCCTGCTGAAATCCCGTTACCACCTCTATATTATCAGAAGCACCACCATATCCTTCTGCCCTTGTATTCTGATATAGATTGTACTCAATATCCTGGCCTACCACTGCACTAAAAGAGTGTTTGCCAAGCGTTCCGTTATAGTTTAAGTAGTTAGAGGTTCTTAAACCCATAGCACTTGAAGAAAAACTGGTGGAGCTGTTGCCAAAACCATTGTTCAACAAACTGCTGCGACTTGCATCTCTCCGCGCATTATCGGAGGTATAAGAAGATTGGGAGTTCAATGTAAAATGTTTATTAAACTCATAAGATAAATTCAGGTTTAAACCAAACTGATTACTGATATTCTTATCTAAGTTTTCGCTGTTTGGACTAACAAAAAAGTCGAGTTTCTCCGGTGATAAATTGAGCAGAGAGGAGGGTAAATTACCCGATCCTATCTTTGTGGGCTTAGATGGATCATCAGGATCTTCATTGCCCCTGGCCCTATCGGCCCTCGAATAATAAAATTGTGGGTTGATCATCAATTTTTTATTTAATGCCCTGGAGGTTAAGTTAATTCTCGTACTATAGCGTTTAAAGCCAGTGCCCTTTATGGTACCCTCTTCATTGTAATAGCCTCCGCTAAAACGATAGGTCATGCCGTTATCAGAACCGCCTGTTAAACTTAAATTGTTATCATTAATTCTACCTACCTGATAAAATAGATCCTGCCAATCTGTATTCCCGTTGAAAGCCGGGTTTAAACTATCAGTAAGAATGTAGGGCAGCTGTCTTCTCTGGTCATAACTAAGCTGGCGTTGTAAAACTTCCATTTTTTGCCTGCGTTCCGTGCTACCAATGGTTGCCTCGCGCAGTTCTGGCCGCTGTACAAAACCTACGTAGCTGCTCAATGAAACTTTTGTTTCTCCGCTGACCCCTTTTTTTGTTGTGATTAAAATTACACCATTGGCTGCTCTCGAACCATAAATAGCCGCCGCTGAGGCATCTTTTAATACATCAATAGATTCGATATCGTTAGGGTTGATCCCGGCCAAATAATTTGTACCCGTGCCTGTTCCCGCCGGCACAAAATCATCTGATGATTGAGGTATACCATCTACCACATACAAAGGAGATCTGATCGCATTGTATTGATCGTAGCTGGTGCTAGCCGTTGAGTTACCGCGTACCGAAACCGAAGGGGCAACACCAGGCTGACCCGTAAAGTTTTGAACGTTTACGCCAGAAAGCCTGCCCTGTAACAACTGGTCGAAACTAGAAGCTGGTAAATTGGCGAGTTCTTTCCCCGAAATACTGGAAATAGAAGCCGTAGATTTTTTCCTGGTTATTTTTTGATAACCGATCAATACCACCTCATCCAATACTTTATTGTCGTCTTGTAGCGAAAAGTTTATGTTTCCACCTGCCGTAATTGTTTTTTCAACGGTAACGAAACCGACTATCCTGGCAACCAGAACAGCCTTATCACTTTGTACAGCCAATGTGAATTTTCCGTCAGCATTGGTCGAGGTACCATTTTTTGTTCCCTTTTCTAAGATAGATACCCCGGGGATGGGTTTATCATTTTGATCTAAAACGGTTCCTTTTATTGTTTTCTGTGCAAAAGCCAGCCAGGGAATCAATAAATAAAAAAATGTGGCCGCTAAAAATTTCACATAGGGATGTCTTGTAGAATTTTTTTCCATTGATGATTAGTTAGTTAGGTTTGATTACAAAGTAAAAGTATCAGGATTATTACTTTGATTTTAATTGCTTTTTAACTAAGAAAAACCATATTTTAACCTAAAAAACAAAAACAAATCAATATATAATTTTGAATTCATACGTATTAACAGATTATAATACGCCAACAACCTCACGAATGGTACTTTTTTAACCCAAACCGCAATTATACCCAGGTATATGAGTTAATTTCCAATAAAAACACTTCATCAAAAAAAATCAATAATTATTGGATAAAGCCATTACTAAATCGTTAAACTAAATGATTAGTAATTTAAAAATTACCACGATTAATAACTCCATTATACTATACCTTTTCTACTATTTAGAATAAATCAAAATAATTTGGATAATACGATTTTCTACCGTTATTTTGCAGCTGTTTAGAATTAATCCAAATAAATACTATCATGCTTAAAATTAAACTTTTTAGTTTAACATTTCTATTAACTTTCCTCAGCGTACTCTCCTTTGCCCAGCAATTTTCGACCATTAGTGGTACTGTTACCACTTCTGATGGAAAACCGGCTGCCTATATTTCGGTAGGGTTAAAAGGTAAAGGCTTAGGAAATGTTACCAACGATAAAGGTATTTTTGAAATACAAAGAGTTAAACCAGGTTCTTATACCCTGCGTGCATCGGGTGTTGGCATCCAAAGCATAGAAAAATCGGTAGTAATTGCTGCAGGTGATGATAAAACAGTTGATTTCGTCATCAGCCAAAATTCAAATCAGCTTAGCGAGGTAAACATCAGTCAGGGCGTAAATAAATATATCGCCAAAAAAAGTGAGTTTGTTTCTAAAATGCCCCTCAATAACCTGGAAAATCCTCAGGTATATACCACCATTACCAAAGAAACCATGGCCGATCAATTGGTATTTTCGGTTGATGATGCTGCCCGGAACGCAACTGGTGTTCAAAAAATGTGGGAATCTACCGCGCGTGGTGGTGACGGAGGCGCTTATTATGCTTCAAGAGGCTTTATTGTACAGGCAAAACTAAGAAACGGAATTGCGGGTAATGTAACCGGCCGGAATGATGCTGCCAACTTAGAAAATGTAGAGTTTATTAAAGGCCCATCAGCAACTTTATTTGGAAGCACGCTAACCTCTTATGGAGGTTTAATTAACCGTATCACCAAAAAACCTTTTGAAGGAACTGGAGGTGCAGTAAGTTTTTCGACAGGTAGTTACGATTTTAATCGGGTTAGCACCGATTTCAACTTTCCTGTTGATAAAGACAACCATATTTATGCCCGCCTAAATACATCATATAACTACAAGGGTTCTTTCCAGGAGAATGTATATGACAAAGGTTTCTTTATTGCACCAAGTTTATCATACAAAGTAAATGATAAACTGGATTTTGTTTTTGATGCAGAAATTGCCAACGGTAGAAATACGTTAAAACCTTTTGTTTTCTTCTATTTCCCAATAGCGCAACTGGGCTTTGATAGAGCTGACCAAGCTGGAATAGCTTATGACAAATCGTTTACCGGTAGTGCCATGCAACAAAAATACAACAGTTCAAATTTCTTCGGACAGGCCAATTATAAATTTAATGACAACTGGTCGTCGCACACCAGCTTTTCGAGCAATTATAGTTTCTCGAATGGCCGTGGCACCTACCTGTTCCTTGTTCCAAATAGCTACTTCGACCCTACAGCCGGTCCAGGTGCCGATAATTTATCAAGAGCAGATCAATCCACTGACAACAGCAAAATCTTCACTTACGAAGTACAGCAAAACTTTAATGGCGCATTTAACTTAGGTTCCATTAAAAACAGGGTTGTATTAGGTTTGGATTTTTTACGCCAAAATTCTGATCAGTTATTTTATTCGATCGATACTTTTGACGTCACCAATAAAAATGGAACTGGGGCTAACTACAACAATTTTACCGAAACTAATTTAGCAGCATTTTACGCAGCCAATCCATATTCTAAATATCTATCTAAATACAAATCCAACACCTACAGTGCTTATGCTTCTGATGTAATCAATTTAACAGATAGATTAATTGCCCTTGCCGCAATAAGGGTTGATCGTTTTGATAACAAAGGAAATACCGACCGCGCAGGATCTCTACCTACAGGAGCTTACAAACAAACAGCTTTTTCTCCAAAATTCGGATTGGTATTTCAACCGATTAAAGATCAGCTGTCCTTATTTGCAAACTACCAAAATGGTTTTACCAATATTAATGGTTTAGATTATAAACAGGAAGCATTTAAACCAGAGCAGGCCAACCAGATTGAAGGCGGTATTAAGACAAACATCTTCGATGGTAAACTAACCGGATCGGTATCTTATTACTACATCAAAGTAAAAGACATTGTAAGGGGTTACAACGGGGATCCAACAAACCCTACTGCACAAATCCAGGATGGCAACAAAATCAGTAAAGGTATCGAAGCCGAAATCGTGGCAAATCCTGTTAACGGTTTAAATATTATTGCAGGTTTCGCTTATAATGATAACCGTATGGTAAATGCTTCGCCTGATGTAGAAGGCAGAAGAGACGCTTATTCGGCAGCTCCATATTCTGCAAATTTGTGGATCAGCTACAAGTTTAACACAGGTACACTTAGAGGCTTTGGACTGGGAGCAGGTGGTAACTACGCTAGTGATAACCGAATCGTAAATAACTTAATTATCACGCCAACCGCTACAACTGAAAATGTATTTACACTCCCTGCTTATAAAATTTTCAATGCTTCGGTTTTTTACGATCATGAACGATTTAGGTTAGGAGCCAAAATAGACAACTTTACCAACCAAAAATACTGGACAGGTTACAGCACAATGAACCCTCAGGACTTAAGAACCTTTACAGGCAGCGTTACCTATAAATTTTAAATAAAAACAACAATAAATATTAAAAATGAATAAAATTAAACCCATTACCTTAACGTTCTTATTCTCTCTCATTAGTCTATTTTCAATTGCACAGCAATTCGGGACAATTAAAGGAAAGGTGAGCACCTCTAATGGAAAACCTGCTTCCTTTATTTCAATTGGTTTAAAAGGCAAAGGCCAGGGTACTACATCTGATGAAACGGGTAACTACACCATTAACCGTTTAAAAGCTGGCACTTATACCATTAAGGCTTCTGCTGTTGGTATCGATGCATCAGAAAAAAGCATTACCATTGTAGCTGGGGAGACTAAAACTGTTGATTTTGTGTTGAAAGAAAACGATCAGGTATTGGAAGAGGTTACGGTAGCCGGAATAAACAAAAAATACAAAGTAAGCTTACCTTCAGCCACCCTTAGGTTAAATGAGCCGTTATTAGAAGCTCCTCAAAACATTCAGATTGTAAGTAATCAGATTATTAAAGATCAACAGATCATTAGCATGAGCGATGGTTTGATCAGAAATGTGAGCGGTGCGGTGCGCCTTGAGCACTGGGGAGATATGTACACCAATATCTTAATGCGTGGATCTCAAATCCAGGCCATGCGCAATGGGTTTAATGTAGTTTCATCTTATTGGGGCCCACTTACAGAAGACATGAGCTTTGTTGACCATATCGAATTCGTAAAAGGTCCTGCAGGTTTTATGTTGGGCAATGGCGATCCAAGTGGAATGTATAATGTGGTAACAAAAAAACCTACAGGTTTAAACCAGGGTGAAGTTTCATTTACCGCAGGCAGTTTCGATCTGTACCGCACAACTGTAGACTTTGACCACAAGCTAACCGCAGATGGCAAATTCTTATTCCGGTTAAATGCAGCCGCACAAAACAAAGCTTCATTTAGACCATACGAAAAAAACGACCGCTACAGTATTGCACCAGTACTGAGCTATCAAATCACGCCCAGCACTAAACTAACGGCAGAATATGTTTTGCAAAATGCAAAAATGACTGAGGTAGGTTCTTATTACATCTTTAACCCTGCCGGCTATGCAAGTTTGCCAAGAGACTTTACCTTAACACAGCCTGGCGTACAGCCTACAAGGATTAACGATCATAGCGTGACTTTGAACTTAACACAACAGCTAGGCCAAAACTGGAAAATAACTGCACAGGCAGCTTACTATAAATATTTACAAAATGGCTCAAGCTCTTGGCCATCGGTAGTAAACGCAAATGGTACAGTTATTCGAAATGTTGGCATATGGGATGCTGAAAGCACCATGAAATTAGGACAGTTATTTGTTAACGGAACAGTTAAAACCGGAGGTATTGTACACCGCATTTTAGCCGGATTTGATGGTGGCAAGAAAAATTATATTGCAGATTGGGGCCAATCGCATGATTTAGATTTAGCAAGCGCTCCATTTGACCTGTACAATCCAAATTATGGATTTCCTTCAAACGGTTATCCAAATTTTGACCGTAGCACACCATTATTACAAAGGGCAATTGCAGCGGGAGGTTTAATGGACCAGAAATACCTGAGTGGTTATGTACAGGATGAACTGGGATTTTTTAACAACATTGTCCGCTTAACCCTTGCTGGCCGCTATACCTATGTTAACCAATCGGCGTACGGCAGCCCGGCAGATAAAGCAAAACACTTCACCCCAAGAGTTGGCCTGAGCGTATCGGTAGATAAAAACACATCTGTTTATGCAGTTTACGATGAAGCTTTTACCCCCCAGACCGGCTTTTTCAAAGATGGCGGTACAGCGAAACCTATAACCGGTAATAATAAAGAATTTGGTATCAAGAAAGACTGGTTTAACGGTCGTTGGAATACTACCCTATCTCTTTACAGAATTACCAAACAAAACGAGATTACCGGGGACCCTAACAATAAGGCAGGAGAAACTTTTAGCATCGTAATTGGCGAAAAACGAGCACAGGGTGTAGAGTTTGATATTCGTGGAGAATTGGCCAAAGGATTGAACTTAATTGCAAACTATGCTTATACGGATGCTAAAGTAACTAAGGTTGCAGATGGAGTTGAAGGCGTTTTTGTAGGCCAGGTTGTACCAGGTTTTTCAAAACATACCACTAATGCATGGTTAACCTATTCATTACAAAATGGCCTGCTTAAAGGGGCAGGTATTTCTGGAGGATTTACCTATCTAGCTGGTAGAGCAGTTGGAACCTACAGTGGAGAAAACGCTAACGAAAATCTTCCCGACTATTTTAAATTGGATGGCGGTTTATTCTGGGCCAATAAAAAGATAAAAATAACCGCAAACGTGTTTAACATTTTAGATAAGTATTTATACAGCGGCGCCTACTACACCAACTATTGGAATGCACCTACATATGATCAGGCTGTATATTCATGGCAGGCAGAAGCACCAAGAAACTACAGAGTAAGTGTAGCATATAAATTTTAATTAATCCTATCAGGAGTAGCTGGATCAGATCAGTTGCTCCTGGTTATAAATCCCAACCGGAACACATGAAAACTAAAATCTCATTATTATTTTTATTTCTCGCCGTTAGCATATCAAGTGCTTTTGCTCATGCTTTATGGATAGAAACAGCCTCAATAGGCAAAAAAGGACAGACGCAGGAAGTAAAAGTCTTCTTCGGCGAGTACGAAAGCAACGAACCTGATTCTGCAGCTAAATGGTTCAGCAATCTAAAAGCGTTCAGCTTGGTTTTAACCGCTCCGAATGGAACAACAAAGGTTTTAACCAGCACGCCCGATGTGCGTTTCTTTAAAGCCAGTTTCACTCCTGATCAGGATGGAACCTATAAACTTTCTATCGTGCATGAAGTTGCAGCTGTTTATGAAAAAGCCAAAATTGAATATTATGCCTTTGCAGATGTATCGGTAGGAAATGCGAAAATAAATGCGGCTTTCCCAACAAACGCAGCACTAACCATCAGAGCTGATAAAAATGCCTTAAAAGTGGGCGAAACTTCTATTCATCAAGTAATTTACAATAAAGCTCCTTTTGCAAAACAAAAATTAACCGTTGTAAATGCTCAACGGAAAGCTCAGCCTACCGAAACGGATGCGGAAGGAAAATTTACATTTAAACCTGAGCAGAAAGGAAGTTATTTTTTAGAAGCATTTACCGAAGATAAAACTCCAGGAAAATTAAATGGAAAAGATTACGAAAAAGTTTGGCATCTGGTAACTTATACTACCGAAGTGAAGTAGTAATAAATTTATAAATTTTTAAACCAACTGATCCTGAAAGCTCAGTTGGTTATTTCATTATACAATTTGCTAATGGCACTAACAAAAACATCAAACCAATCAAAAAACAAGAAATCTCGTTTAAGACGGATCAGCGATTGGCTACACCTTTGGCTGGGCATTGCCTCTGGATTAATTGTGTTGATGTTGGGCATTACCGGATGCATTTATGTTTTTCAGAAAGAAATTACCGAGCTGATTCACCGCAAAGCGTATTTTGTTGAAGTACCGGCCAATGCTAAAACTTTACCGCTAAGCTTACTACAGGCCAATGCAGAAAAGGCTTTGGGTAATCAAAAGAAAATTGGATTTATCTCTACCTATAAAGCACCCGAAAGGGCATGGGAATTTGGCACATATAAAGCTGGCGATCCAAAAGCATTCTGGTATTTCGATTCTATTGATTATTACGATCTGGTATTGTTAAACCCATATACAGGCAAAGTAACCTTGGTTGCAGATCATAAATATGAGTTTTTTGCCGTCGTAAAAATGATCCACTGGAGTTTGTTGATCAACCACCCCATCGGTCAGCAGGTAATCGGTTGGTCTACCTTCATATTTGTATTCCTGCTCATTTCGGGTATGGTGATGTGGTGGCCTAAAAACCTTAAAAAATCAAACTTCGACAAAAGTTTTAAGGTAAAATGGAAAGCCAAGTTCAAACGCATCAATTACGATATGCACAATGTACTAGGCTTTTATGTGATGTTGATCTGCCTTATGCTGGCCCTAACTGGCATGGTATGGGCATTCCAATGGTTTCAGAATACGGTTTACGTGGTGGCTTCAAGGAGCATTACACCGCCTAAAGTGGTAGAGGTAAAATCAGATTCTACCAAAAGTATTCAAGCTATTCCCTTCGATGTTGCCTTTGATCAGGCAAAAAAAATCTTTAAAAACGAAGATCGAATTGGTATCTCGCCAGCAGCTGGAGGTACAGCCACCATTTATGCTTCAGGCTACCGCGGTGAAGAAACCTACTGGAATTACGATGTACTGCAATTTGATCAGTATTCTGGTAAATTATTGCACAGAGCTAATCAATCTGAAAAAAATGGGGGCGAAACAGTTATCGGAATGAATTACGACATCCATGTGGGTGCCATTTTAGGGTTACCCGGAAAAATAATGGCATTTTTTGCCAGTTTAATTGCAGCAAGTTTACCTATAACCGGATTTATTATCTGGTGGGGCAAAGGAAAAAAGAAAAAAAAACCCGCAACAGCGGAAAACATTTAAAAATCAAAATAAATTATATGAAAATTCTAAATTTCATTGTTGTATTAACAGGTTTGTTCGCCTTTAATGCAGCAGCACAAACCAAGTTAGAAAGTCCGGAAGAAAAATTCGAAAAAGATAGAAAGGCCATAAAATCTTTAGCCGGTTTTTATGAAGTAAATTTCAATTATGGAGAGGTTACCGCTCCTGATCCGAATTACAAATTCAGCAAACCTTACGAAAGCCATGGCAATGAATGGGCTGAGATCATTGTCGACGAACCTAAACGTATTGTAATCCAGCACATGCTGGCCATTAACGATACCACTGTAATTAAACACTGGCGCCAGGATTGGACTTATCAGGATACCGACATTATGCTGTATACAGAAGGCAACGCATGGAAAAAAGGGAGTTTAACCCCTGCAGATGTTAAAGGAAAATGGACTCAAAAAGTTTATCAGGTAGATGACAGTCCACGCTATCAAGGTTACGGAACCTGGAGTCATGTTGGTGGTCACGATTCTTGGTCAAGCGAAACCGATTCGCCGCTACCAAGAAGAGAATCAACAGTACGTAAAGATTATAATGTATTAAACCGTGGAAGCAGGATTACCATTACCAAAAATGGTTGGATGTTTGAACAGGACAATAAAAAAGTAGTACGTTCGGCCAATGGCGACAAATTATTGGCTGTTGAAAAAGGTTATGAGGAATTTACCAAAATAGATTCTAAAACTTTTGCTTATGCTCAAAAATGGTGGACAAGTCAACATAACTATTGGGCTGATGTTCGTGGTGTTTGGGCTGATATAATTGGCTCACAAAATACATTTAAAGTTCAAACCATGGCAAATGGCAAATTGCTTTACGAAACACTTTTTAGCTTGGGAGATCAATCTATCAAAGAAAAATGGACAGCAAGCCAGAACAAAGAAAAAATTAAAACTGCTTTACAACCATACTTGGTAAAATAGATCAATTAATTTATAATTAATGGTTGATGATTAACGGTTAAGGCTGTTAATCATCAACCATTTTTTTTTGCATAAACCTGACAGGTTTGACAAGTATTTTTTTTACTAAATTTCGGGATGAAAAAATCGGGCTTCGTTTTCTTTTTATTTTTGACTATTAACACGTTCGCACAAGATTCTACCTACACCAGAAACGTAATCAATACCCTTACTTCAAAACAATTTTGGGGCAGGGGTTATACCAAAGATGGGATGAAAAAAGCGGCAGATTACCTTGCAGTAGAATATCAAAAAATTGGTTTAAAGCCAATGGGCAAATTTTATAAGCAGCCTTTTAATTTCCCTGTAAACACCTTCCCGGGAAAAATGATGGTATCCATTAACGGACAAAAACTTATTCCTGGTAAAGATTTCATTGTAAACAATGAGAGCCCAAACATTAAGCTGAAAACCCAGTTAACCCAGATCGACAGCCTTAATTACCAAGCTGGCCCGACTTTACAACTTACATTAAAAGATAAACTCACCTGGTCTGTAGCTACCGAAGTTGGAGCTACAACCATTGTACAAGTCAATAAAAAGAGTTTAAAGGCTGCCCCAAAAGAAATCAGTATCGATATCGAAAATAAATTTCTTCCCAACTTTGAGGCAGCCAATGTTTGTGGCTTGGTTAAAGGAACCAAATACCCCGATTCTATCTTGGTCATTACGGCGCATTATGATCATTTGGGTGGAATAGGTGCTGACACTTATTTTCCAGGTGCAAACGATAATGCCGCTGGTGTTGCCACTTTGTTAAGCTTAGCGAAATATTATACAGCTCACCCTCAACCCTGTTCTATTGGCTTCATCTGTTTTGCTGCAGAAGAAGCCGGGCTTTTGGGCTCGAGGTATTTTGTAGAAAATCCATCGGTGCCTTTAAGCAAAATTAAATTCCTGATCAATTTAGATTTGGTTGGCACGGGCGAGGCTGGCATGACCGTGGTTAACGCGTCAGTTTATCCAAAAGCATTTACCCGATTAAACGCTATAAATAATCAAAATCATTATATCTCTAAAATAAATTCAAGAGGTAAGGCGGCAAACAGCGATCATTATTTCTTTACCGAAAAAGGTGTTCCTGCATTCTTTATTTACACCCAGGGAGGTCCATCAGCCTACCACGATATATTCGACAAACCAGAAACTTTACCGCTTACCGAATATAAAGATCTGTTCAAATTAATTGTTGGTTTTAATCAAAAACTAATGGAATAACTTTCTTTCTTGGGACGAAAGCCTTAAATCACGATACAAACCTTTAGTTCTGAATAATTAATCCTTTAAATCCCTTTTACTCCGATTGGGATAATATTATTAGCGTTTGGGATAATTAAATTTAGCAGCAAAGCATCTATGCTCATCTTTGAATCAACAATAACGAACCAAAATCATGAGAACTATACAAAAACTTAGCCTTGCATTATTACTGTTAATCGCATTTACGATTAAATCGAATGCCCAGAACCAAATTGAAATTGTAATCGTAGGTTCTGCCCACGACAATTCTAAATCGACACAAAACTTTCAGGCAATAGTTGATAAACTTAAAAACTTTAACCCCGATATGGTTTTTGGCGAATATTTGCCAAAAGGTGATTATGCTAAACTGGAAGAAAGCAACTGGGCCAAAAAATCGTTTAAAAAAGGACATGATTATTTGGAAAAATTAAATCCCACATCTGCGAAAAATATTGCTGTACAGATTAAAAAAGATCAAAAAGCACTTAACTCATTCGCCTACTACCATAAAACCAGAATGAATTTAGCCGTTAATTATGCGAAAAACTGGGACCGGGGAAATGCTGATTACCAAATTTTTGTGCTCGAAAATTACATGAAACAAAGTTTTGGCAAGGAAGAACAGGTTGAATACGCAAAAATGCTAGGAGATATAGATTCATTAAAGAAAAAGGGGTTATACAGACCAGGCAGCGAGTATAGCAAAATTTATTTCCCCCTTATTTATCAGTTAAAACATGATCGGATTTACAATATGGATTGTCAAACCTATGATAAACCATGGAGCGAAGCCTGGGGCCAAACAGATTCCTTATATAAAATTTTAACGAATAAAGCGAAAGCGGATAGCACCTCGCAGGAAGCTGCTACAATTAAAGCTATAGAAAAATATTGGGCTTACAATGAAGATGAAGCAAAGGTTTTCAATGCTGATCCTTACGCTGGCATGAATACCGTAAAATATGGTGTTTTAGATGAGGCCTGGAACTTTTATGGCGGCCGTCACTTTTATGGTTATGCAGGCTTTCCTACCGCAACAGTAAAAGAGATGATTGTGCAATGGACCTTAAGGAACGAAGGCATGTGCCAAAACATCATCGAGCAGGCGAAAGCCAATAAAGCAAAAAGGGTTGTGGTAGGCGTTGGCGCATCGCACCGCAAATGGATGGAAGAGATTTTAGCCAAAAATCCAGCCGTTAAAATCGTCAACTATAACGATCTGCACTAAAATTAAATATTCGCAATTCTCAGCCCCATTGTATTAGCAATGGGGCTTTTTCATTTTTATTTTATGTAATTTTTTAGTGTGTATTTGCAAAAACAGCACAACTCCATTACTTTTACCTAAATAATTAGTTAATGTGTTTAATCGATGCAACATTTAAGGCCTTTATGCGTCTACTGATAAACAAGATTAATATCGTCCATCACATTTTTCACACCGTTCATCACATTTATCTATCCAGTAAAAAAATAGCCGATAATTTTAGGTTGCTTATTCAAAAACAAATACATGAAGAAACTCTTACTTTCGTTCGTCTTAACCTTAGTTATTTCTAATCTATTAGCACAAAAAAATGGAAGCATTACCGGGATTTTAGCCGATAGCGCCAACCACAAAACCACCTTAAATTATTCAACTATTTCGGTTTATAAAGTTGGCGACAGTGTACTGAGCACCTATAAACTATCGGATGACAGAGGCCTATTTAAAATAAATGGTTTAACCATTGGCATTAAATACCGTTTGGTAGTAACCGCCTGGCAATATGGAACGTACCGGAAAGAAGTAGAACTTACCACCACCAACCCTGCTTTGAACCTGGGTACGCTCTATCTATCTACCAAGGCCAACGATTTAAACGAAGTGGTGATCTCGGGAGAAAGACCCCCTGTTATTGTACGCAAGGATACCATTGAATTTAATGCCGAATCTTTTAAAACCCTGCCCTCTGCAGTAGTAGAAGATCTCTTAAAAAAGCTTCCTGGTGTTGTCATTGCAGCCGATGGGTCTATCCAGGTTAATGGCAAGGCAGTTAGCAAGATTTTGGTGGATGGGAAGGAGTTTTTTGGTGGCGACCAACAGATTGCAACTAAAAACCTGCCTGCAAATATTATTGATAAGGTTCAGGTAGTTGACGATAAACAGGCTAAAAGGCGTGATCCGGACTTGACTGCGGCCGAAATACCACAGATTATCAATTTAAAACTGAAAAAAGCAATAAAAAAAGGCGCTTTTGGTAAATTATACGCAGGTTATGGATTAAAAGACCTTTATCAGGCCGGTGGATTAATGAACTTTTTTAGAGATACTACGCAG
>Ga0308165_1003796_pt1 | contig 15753 bp, 9 predicted proteins | sample PhyWR2_FD_201032 | JGI IMG/M metagenome (GOLD analysis project Ga0308165, IMG submission 201032) | Phyllosphere microbial communities from UC Gill Tract Community Farm, Albany, California, United States - DLSLW.R2 | ecosystem: Host-associated > Plants > Phyllosphere > Unclassified | place: USA...
TGGCTTAGCTGGTTGATAGCCTGTAAAAACTCAGGATTAAACTGAAGCCCCTGACTGTTGATTTGATCCGGCACCCACGTGTTGCCCTCTTTGTGCAGCACGCCCGCCAGTTGGCGCGTGAGGAACTGTTCAATTCGCCCTGAATTAGCGCGAATAAACTGGCCAAGCATCGGCAGCGAAGCGTCGTTGCCGCTGCTAGCAAACGGATAGCGCCCAGCAAAAGCGCTGTTCCAGTTCGCCACAATCGAGGTTTGCCATTGGGTATTTAAGCTGGCAGCAGAAGGTTGCAGCACCGTTTGCCACGCCTGAGTCAGCGGCTGTACAAACATTTCGCGACCAAAGCCGCTCCACTCTTCGCCCAGACTGGCCGCCATCAGGCTGCCGTAATCCTGCGTTTCCGTCAGATCGACCGTTTTACCTTGAAACACCGTCTGTGCCATTTGCTGCGTCATCTGTTGCGGATCGGACGCGTTCGCCACCTGTTGCAGCTTCAACCGCACCCGCGTAACGCGAGTTAAAAAGGTTTGTAGGCTCAGCGAACTATCGGCATTCATCACGCCGTTCGTGGTGGCGCCCTTGCCCATCAGCGAGAGCAAAGGCCCGAAGGTGCTATCCAGCGGCCCCGTTGGCCCGCTGACGCGCTGATCGATCACCGGCGCTTTCTCTTTATGCAGCAGATTTTGCGCCGATTTCATTAACGAATCCGATAGCGCTTCGCCGCGCTGTCCGGTTTGCCCCTGATAGGCTAACGTATTCAGCAACGCAATCAGCGGCGACTGGCGCACATCGCTCATCAGGGTAAGTTGGTCGGTCACATCAGATAAATTCTGCGCTTTCTTCCAGTGCAGGCTGTTTAAGAAATCCAGCCATGCACCGCTAAAATCGGTGAAGTAACGCTCGGTGAGGCGCGCTTTGAGCGCGTCAGGAGACACATCCGCCGAGGCGGGATGTTTGTTATCGCTCAGCACCCAGTCGATCTCTTCACGGCGCGACGATACCGCATCATCGATGGCTTTCTGCACCTGACCGTCCCACGCCTGACGGGTAAACATCCCCGGCACCACCTGCTCAGTGGTAAACAGCGACTGCGCATCGGTATCACCCACCATCTGCGCCAGCCCCATATCCGCGTAGTTTTGCGCGACGGACTGCAACATATTCTGATACAGCGTGGCTTCGGCGTTACGCTGCCCAATCTGATTGAGCAACACCTGCCGAACCTGCGCCACCAGTGCGGTATCAGGCTTAATGCGCCACTCCGGATGAGCGGGCAGATTTTCGGCATAGAACGTCCACAGGCTTGGCGCCATTCCCTGCCACAGGCCGGGGGCAACGCCGGTGCGCGTTGGCTCATTGGCGCTCAGCACGCGGGTAAGAAATTCGGCATCGGCTTTGTCTGGATTCGCCATCATCAGATAGGCTTTCAGGCTGTCATATCCGGCGCGTGCCAGCTTGGCGCGCTTAGGACTATCGGGCGGCAGCGCGGCCATTTCACTGAGGTTACGATGTAGCTCGTCGGCGGCCTGCCCGCGAATCAACCGCAGATTCGCCGCGTCGTAATGCGGCCACAGCGCGCTTTCTAGCGCGTCATTTTGGCTTAAGCCAAACTGTTGATACCACGGCACCGTATGCGCGGCCCGATACTGCAGCTGACCGAGCGTATTACCAAACAGCTGTAGCGCAACCAGCTGTTCCATCGGTTTAGCATTGGATTTATTCAGCAAATCAACCTGATCGCGCACCATGGCAATCTGTGAACGATTGGTGAAGAACGACAGGATACTGCCCGCGAACCACAGCAGCGCCAGCGCCATCACGGCATAGTAGGCGCTCTGCTCCCAAGAGAACCCGACCCGACGACCGCGCACTGCGCGATCGTTCAACACGCCCTGCCACGCCGCATCCGGCAGCCAGCCATGCTGAGCAACGCCAGATTTGGCCGCCAGCGGCAAACTAAACATCAGCCCACGCAGCGACAGCGCCGATGCATATTCGCGCAGCATCGGCGTTAACGCCTGCTGCCAATGAGCGATGCCCTTACGCTCTAAACGATTTGCCAGACGTAATAAAAAGTTATGGCTGTTTTTCAACAATACCTGCGTCATACCGCGCTGACGCAGCGGCGCGACCAGCTTCTGCAAACTGGCCACCAATTTCTCCGGCGAGTTTTTCTCGGGGAACAAACACCCCACCGGCTGGGTAATACGGTCGTCCTGCTGCCACGCGCTGTCACACACCTGCCACAGATAAACCGGTGCCTGCTGCTTTAAAATCTGCCCCCGTTTTTGCAGCTGGCGACAGCCCTGATCGATAACGCCAGCCTGTGTGCTCTGCTGCTCATTCATCACCCACACCACGCCATCTAACGGACGGCGACGGCGCAGCTTACGCAGCCCCAACAGCCACGCCTCATCCGGCTCCGCCTGCACACCACCGCCCCACAGCAATAATGTGCCCTGCCCCTCCAGCCATTGCTGGGTAGTTAACCCCGGCGCGATAGCTTCCGCCGCCGTGTTCTCGCCAACGACTAGCAGGATACGAATTTTATTGCGCCATAGGAGGCCGTGGCGGGCGCGGAGGTGGGTGGAAACTAGCTGAAAAGAAGATAATGTATCCTTAGTCTTTTCTTTCGGCGTATCTGCAATATCATCACCACTCAAAAGTTGACGTGACTTATCAAAATTAACCTTTCCTGAGTGACGAGTGGTAAAATAGAAGATACCAACAAACATAATAACTAATACGCTGACAGTACTAGCGATCACTAACCAACTTCTCTGTGACTCAGCATTTTTTATGTTTAATATTTCTGGCTGACTCCAAATAAGGTAACTAGCTACCACGACAATAAACAGGATAACAATAATTAACATCCAGAGAAAAAACTTCGTTTTAATTTTCTTCACACTTCAATCTCCTGCCTGTCTTTATATGGAGCAACTACAGCACACCAAATTTCCTTTGATAGTTCGGATGTACTGCTTAATGTCATTTGGTAATCAGCTGACTCCTGCGCTGCTTGAGCCGCAATTGCCAAAGCCAACCAAGGAGCAACGCATTTGGGATTACCTAACATGGCATCAATATCGTGAACACTCTTGTTTTGGTCGACTAGAAGCTGAACCGTTTCCATTGCCTGCGCTATGCTTATGTTTTTTTCCTGTGATAATCCTGCCAGCCACATTTGCGAAATAGATTCAGCTTTAACTGGTACCCAATCCATTGCTTGCACCATCCCTTTTTCAATTTCCGATTCCGAAAAACACTCTGGACGATGTAAGTACGCAATTGGAGTTGTTATTTTTTGAGAGAGGCGATTAGCAAATATAAGTCCGATTGCAGATTCCGCGGTTAACTCTGGTTCGTCCGGTGAAACTTGTATCGAAACCACAATCAGCAATGAGTCATCTTTAATTTTATTGTCTAGCCAATTATCTATAACCCAAAGGCTATCCCCACCAACAAATAAAATATCGCTTCTCACATCATTTTCGACCAATTTTTGCACGAACATACGTTGTACGTTATCTTTCTCCAGTGGGGTACTTGAATCAACATACAGAGAGAGAGATGTTCTATTTGGCTGTAAGGAGATAATATCAATGAGCTCTATTGCTATTGACGAAAGCACTTTCTCAATAACATCCTTGGGTAGCTCTGTTCTATTACGTGGTAAATGGCTATGTCTGATTGGATTTTCACTGTACCAAGTAGGCTGTGATTTTATAGTTTTTTCATTGGACAAAAGTGACTTAAACGTACCCTGACAATCTTCATCAGAGTCAACTGCTGTATAAACAGCTGATTTTAAAATTTGTAATGAACGCCGCCCTCTTTGTGTTTCTCTTGCTATAACATCTTGATACCGTTCATCCCAACCATCAGCAAATATATTTTGACCTAAATATATCGACCATCGAATACCAAAACAAACACACCAACAGGCTAGCGGAATTCCAATGGAATACAACCAAAAAACAAATGGCCTATTACTAATATCAGAAGCTACAAAAAAAACAACTGTTCCTCCCCCCAATATAACAAAAATCAGAAGAATTAATAACCATATTAACATCCGAGGTTTGGGGGGGCGATAACTTAGTTTAGGAACTAAATCTAACCTTACAGGCATTTTATTAACTCGCTGTAGCGTCTGGCATTGTTGTTATTAATGTACAGCCACAGGCACAGCGGTGCCCATGAAATGCCACCGGAATTCCTTGATCACAAAAATTCACATTACCTTCAACAATTGTCGTATTCCCGTGTCCTTGCTTAGGGCAGCTAACCTTGTCACCTTTTCTTGCAACACTAATCCCACCAAACGTCATTGACGGCGAGCCATTAAGAACTTTTCCGCCATGAGTAGTTTTATCCCCGACCCTTATAATTCCATTCATATATCACCAATGATTTAAATGCGGTATAAATACATACTGCGTTATGGTTTTTAAAACGCATCTACCAATTTATCTCCATGCTTCTGAACAAAGAAGTTAGTTTATTGATAAAATCAATTTTTTTATGCTCTGAATATTTTACCGGATCAGAATAATACGAAGCTGCATAGTTATCTTGAGAATAAAAAAACAATGTCCTCATAATGCTAATAGGTTTGTTCGCAGAGTCAAAAAAAACAACACCCCCAATTACCAGATTGCCATTCTTTTTTGGCTCAACATTAACAGTTACCTTATAAGGTAAATTTTTAAGATATTTAAAATTAACATTTTTTGAAACTAACCCTCTAATAACGCCATCCAAGTCAAACTTATCATAGCTATATTTTTTTGTTGAATCATCCCACGTCAGATAGCTTACACCACCAGAAGGAGACGCGGCCGGAGACAAATAAAAAACATCTTTTATATTGTTATAAATAATTGGAATTGGATTATCTCTGCAATCTTCCTTCGATGAAGCTCTTTTTATGGCAGAATAATCAAAAGCTCTGGTATCAAATTCTATTGTTTTACAAAAGTCAATTATCTTTGCATTGCTCAAAGTTGGGTTTATATATATTATCAAAATAAATATGATAGAACTAGCCTTCATTATATAGCCATAAACTGAAGTATTAAAAAATTATCAATGTGTTCACATCGATAGATGCATATTAACAACTAACCTTTTCATTTTATCAATGAATTAATAAAAATATTTTGACAAAGTCCTACATATCTTTCAACGATCGTTATATTTATTATAGTACCAAGACTTGTTTTTATTGCAACTTTCAAAGTTATTACCATCATTTGAATCAAAGTTGTTGCTCACATGCAAAATTTCTCCAGAAGTAATATCAATAAAAACCTCTGGATCTGTGCTCACATACACATAATTAGATTCATGAACAAAATCAGCACCAAAAACGCCTTTGCTAAAATGATTTATATTTACTATTTTATCATTTTTTATATTAAACAAGATAAAACTAGTATCTTGAGGATTTCCAGTATTCATTTTTTTGGGATGTCCCAAGATCACCATATAGTTTCCAGCACAGTCGACATTATACCCATTAATATATATTCCAAAGTCATGCCTCAATGAATTAGTATCTTTATTAAAAACGATATAACTCTCACCAGAGAGTGATATTTGTATCTCCGATGAAAAAACACCAACTGAATAAACTGACAGGAGTAACAATAGCACTAAAGTGATAAAACTCTTATCATGTACTTTCATATATTACCAACTGGAAACTGACGCTATTACATTCATACAATGCAACAAACAATCCCATAACTTTACTAACAATTAATTTTTATTGCATTCATTGGAATCCAAGTTACTTTGAAGTAAATTTATTTTTTTATTCATATTTAAATCAGATGTTAACTTTTCTGAATAGCATACTCTATGCTTATCAGACAAATAGAAATACACCTCTTTTATTTCATCAACTTCGCTTGAAGCTTGCATGTATAGCACATCAAAAATCAATAAATAGTAGCGTTCATTATTTGTTGACTTTAAAACTGTATAATCATTTTTAAAACCAATACAAGGTGATGAATCTTCTGAACTATCTGAATTAAATTTCCTATCAGGTATAATTACGCTATAGCCTACTTTAACTGCAATATTACAACGACTAATATTACTTTCATCATTATCACTTTCATTTTTAACTTGATAAACGAATGGAAATACTTTCATTCCCAGTTTTTCTTTTAAATGATAGATATAATACTTCCCAAAACCATTATTTGACGCATCAACATTGTATATTGATACTACGCCCTCAGGTTCCCCCTTACTATAGATAAAAGAATTTATATTGTTTTCCAGAGAAATTTTTTCATTGCTAGCATATGCATTAGGGAAAAAAGTTATAATTATCATACATAAATAAATTTTATTCCACATATATGAGCCTTTACAATTATAAAATACGTTCTTACATACGTATGCATACAACATATATATGGAATTTGTTATTTTACCGTCTAACTAACTTACCACCAAGCGTACCTAGTTCGGCTTCGCCATTAAACAGCGCTTTACACTTAAATTCAACATCTTCGTTAGACAGATTATTTTTAGTAAAAACAACCTTTTTGCGTGTAACTAGATCCCAAACACCAGGGAATGAGTCAATGCTGCAATCTAAATCAGAAGGATAAACGTATCTCCCATTTAATGAAATTCTTCCACCATATCCAATATCAGACAAGTAAAATGTACTATCTTCATTATCACTATCCTCACCCCCTTCAAATCCTTTTGATTTTATAATACTCTCATTACTATTAAACTTTGATACTATGGCAGTATATTCTGAGCTACTCGCATCATTTAAAATAACAGATAGATATATTCTTTTATCAAAATTAATATCAATAACCATTCCAAATGGAGGCTTATCAGGCACTGAATTTTTATTCAAAAAAACCTTACCACCATTGCATTTTAAAATATCTTTTACATATAAATAAGAGTCAGTCCCTGCCACCAAAACAGCCTTACCATCTGTAGTTACTTGTATTACTCCGGCTCCTTTTCCATACCCACCCACCCAATTTTCAATCTTGCAAAATGAGTCTGTTTCATGCGATAGAATATGGACAAATCCCTTCTTATCCTTATCAAGCGAAAGTGTATACCCGTCAACCTTAACGCTATTATAAAAATCAGAAGAATAAGATAGATTTGAAAACACAACTAATATTAAAAAAATTAAAAAAACCACACCTGACCTTTTTTTTTCAGAATAAATCATCAAACCGAAGTCTAATCAATCATGGAGAAACCAATTCTCCACCAATATTGTTCAGAGACGACACTCCATTGAATAAATCTTCACATTTTTTATCAATTTCATCCATTGAACTATCAGGGTTTTGGATAATAACTCTCTTTTTCAACTTAATATCCCACACTCCTGGATATGAGTCAGCTGTACACCCAATCCCATTTGGAGCAACATACTCACCATTGAGTGAAATTTTCCCTTGCCCTAATCCAGTAATTTGAAACCCATCACCTAATTCATTATTATTTTTTAAAAAACCTGACTCCTTTATTAGGCTATTTTCAGTATTAAATTTCGCAATTATTGCAGACCAAGAGTCTTTATCCTCTAGTGAAAGTGAAAGATATAAACTATTTTTAAAGTTGATATCTTGAACGATATTAACATCAGCATTTGGATCTGGGCTTTCATGTAATAACACCGTTCCGCCGATACATTTTTTTGCCTCATTGACAAATAAAAACCTATTAGAGGAATAAAAAATAACTGCTTTATTATCACTCGTAACATTTATTATCCCACCACCATTCTTGATGTCTTTTGTTGTTACATTCTTAATTAGGCAGTCTTTTTTAATTCCGTTTGAATTTTCTATAGTAATAGAACCAAGTTTATCTCCGGAAAGGAACCATTTATCAGCATTGATGGTTATTACTTTTTTATTATCTAATGCTTGGGCTGTTGATGAAAGAATCATTAAAAAAACGAAAAAAAACTTCAAACTATTCATAATAAAATCTCTTTAGCTTTTCTAGTAAATAACTTTCTTCCAACCAAACCGATATCTCCACCATTAATTTTTCGCGTAACATTTGCAACAACTGAACTTTCTTTGGCAAGATCATTTTGAGTAGGAAATATAATGTATTTATCGTTATCCATGCATTCAACTGTTGCAGGCTTTATTCCTCTAATAAAATACCCACCAGTATCAATTGTGGTATAACCACTAGCAGTTAACTCCTGTGGAGATTCTATATTTGCAGGACGTCTACGCATCTGATTTGGTTTTTTTCTTAAATAAGCAGGGTCATCCCACCAATAATTATCAAAATCCTCTCGTTTAATCCATCCTCGGTATACCCAATATGAAGCATAATTTGCTCTTCCTGTGAGCATTTTAAATCCTCTTCCTCTAAATTTTTGAGCGTCCACCTCCCCGCAATTTCCGTTAACCCAACTATATGATCCTGTTATTCTTATACCTCTACTATTATATTTGGTAGAGGCATAATAGCTATCTTCCTCAGAAGGTATAAAGCCATACCAATGTCCTAAAATGCTCTCATCAACCGTTGATGCTTCAACGATTCTCCCCCCAACTTTTCGTCCATCGCGTACAATTTGCTCCTGGCTGGTTTCTTGCATTGAAACTAAGCATCCAGATTCTACTGCACCTTGACCTAAAAAATGAGCTCGCCTGACCGGAGTATTTGCTACATATTTGAGCATGGTTCTATTAATGAATGGTTGAAATTTTGCACTAGCATTTTTAATTTTTTCTTTATCCGCCAATGAACTACTTCGAGAGGACATGATTGAATAAATAGCTTTATTATCAACCCACCCACACTTCCTAAAATGAACAATAAACTGCCGCGGGTCAAAATGCCATACCCTCCCAGCTGGGAGCGGATTATCGGCTAGGCATAAAGCTTTACCATAGTCAGTCAGTAGCTTCCAATCACATTCTGACATTGGTTCAATTAACGCCTCATTGGGTGATTTTAGCCATTCAAACCGCTTTTCAACAGTTGTTAAATCCCATTCCAAAGGGAAATGACATACCATACGACTCAAATCTTTTGCTGTGTTGCAGAGAATTGTTGGAGACGTACATTGGCTATTCATATCGGTGTCGTCATCAACTAAATGCCACCCAATCCAATGGGGAAAATCTCCATCGCTAAATTTCTTGATATTACTCAGCGCGAGATTCACGACCCCCTTACCTCCGGGATAATTAACTGTGCGCCACAGCGGTGCATCGCTAGGCACCAACGTTTCATATTCCGTGTTTATCACACGACCAAATCTCAATAGCTCATATCCTGCACTTGGGCTATCAGGGTACAGTTTTAAGGCATACTTATAGAGATTATATTCGTACTCATCGCCATCCACATTTTTCAAAATATCGCCAACGACGCAGTACTCACCACCAGATAGAACATCTTTCTGGCGAGTAATCATAGTACAATTGCCTTTATCAAAACTCATGGTGACAAAAAGAGGCTCCATACTTGTATATTTAGCCTCACCACGCTGAGTGACCGCATTCATTGGAGGCGCAGCTTCATAAAAAGCAGTTCCCGCAGGTAAATAAAAATGCATATCTCCATACACAACGTCGGTGCGGCCATCAATACTAAGATCTAATTCAGGTTCAGTGCGACCAACTATTTTTTTTATATTTTCGTCATCGCAGAAAATCTGGAAATGACTGGCATTTTTTCCATCAACCATGCCAACCGTCCCCAATGGATCTTTTCTGTAAACACTCTTTCCTGGTGCAATCTTGCTATCAATACTCTTTAAATGCATATACAGCGAATAATAAACAATTTTTCCTTCATCCCCACTACCAATTTCCGTTTCGTGCCTAAGCAAAACATAGCCGCTATCGGTGCCGCCGCTGTAATTAAACGGTGGAGCATCACGCTTCGAGAGGCTCGCTTCACGCATTGAAGCAACAGTTCCATCGGCAATTGCTCTCAATGGGTCAGGTTTACTGCCTGAATCACTATGAGTTAAATGAATGCCGCCATGCCATGCACGAAGAGCGTTAACTGGATACCCTCTTTGCATATCAACAGGCATCATCCGATCAACCCAATCAGCATCGTTCTCTGTACCTGAATGTTCAGCTAAGAATGGGGGGCTAATAATCATCGAGAACTCCTTAAGAAAATGAATAACGTTGCGGTGGATCTTCAGCCTTAACGGGTAATGTCGGCGGTTCAACCTTCTCGCTCGCCGCCCCAACTCTCTCAAAGCTTGCACATTTCACGACATAGTCACCCGCAGTCCCCGACTCAATCTTATTAGGATCTAACATGATATAACTGCCCCCTGCGTTAAGCGTGATCTTCTTTTGCGCCGTTATTTGAATTTCATCTTCAGTGCTCACAATACTAATCGCTTTACGGGCAAGAAGTTCCATCACATCGTTTTGTGCCTGCACAGATATTGCGCCTTGGTTGGCAATTATCTTTATGCCCATCTTGCGGACAAATACACTTAAACGATTTCCGACACCGACGAAGAAGTTCTTCACGACGCCGATATCAGCATTAGTCCCTGCATTAGCGATCAGATTTTTATTCGCATTAAGCTGCAAATGCTCTCCGCTCGTTAGCGCGATCCCTTTTGGCGCGCTCATTAGCAAGACGGCTGTTTTGAGCTCATTCAAATCTTGTTTCAGCATATTTAGCTGTTTTTGAATATCTGAAGGTGCCGCATTGGCTTTTTGTGCATCATTCGATATTGCCTGCATCTGCTCGCCAGCTGTATTCAACAGGTCAATGGCCGCCCCCATCTCCAACACCTTCCCGCCCGCCTTCGGCTGGCCGTCGGCGCTGATGAAAATCCCCTTGCCCGCCCTTATCGCGCCCCAGTCGTCGGTGCGCAGTTCGAAGCCTTCGCCGCGTTGCTGTTTTTGGCTGTCGACCAAATGGCCGAGGTTGAGCTGGGTTTTGCCGCCGTATTCGGTGCTGAGTTTGATGTGCTCTTTGCCGCGTTCGTCGTCGAGGCGCAGTTTGTTGTTGGCGGGGGTGCGCAACACGTTGCGTTTGTAGTTTTGCAGCGTGACGTGGTCGCCGTGTTTGGAGTCGTGCAGCGCGTAGGCAATGTACGGTCGGTCGGGGTTGCCCTCTTCGAACGCAATCGCCACTTCGGTGCCCGCCAGCAGCGGTGCGTGTAGGCCGTAGGTGTCACCGGCATACGGCCGCGCTTGGCGTACCCATAGGCTTTCACATCCGGCCTGCCATTCGTCGCGGTCAAAATCAAACGACACGCGGTAGCGGCCATCTTTATCGATGTGGCTGTAGGTGTCATTCACCACGGTGCTGGTGACGCGAGCCGGAATGGTGCCCGCCATCACCGGCTTGGCGCTGGGTTCTGGGCGGAAACAGACGTTTTCAGAATACGGGATGGCGGTGAATTCAACTTCGTAGCTTTGGTCACGGCGCGCTTTGCTGCTGATAGCCACGATCACCGCACCTTGGCGGAACGCCTCGGGCGCATCGCCATCCACTTTGAGCTCTTGCCCCGGCGACAACGCCGCCGAGGTGGTGAAACCGTGCAGCAGGGTTTGCTGATTCAGATAGCGTTCATGACGCAGGCGCGCATAGAACGCACCGCTCTCTGACTCAGACTGTGGGCTGTTTTTGTCGCCCGCCGCCAGATAATTATCCGCGTAGTGATAGGCTTCGCCGTAGGTGGTTTTATCGCCACGGGTGACGTCAACGTCGCCGTCCATCCACGATTGGGCTTGGCGATAGTTGTAGTCTCGGGTGGTGACGCGGTTTTCGACCACCTGATGAGCGCTGGTTAAGCCCCATACCGATTCAACGCCAACGTCATTCATGCCCGACGGATTACGCAGCGGCAGGCTGGTGCCAAATTGATAATGCTGTTGATCGTCATAGAATTCCACGACGTCGATATTAAGCTTAGGATCGGCGGTGAAGCGGAACCAGATGCCAATTTCTGCCAGCAGGCGGCTGATAAATTGCAGATCGTTTTCGCCGTACTGCATCACCAGTTCACGTTTCGGATAGGTGTGCGCCAGCGTGAACAGGAAATCTTGCCCTTTGAAACCGTGGCGATCGCGCAGGATCTTTTCCACGATCTCCGGCACCGAAAGGTTTTGGTAAATCGCGTGCTGATGGCTTTTCGCCAGCAGCGCCAAACGCGGAACCAAAGTGACTTCATAGCGGCTTTCATCGCGTGAAGTAGACAGACGCTTGAAGCGCTGGATCACCCCGTGCACCGTGCGCAGCGCCTGCATAACCGGCGGCGTCATCGACAACGCGGCACCTAAAGAGGCCAGCGCATTCGGCGTGGCATTTAGAGTGAACGTGGCGTCCTGCATCAGCATCTGCGCGGGCTGGATATCTTTGGCCGAGCTGGTGAATTCGATGGTGTAGCGATAAGGCTGGCTGAGATGCTCTTCGCCAGTGAACGCCAACACGTCCAGCGGAGCCGTGTTGTCCCAGACCTTCAGCACATGGTGGCTGTGGTCGAACATCAGTTGAGCCGCAGTATTTAACATGTCACCCTCGCTTCGGCGGTTATCGCGCCGTCTGAGTTAGCGTTCTTTTTGTCAGCGTTCAGTTCATCACCGCGATCTTCGTCACCGCTCTCTTCGTCACCAAAGTCCAGCGTAATGCCGTCTTCATCGCTGTAACCCAATGTCAGGCTGTTTGGTTTTCGCTGCTGCGCTAAACGCTGTAATAGCTGCTGAGAAAGCACCGGTAAGATCTGCTGGTTAAGCAGGCTGTCGATGTTGCGCGCGCCGGTATCCGGCAGCAGGCAGGCCTCGACCAACGTGTCCATCAGGCTCTCTTCGATGTGGCAGGTTAGCCCGTAATGACGCTGAAGACGTTTCGCCACCTGCCCTAATTTGATGGCCACAATGCGGCGGAGCGCCACGGCGTCTAGCGGGCGATAAATCAAAGTCTGGAAACGGGCGAGTAAGGCAGGCTGGAAATGATCGCGCAGGATCGGGCGCAGCAGCTCTTGCAGCATGCCGTCCGAGGCCTCTGGCTGTTGTTCTAGCAGCGCCATCAGCTCATCGCTGCCCAAGTTGGCGGTCATTAAAATCACGGTATTGCGGAAGTCGATCTCGCGCCCTTCGCCGTCGCGCATAAAGCCACGGTCGAATACCTGATAGAACAGGTTTAAAACGTCGCGATGGGCCTTCTCAACTTCGTCGAGCAGCACCACGCTGTATGGTCGCTTGCGCACCGCCTCGGTCAAAATCCCGCCCTGACCATAACCCACGTAGCCCGGAGGTGAGCCCTTAAGCTGGGAAACGGTGTGCGCCTCTTGATACTCGGACATATTAATCGTGATCAGCGATTTTTCGCCGCCGAACAGGTCATCGGCCAGCGCCAATGCGCTCTCGGTTTTACCCACGCCGCTCGGGCCAACCAGCAGGAATACGCCGAGAGGGCCGTTCTCCGAGGTTAAACCCGTTTTAGCGGCGCGCAACCGCTGCGCCAGCGCGCCTAACGCGGCCGGTTGGCCAATGACGCGTTCGCCCAGCTGATCTTCTAATTGAAGCAGGCTAGTTTGTTCATCTTTCAACAGGCTGCCCAGCGGCACGCCCGTCCAGTCGGCGATCACGTTCGCCACGGTGCGCACGTCAACGTCGAGAGAAAGCAGCGGCTGACTGCCCTGAATCTCGCTCAGTTGCTGCTGAATAGCAGCGCGTTCGGACTGGCGACTGAGGTCTTGGCGTACTTCCAGCAGCGTTTGGGTAAGCTCACGCTCTTGCTGATATTGGGCATCGAGCTGCGCCTGTTGGCTGAGCAATTCAGCGCTCAGTTTTTCAATCGTGCCAAGTCGTTCGCTATCAGCGCCGCTGCTGAGCACCAAATCTTGCTCGATAGCCAGTTTTTCCATCTCCAGCGACGCTAACTGGGCGTTAATCTGGGTGAGCTGCTCTGGCACGGTATCCAAGCTCATACGTACGCGGGCGCTGGCGGTATCCAGTAAATCGACGCCTTTGTCCGGCAGTTGTCGTCCGGTGATGTAGCGGCGCGACAGCGTGACCGCCGCTTTCACCGCCGCATCTTGAATATGCACGCCGTGATGGGTGGCGTAGCGCTCTTTCAAGCCGCGCAGCATCAGGCACGCCATCTCATCGTCAGGCTCGTCCACTTTGACCATCTGGAAACGGCGTTCTAGCGCGGCATCGCGTTCGAAATACTGTTTGTATTCAGACCACGTAGTGGCCGCAATGGTACGTAGTTCACCGCGAGCCAGCGCCGGTTTCAGCAGGTTAGCGGCATCTGCGCCACCGGCCTGATTGCCCGCGCCGATAATGGTGTGCGCTTCGTCAATGAACAACAGCACCGGTTCGGGCGCTTGCTGTACCGCTTCGATGACGTTTTTCAGCCGCTGTTCGAATTCACCTTTCACGCCTGCGCCCGCCTGTAGCAGACCGAGATCCAGCGTGCGTACGCTCACGGTTTTTAAACTGTCTGGCACATTGCCTTCGGCAATACGCAGTGCTAAACCTTCCACCAGCGCAGTTTTACCCACGCCGGGTTCGCCCACCAGAATTGGGTTATTTTTGCGGCGGCGGGAAAGAATATCGACCATCTGGCGAATTTCCATATCGCGCCCAAATACCGGGTCTATACCGCCCGAACGCGCTTTTTCGGTGACGTCGAGGGTGAACTTATTGAGCACCGCCAAATGCGCTTCCTGCATCGGCGAAACGCCGCTGGCGTTGGGTTGACCCGAGGCCGATTCGGCATTATTCGTCGGCTGCCGTTCAGGATAATCTTCAGAATGATGTTGCGGGTGTTGCAACCCAGTTTGCAGCTCAGGGCGTTCTTCCGACTGGGCATCTAGCAGCGGTAGCAAACGGGAAAGCTGCGTGGTGCTGATACTCAGCAGCGGCCAAACGGCGTCCGTCGCCAGTAAGTTAGGCTTATTAATCAGCGCGGCGAGCAGATGAGAGGAGCGCACGGCGTCGGTGTTTTCCTGCAACGATGCATCCAGCCACGCATTTTTGATCAGCTGTTGGAGCTTGTCGGAGAGCTGAGGTTTTCCCTGAATGGTATGCGGAAGACTTTCTAAATGATTCAGCAGCCCCTGCCATAGGCCGTCCATGTCCCATTCGTAGCGGCGAGCGATCACCGTAATGTCACCTTCGCCCTGCTCTAACAGCTTGAGCAGCCAGTGTTCTACCGTGATTTCCGCATGGGCGCGGGTTTGGCATAAGGTGGCGGCGGCGGCAAGCGCCTGAGCACAATATGGATTTAACCGACGCAGTAAGCTTGCTGAATTATTTCCCATTACATTCTCTCTCCCGTTTATGCCCATTGCCTTATTAGGCACGCTACCGCCCATAGCCGTTTTCCATACTTGGAAGCCAAGGCCCATAAGGTCATCAAATTAAATTGTTTTAAATCCGTTCGTTGTTGTGCTCAGTGTCCGAACAAGACCGTTTTGGCACTGAGCAGAAAAACGAAAAGGCAGACGATTTCTCGTCTGCCTGAGGTATTACGCTGAAGCGCGCTCATTCCAAGAGTCAGAATGAATGATGTTGCCGTCTTTGAAGGTCCAAGTGATCTTCTCGTAACGGAACTCAATCTCTTCCAGATGGTTGTGTTTTTCTTTCGATGGGTCTTTGATATCCCACATTTTTGGCGCAACTTTCACGACTTTGACGTTTTCGAGCTTGGTGTTGAAGTATTCCACTTCTTGACCCGCGTCATCGATCTTGTACCATTTGATTTCGGCAGACTTCAGGG
>Ga0308165_1003798_pt1 | contig 15742 bp, 8 predicted proteins | sample PhyWR2_FD_201032 | JGI IMG/M metagenome (GOLD analysis project Ga0308165, IMG submission 201032) | Phyllosphere microbial communities from UC Gill Tract Community Farm, Albany, California, United States - DLSLW.R2 | ecosystem: Host-associated > Plants > Phyllosphere > Unclassified | place: USA...
GTTAAGATTGAGTTGATAAGCCATGCTTTCACACCAGTGAGAAGAAAAACGGGCTCGATTATAAAGAAGCTAAGCGTGGGGCTGCCTTGTCATTGGTCAAGGATAATGTTGAATAAGTCGAGAGGGGAAATCAGTTAAGCGTTGCTTAACTGATCGAATAACGAAAAACGGCGCGCCACACACAGGTATGGCACGCCGATAACGTCAGTTTTTAGCGTCGATTAACGAATAAAATCTTTATCATCAATCACCCGTAGCGGATCGATATCACTCTCTTTCTTAATCACTAAGCCCGTCTCTGAACGCACGCATACACCGCCGTAATGACCGCCAACAGTAAACGCACACAACTGAATATAACGCCCCGCCACTTCAGGCAGACACCACAGCTGCTGGTAGATATTTTTCTGTTCGGAGAACTTACCGGAAGTTTCATCCAGCACCTGATCTTCATGGCTGATCAAACCGATGTTGTTACCGCAGCGTCCAGCAATCGGTTTCACCGCATAGCCGCTTTGCTCCAGCTCTGCGTTTAACTCAAAGTCGGCGTCTAACAGATAACGATGGTGCGGGAACAGCGACCATAGCACCGGCAAAATGGCTTTATTGCTTGGGATCACCGTCCACAGCGGCTCAAAGACCATCACTTCAGGACGAAGCAACACGTCGATCAAGCGAACGCTGTTTTCCGGATGTCCGGTACGAATGGGCAGCGCCGAGTGCTCCGCTTCGCTCTCTTCACGCAGCTGATCGAGCGCGGTTTCCCATGCCCACGTTTTCCACACACAGTTTACAGGGCGATGATCGCCATCCACCAACTGACCAGACGCATCCCAGTGCAGCTCGTCTAAACCGTGCAGAATTTTGCTTTCAAAACCGGCTTTAGCTAATGCGCGCTGCATAAACTGCGCGTGATAGCTCTCTTCAGCATCATGATCTTGCAGGATATGAACGAATGGGCTGGCGTCGCTGTGCTTCCAAGTATTCGCCAACGCATCCAGCAAATGCTCACCCGGATCGCCGCCGAGAACGTCTCCGGCCTGCTCTGCCCATTGGCCTAGAATCAGCCCCGTTTCAGCGTGGCACGACGCGGAATCCGCGTTGTATTCATAGACTTTAAGCCCGCGCTCATCCATACAGAAATCCAGACGACCGGTAATCATATGATGACGACGGCGCTGCCAAGACAGACGCAGGCGCGGCCACAGCGCTTCAGGAATATCAAACAGCGCCAGCAGATTGTCATCTTTCAGCACTTTATCCGTGGCATGCAGATACATCAGATGCAGCTCATTAGTGGCACGAATAAGTTCTTGTTCCGCGCTGCGTGAGATTGTGAAATAGCGGTAAGGATCGGCGTTTAGCGTATGACCGCCGTTGGCCTGCACGTAGGTATGCTGCAACGGATCCTGCTCGTTCAACCAAGCACCGCTAAACTGGCCGCGATTTTCTACGCGCTCGCTGTGGATAGCCAGGTACGGCGCAGGGATCTGCGGCTGCGGCAGGCTAAAACTATCGTCAGCGGTTTGGGTCATCCAGCCCAATATTTCGGTGTCGTCGAACGTATCCTGAATCACGTATTTGCCGTCTTGGCACACCAGTGGCAATTCACGCGTCCACTGCTGCCCTGCGGGCAACGGATGGTGGATCACGTTCTGCTCCGCCACGCGGATGCGGTCTTCCAACACTTGAGTGATAATCGCGACGTGCCCCGTATGCTCAAACTCGCCGCCCTGCTGCCAAATCAGCAAAGAACCCGCCACCGGCAAGCGCTCGCAGCCGTTGGCAAACGCCTGCAACGGCAGAATATTATCGTTCACGACCTGACGCAGATAGCGCAGCGAAAAAATATCGTAGGCCATGCGCACGTCGGTAAACACGGTGCCGTAGTTGAGATAAAGGAAGCGGCGGGCAAACTCGACGCACTGCCACTTATACCCCATGTACTCTTTGTCCAGATAGTGGCGGAATGCGGCATCATCCATCTGTTCAAGGTTTTCAAGGGAGTCATAATCCGAGGAGTAAATCGCGACGCCACCGGGGGCATAACCTAACAACGTACCGAAAGGGGCATGTTTTTCGAGCGTGTTCACACACATAGCGAGAGCCTTACGCGAATTTCACTGTTGCAGTAACAGTTGGGGAAAGATCTATCTTAAAACTTTTTCTAATGCGGATCACACTTCTCCGCGGGTTAAATGTTTCGATACTCTTAAATAGAACGTATCAATAATAGCAATGAGACGCTATTTCGACTCTCACAAGGTAGGTGGGGATTAGCGAGCACCCTATGAACACGGTCATATTGGCTCATCGTTGGCGGGTATCCTTGATTCTCTATCGCCAAGCACGAATATTTTTTCACCGATACAAAAACTAGCACTCGTAAGCATATTTTTTATGTTTATCTGAGGCTTAGTTCCTTAAGCAACGGCGTTTATTGACACACCTTCGGCCCGTAGGCTATTCATTTCCTGATCAATAACGGTAAGTACTTTTTGTAACTGCTGTAAATTCAAACTTCCAAACCCAAAGAGTATCACCGACTGGTTATTCATTTGCTGCCATAGACATTCAGAGCCATTGGCCATCTCATTTAACGTGTCAAAGCGCACACCTGCGCACAAACAACGCTGGCGTAACGTTTGAATAAACTCAACGGAAAGCGGTGTGATTAGCGTTAAGTGTAACCCTGCCGCATGTCCCCATATTTTCCCTTCAGGAAACAAACGTAGTAAACCTTCGTGTAATAAGCGCTGACGTTCTTCATAAACACAGGATAATTTACTTAAATGGGTATAAAAAACCTGATTATGCATAAACTCAGCTAGGAACTGCTGGAATAACCAGTTACTCCCACTGTTATTTAGCGCCTTCATACTTTGCACCGATTCAAGAATCGAATCTGGGCAAACCAGATATCCTAAACGAATACCCGGCCCCAGAGTTTTGGAAAACGTTCCGGCATAGATAACCCGGTCACAACTGTCCATCGACTTCAGCGCAGGTAGCGGCTTTTCCTCCCATGAGAAAACGGCATCATAATCATCCTCGATGATATAAGCCCCTACGCGTTGTGCCCAAAGTAATAATTTTTTTCTCCGAGAGAGTGAAAGCTTGCTCCCCAGCGGATACTGATGTGAAGGAGTGACATAACAAAGTTGGGTTGAACACTCAGGCATTCGGGAAACACATATCCCTTGCTCATCGACATCTACCGCGGTGACCTGTGCACCGTAATAATTGAACGAATGCCAGGCTCCTGAATAACATGGCGATTCTGTGACTATATGGCAACGTGAAAGATTGATTCTGGCCTGATTAAGTACGAAAAGCTGAGTTAATAACGACAGCCCTTCCTGTGTACCATTTGTGATAATAATATTTTCCGGCTGGGTATTAATTGCGCGCGACAAGCGTAAATAGCGCACAATCTCCTGACGCAGAGAAAGCAATCCTTGCGGAGAGTGATAGCGCGTTGCTAATTGCTCTTTGAGGTATGAAGGGGCGTTATTCCATTTCCGCCAGCTTGACCAAGGGAACGCATTAGGATCGGGAATACTCATCCGACAATAAAGCTCAGCCGTTGGCTGGTTATATAAATCCCCCGGAACCTCCGCGGCGATTAACCCAGTTGGTTCAGGCCCTATGGAATAAGGTATTTCCTGAAGCGCCATCTCTATGGGTCTATCAAATATGACCTGATAACCAATACCCGGACGGCTTTTAATATAGCCGCCAGATATCAATTTTTCATACGCGAGCACGACCGTAATTCGCGCTATCTGTAATTTTCCAGCCAACATACGTATAGATGGCAGCATATCGCCCGCGACACATTCACCAAGCGTGATTGCTTGATAATAGTATTGGAAGATTTGTGATTGCAGAGGCATACCACAGGTTTTATCAAGCTCGATATCCCATATCAAAATAACCTACCTCTTAGAGACTGCCAGAATCAATTTGCACACTCTACGTCAACATCCCAGATCAGTATTTGACGCTACGCATGCTGAGCCAGCTGGCCCTATGACACACCGCGGCCGTATCTAATGCGTCCGATCGTTTCTCCTTTAGTTTAACGGCAAAATTACAAGGATTGAGGCAACTTGATAATGTCGTTGATACGCAAAAAATCACTCTGGCTAGTTGCTGCCGGGGCACTCGCTATGTTCGTCGTTATCTGGGGAGGCTGGCAGGGAGTCCACCAAACCAGCTCAACAGAATTCTGTTTGTCCTGCCATACCATGAGTACGGTGGGTCAGGAATATGAGCAAAGCATTCATTTTAAAAACGCCTCGGGCGTAAGGGCCGAATGTAAGGATTGCCATATCCCACCGGGCGTTATCCCCACGCTGGTGCGCAAAACGGAAGCGCTAAACGATATCTATCACGAATTTATCTCCCCTTCGATTGATACGCCTGAGAAGTTCCAAAGCAAACGCGCGGAGCTTGCGCAGCGGGAATGGACAAGGATGAGCGAGAACCGCTCTGCGGCCTGCAAATCCTGCCATAGCTATGGCGCGATGGATCACACTAAACAGTCATCCAACGCCGCGATGCAAATGACGCCAGCGGCACTGAAAGACAGTAATTGTATTGATTGCCATAAGGGAATTGCGCACCACAAGCCGAATATGAGCAATGGTTTCCGGGTCCAGTATGAAAAGCTGCAACGGCAAAGTGCATCCTTACCAGACGAGAGCACGCTGTATACCTTAGGTGAAAAAGCCATCACCGCCACAGCTTCATCTCCGGCCGGAAAAGCCCTTTTGATGCCAGCGACTAAGGTTACCGTACTGAAAAAACTCGATGATCAGGTAGAGATCCAGATCGTTGGCTGGCGCGAAAGCGTGGGACGTGGCCGCGTGATAACGCAATATCCGGGTAAACGGGTATTTGCCGCCGTGCTAGATCCATCATTGCTACCAGCAGTAAAAATTCTGAAGACCCAGATTGATCCAGACTCTCATCAGGAATGGCAGCAAATTAGCGTTGTTGCCTGGACATCTTCAGAAGGATTCTCAGCCAGCATTGAACCCGTTTGGCAATATGCCGACCAGATGTTCCAGTCCACCTGTAGCGCCTGTCACAGCGTTCCTCCAACGACCCGTTTTAATGCCAATGGTTGGATTGCAGGATTAAAAGCGATGTCAGCCTACTATCGCCTGACATCTCAGGAGGAGCGCACCTTGCTGAAGTATCTGCAAACCCACGCCAATGACACCACTGACAACCCGACTCATTAAAACGAGGAACTGACATGGAACTTAATGATTTCAAACTATCCCGTCGCCGGTTTATGACAGGTGTTCTGGCTACGGGCGCGGCAAGTATTCTGGCCCCCAACCCTCTGATCGGCAAGGTCTGGGCCGCCGGAGAAATGCCTGAGCAATGGCTCCAGTCGGGATCGCACTTTGGCGCTTTTGAAGCCAAAGTGGTTAACGGCGAATGGATAGAAACCCGCCCTTTCAAACACGACAAATATCCATGCGACATGCTCAACGCCGTGCGGGAAATCGTTTACAACCCTTCCAGAGTGCGTTACCCGATGGTGCGTTTAGACTGGCTACGCCAACGCGAAAAATCTGACCGCAGCCAGCGTGGCGATAATCGTTTTGTTCGCGTGAGCTGGGATCAGGCGTTAGATTTGGTGTATCAGGAACTTGAGCGAGTACAAAAAGAGACTGGCTCATCCGGTGTGTTCACCGGGCTAGCGGACTGGCAGATGATCGGTAAACTGCATAAAGCAGGTGGTGCCATGGACCGTGGGCTGGGTCTGCACGGCAGCTATGTCACCACGGTGGGGGATTATTCGGCTGCGGCAGCTCAGGTCATTCTGCCCCATGTGATGGGATCGCTGGAAGTGTATGAGCAACAAACCTCACTCCCGCTGGTCATTGAAAACACCAATACCATCGTACTCTGGGGCTGCGATCCGATCAAAAACCTACAAATCGAATACCTGGTTCCCGATCATCAGCCATTTGATTATTGGCAACAGATTAAAGAGCGCGTGGCACAGGGTAAAATGCGTGTTATCAGCGTCGATCCTGTGCGCAGTAAAACGCAGAACTATCTAGGCTGTGAGCAATTAGCGCTCAACCCACAGACTGACGTCGCGCTGATGTTAGGCGTGGCCTGGACGCTGTATCAAGAAAAGCTCTATGACTCTGCGTTCATCAAAGATTACTGCGTGGGCTTTGAACAGTTCCTTCCCTACCTGTTAGGAGAGCACGATAACCAGCCTAAAAACCCTGAATGGGCAGCAAAAATATGCGGACTGAGCGCTGAAAACATTCGTGATTTCGCCCGGCTGCTGGTCAAAGGGCGAACTCAGTTTATGGGGGGCTGGTGTGCACAACGTATGCATCACGGGGAACAATATCCCTGGATGCTGGTGGTGCTAGCCAGCATGGTAGGACAAATTGGCCTACCGGGCGGCGGCGTGGGATTTGGCTGGCATTACAATGGCGGTGGTACCGTAACCTCTCTTGGGCCTGTGCTATCCGGTTTGGGCAGTATTAGCAATCCCCCTGCCCCGATCCATGCTGCCGACTTCCGCGGTGCTTCAGAACAGATCCCTGTTTCGCGTATCGTCGATTGCCTACTTTCACCGGGAAAAAAGGTCGAGTTCAACGGTACAACCATTACCTATCCCGACATTAAAATGGCTATTTATAGTGCAGCCAACCCCTTCCACGCACAGCAGGATCGCAACCGTATGATCGAGGCGTGGAAAAAACTAGAAACTGTGGTAGTGCTGGATCATCAGTGGACGGCGTCGTGTCGTTTTGCCGATATCGTACTCCCCGTCACCACACGTTATGAACGAAACGATATCGAGCAATTTGGTACACACTCCAATAAAGGGCTGATGGCGATTCGTCAGATCGTGAAACCGCAATATGAAGCTCGTCATGACTTTGATGTATTCACTGATTTATGTAAACGCTTTGGTCGTGATGAGGTGTACAGCGAAAAACGCAGTGAGATGGAGTGGATAAAAGCCATTTATGAAGAAGGTGTTACGCAGGGGGCCGCCATCGGTGTAACCATGCCTGATTTTGACACCTTCTGGAATGGTGAAGGTTATATCGAATATCCAGCGGGTAAGCCCTGGGTACGCCACGGCGATTTTCGCGATCAGCCCGATCTCAACCCGTTAGGAACCCCGTCTGGCCTGATTGAAATCTACAGCAAAACCATTGCCGACTTTCATTACCAAGATTGCCCTGGGCACCCAGTATGGATGGAGCCTTTTGAACGTAACCACGGAGGCCACGGTGCAGAGCACCATCCTTTACATCTGCAATCGTGTCATCCCGACAAGCGCCTGCATTCACAAATTTGCTCAAGCGATAGCTTTCGTAAAACCTACACCGTCGCAAATCGCGAGCCGCTATATATCAGTCCGGAAGATGCTAAAACCCGAGGGCTCAAAAACGGTGATGTTGCGCGCGTATTTAACGCTCGCGGACAGGTTCTGGCAGGCGTAGTAATAAGCCCAGATTATGCACCGGGCGTGGTTCGTATTCACGAAGGGGCATGGTATTCCCCGAAGGAAGGCGGCAAGAGCGGCACATTATGTACCTATGGTGATCCGAATGTCCTGAGCGCAGATATTGGCACATCCAGCCTGTCGCAAGGCCCCTCGGCCCACACCGCGCTAGTGCAGGTAGAACGTTACAAGGGCGAACTGCCTAACGTGACAGGATTTGGAGGGCCGCATGAAATACAACTCACCACCGGTAAAGAGGAACCTCATGCCATTGCTTAATGAGATGGCCCGGCAACGGGCCAGTATTTATCGCTGGTTCGCTCAAATTCTTTATCAGGAACTGACTGAAGAGGCACTCATCCATATGCGGGATAACGATACTCAGGCGCGACTTAGGGCGCTGAAGTCTATTCCAGAACTGTGGTTGGACGTACAACAGTTCCAGCTCCGTCTACGCACGGCATTAAAACGCAAAGATCGCCAGCTTGAGCTCGCTGCGGATTTCGCTTCATTGTTTTTAATTCCCCCTCCTGCTGGCGTTTCACCTTATGCGGGACACTACCCGCACACCACCTCGCATGAAGCGCGCAAAATCATGCAGCAATGGCTGGTTGGTTATGAGCTTGCACCACAAAACAACGAAGCCCCCGATCATCTCGCCATCCAGCTCGCGCTGATGGAAGTTCTGATAACAAAAAACAGCGATACGGCAGAAGGATTAGAACAACAGAGCCAATTCCTAAAACAACATCTTTTAAGCTGGTTACCCTATTTTTCTCAACGCTGCGGCCAGCGTGATAGCTTCGGTTTTTACGCTACAGCAATTAGGGTGATGGTCTGCTTCATTAAGCAAGATGCTCAATGGATTGAGGATTATTTAGAGGCAGTGAAAATAGCCCAGACGCCTGATGCCAGTCACGTAAGGTGACCGGCATGATCTTTAGGTGATTTGATTTTCAGACTATTGCGAAGGCCGGACTCATTAAATCAACTTAATCAACTTAATCAACTTAATCAACGGAGTATTATAAAAATACTAATATAAAAACGAATTTATATATTCAATCGATTTTAGCTAGCATGCACTCAAATCAATAATTTAATAGCCTCTCAGCAGGGTAAAACATTATTAAAAGGTACGAAGTGTCGGAACGTTTCTGACATTCGCCCCCTAGTCTAACTCTAGGTAAATTTAATTATTAAATAGCCCTTGGGCGGTTCGCTTTAAAAATGACTCTGAAGTTTTTATACCATCAGAGTCAGCTCAGTTTGAGGCAGTATTCAGCTCTACATGAAACGTCATGCCAAACCTCAATTTGATCAATCAGCTCTGCAGGTACTTTTTGAAGTTCTCCGCCTGCTCTAGCACGCTTTTGTAGACCTCATCATTGGCCACAGGAGGGAAACCATAGCGGTGTAGCAGTAGGATAAGATCTACCTTCAGCTTGGCCTTAATGTCATCGCGGTTGCTCCAGTCAGGGTACTGGGCGCTGTCGTCGACAATCACCTTCATATCCTTGGCTAATTCCAACATCTTATCTTTGTCATAGGTGAAATCGTACTTTTCGCACATATGCGCAAGGATATCGAGAAACGCCTTCTCTTCCATGTCGATGCCGATATCAGCAAACGACATCATCTCGGTCTTAATATCGTAGATCATGTCGGCCATCTGCTGAGTGAACGTGTCGAACTCTTCACCGTTGAGCACATCGTTCTCTTTGCGCTGGTTGTACTGTTCAACCAATGCCTGAAAACGCTTGGAGAAATTAATGCCTTGCAGCTGGTTCACCTTTTGGAAATCGCTAATGGCTTTTGCCAGCATCTTTTGCAGCAGCTGCATTCGGGTATTAGGTAACTTGATCTTGCCGATACGAGCCATGTACTCGTCGTCAAAGATGTCGATAGTCTCGGCTTTATCTTCGCCTAAGGTGAAGATCTCTTCTACCCCTTCAGCCTTGAGCGCCTCGGCAATCATCTCACGCACTTTCTGGTTCATCTGCGCGGTATCCGGCGCATCGCCCTTAGTCAGTTTGTAGACAATAGAACGCACGGCCAGATAGAAATGAATGCGCTCACGCTCATCCTGAGTGATCTCTTCACTACCCACGCAAACGTCATAGGCGGCTTTCAGGCGTTTCACCAATCCCATAAAACGCAGCTCAATCTTCTTGGTCCGCAAAGCAAACTCGGCGGCCCGGTTAAGGCATTCCAGCTGTAGCGTCGGTGTGCCAGAGAAGTAACCCCGGCTATCGAAAGTATGGAACACCTGAGCAAGCAGATGCAGGTGATTACGCACCTCACTCAGCGACTGTTGGATATCTTCAAAGTTGGATTTATCAGCCTTCGAGTACATCGCTAACGCCATATTCATTCGACTTTTGATGCCAATGTAATCGACTACCAAGCCCTTCTCTTTGCCCTCAAAGCGGCGGTTTACCCGCGAGATCGTTTGAATCAGATTGTGCTTTTGTAGCGGCTTATCGATGTAAATGGTATCAAGTTCGGGCACGTCAAAACCGGTTAACCACATGTCCACCACAATGGCAATTTTGAAGTTGGACTTAGGGTTCTTGAACTGTTTGTCTAGCTCACGGCGGTACTCCTTAGTACCGAGCAAGTTATACATGGCCTCATCATCATCTTGGCCTCGGGTCATGACCATGTTGACCAGAGGAAGACTCATCAATTCATTTTTCTCTTGCTCGGTCAGAGTGACACCATCGATAGCCTGTTTCGCCTCGAACCACTCGGGGCGCTGAAGTTTCAGTCTCTTATAGAAATCGTAGGCAATCTCGCGGCTGGCACAAACAAACATCGCCTTGCCTTTGATAGTCGAGCCTTCCGTCACCCGTTTTTCGTAATGCTGGGCGAAATCCTTGGCCAATGCTTCGATGCGATCCGGATCGCCCAAGATGGAGTTCATATTGGCCGTGGTTTTCTTGCTCTCTTCAATCTGGTGTTCACTGGCACCCAGTTTTTCGCATTCTTGGTAGTACTGCTCGATCTCTTCCAGCTTACTGTTATCAAGCACCACTTTGGCGGCTCGCCCTTCGTAGACAATCCGCACCGTGATTTCATCGTTAACCGATTCGGTCATCGTGTAGCTATCGATGGTGAGGCCGAACACATCCAGTGTGGCGTCGATAGGGGTGCCGGTAAAACCAACATAGGTCGCGTTAGGCAGCGAGTCGTGTAGATACTTAACAAAGCCGTAGGTCTTTTTCACCGTTCCGCTTTCAGCATCAATGCTGATCTTTAGGTCGAGGTTGATCTGGCTGCGGTGGGCTTCGTCAGAAATACAGATGATATTGCTGCGATTGGAGAGCAGTTGAATATCTTCAGTAAACTTGTGAATGGTGGTCAGGAATACCCCGCCGCTGGCGCATCCGGCCAGCTTGTCTCGCAGATCCTGACGGCTGGTGACCGGTTCAATCACCGCATCGCCGATAAAAGCGGTAGCATTGCAGAATTGCTTGGCGAGCTGTTCATCGAGATCGGTACGGTCGGTAATCAGAACAATGGTCGGGCTGGCAAAATCGACGCTCTTCATCAGCAGGCGGGCCAAGAACTGCATGGTGTAGCTCTTGCCGCAGCCCGTGGCGCCAAAGTAGGTTCCCCCTTTACCGGTGCCTCCGATATTCTCGCCGTTGGCCGCTATCTGCTTGCGCTCTTTTTTAATGTTGTAGTAAAGCTTGCGGGCGGCGTAATACTGCGGATAGCGACAGCAGATCTTCACTTCCTGTTTGCTGGTGTCTGGGAAGAAAACGAAGTTCTTTAACACGTCCAACAGACGGACCGGATGAAATAACCCTTGGATCAGAGTGTAGAGGCCGTTGATGCCATCTTGCTCGGTGGATTCATTACCGTTCACCTTGCGCCAAGCGTAGTAAAACTCGTATGGCGCAAACAGATTACCTAGCTTATTGTTCACCCCGTCACTGAGAATACACAGCGCGTTATAGACGAATAGCTTAGGAATATCGCGCTTGTAGCGCACACAAAGTTGGCGCCAAGCGTCATAGGTGGTGGCCTCTTCTTCACGTACCGCCGACTTAAACTCGAAGACTACCAGCGGCAGGCCGTTCACATACAAGATGCCATCGGGGATGCGCAGTTGCAGCCCGCCGTCACGGGTCTGGCCTTCTATCTCCAGTTGATTAACCAACCGGTAGATATTATTGCCCACCTCGACCATCTCTTCGCCATGTCCTGTAAACAAGCTGGCTAACTGCTCTGGCAGGATGCTGGTATCCATCAGCTCGATATAGAGGTCTTTCTTATTACGATCTTCACGTTTAAGTAAAAAGCCGTTGCTGAGCCAGTGGCAGAAGGTTTTATTGCTCTGGTAGAGATCGCTGGCAGGCAGCGTCTGCAACTGATGGAGGATGTGAGAAATCTCCCCTTCCGTGATCCCCTCAGCCTGATACTGGTTGGCCAGATACTGGCGCAGGTCATCCGTAATCAGTACCTCACTTTTCTCTTTGCGCGGCACATTGCCACCCACAAAATGAGGGTAGCAGGGTTGGCCCTCCGCATTCGAGTGCTGTCCCAGTAGGGAGATAATGGCCTGTTCCAGCTTCGCTTCCGTGAAAATATGGCTCATGGCAATGGCTTCTTATTCGTGTTGTGGTCGGTATGGCCGATCAAGTAATAACCGCCTCACCGTAAATAAACCGTGTGGCGGTAGGATGGTTTATGCCAATACTTCCTCTGCGGTATCAACCTCACTATCGCTAAGGCGCAGCTCACCGGAGATTAGTTTGGGAAGTAGAGTGTCGCGGAGATTGGTTAATACATCAATCTCATGTAACGATTGTTTTATTCTATCTAACAATGCTCCACTTTCTTTCTGAAATAACTGTAAGACAACATTGCCTGGATTAATAAGAGGGACGTTTGAGAATACTCTCGTGTTCATGTTCAACGTCGTACTTCCTCCACTGGCCAAGTCATGGAACTGTTTATTTTTATTTAAAAGAGAAAAATAAAGATAATCTCTAAAATACTCATATCGAGGTATTAAACTATTAATTTGCTGATTTGTATGTGCTGGTTTTGTTGTTATTGACACAAGACCAACCGTAGCTATGCAGCTGACACAAATACTATTTTTAGGTATGAGCTTTTTAATTTGAGATTCACTACCATTAAAACTAAGATTGTCAGAAGTTCTAGTTATAAATGCGTTCCCATGCATATCAGGTATTTTAATAAACGGTATATCATTGCCGTAGAAGCTTTTGTTTTGTTTAGATGGTGTTTTCCCACAAACAACAGCTCCAAAATCAGACAATTTACACATTTCCCATCCCACCGGTACCCAGCTCCCCAAACCAAGTGAAGCCTCAGAATTTTCCTCAAAAGCTGCAGGGAATAACTGGCGAATTTTCTCCGGTAAGGCTTTGAAGTCGGCATTTTCGCGCACCGTTTTACGGGTCTCAGCACGCCGCAGCAACTCATCAGGGAACTCTAAATCCTGCTCGAAAAACCCTGTATCCAACGCGTTATCGACCACGGGGTCAAAATCCACAAACCATGATTTAAACAGCGCTTGAGCCATTTGCTCTAGGGTTTGGTTGATTTGGCGGTTGAGTGTGATTTTGTCATCGAGGTTTTTTAATACTCTTGCAATTTCAATCTGTTCCTCTTCAAGAGGATAAGATATTTCTAGCCTGCCAATCATTTCGTTGTTAAGACTTGCTCGTGTCGACATCGTTGAAAAAGCGAGCATGGATTGTCGAAATTTAGGACTCCTCAGATAATACCCTACATATTCAGGTACTAACTCGCTGTTCTGATGGGGGCGAAGGCGTTTGCAAAAACCATTAAAGGTCGCGTTTTCATAATCCTGGAGAGCAACACAGCTCATGCCCAGCTCATGCATTGTCTCGCTAGTACGCGTTAGGAATACATCACCACGTTTAACAGAGCAGTTTTCTCGTTCTTTGTCATTGGACTGTACTAAATCACCCAGTTCGTCCGGAGTAAAGTAGTTGTAAAAAACATCCTTAAATGTCAGAAATGGATGCCCACTACCAAAGTCCTTCGCTGGTTTTGATAACCCAGAACGAATATCGTAATGGTCAAGCAGCTTTGTCGTTTTCCAATTACTCCCCATACCCCAACGCCTCCATATTGGCGCGGATCGCCTGATCCAGCGTTACCGCTTCATCCAACTGTCGATAAAGCGTTTGGGTCAGTTCCTGCATCTTGGTTTCAAAAGCAATCCCATCATCCTCAATATCAGCAGCTCCCACATAGCGGCCAGGAGTCAGCACAAAGTCGTTGGCCTTCATATCATCAAGCGTCGCAACTTTACAGAAACCGGCCTGATCCTGATATTGCTCGACACCGATCTCCTTGGCCTCGATACGGCGCTTAAGTTCGCTCTCGCTGCTGCGCCAAACGTGGAAGGTATCAGCGATGGTGGCGATATCCTCTTTAGTCAGCTCTTTTTGGGTACGACTCACCATAGTGCCAAGATTGCGGGCATCGATAAACAGAGTCTCGCCGCGACGATCGCGGTAGCCGTATTGAGGATTGGCTTTTTTGTTTTTGCTGATAAACCACAGGCATACAGGGATCTGGGTGGTGAAGAACAGCTGCCCCGGCAAGGCGATCATGCATTCAATACGGTCATCTTCAATCAGCTTTTGGCGGATCTCTCCCTCGCCGCTGGTATTCGAACTCATGGAACCATTGGCCAGCACAAAGCCCGCAGTGCCGTCTTCGCTGAGCTTGGAGAGCATATGCAGGATCCAGGCATAGTTAGCGTTGCCGGTTGGAGGAGTGCGAAAACCCGCAAAGCGCGGATCGTTGGTAAGTTCCGCTTCGTTGCGCCAGTCCTTCAGGTTAAAGGGTGGGTTGGCCATGATGAAATCGGCTTTGAGATCTGGATGCTGATCGGCAAAGAAAGTATCAGCCGGACGCTCTCCCAGATTGCCGGAAAGCCCACGCACCGCTAAGTTCATTTTGGCCAACTTATAGGTGGTGCTGGTCAATTCCTGACCGTAAATAGCGATGTCCTTGCTCTTACCCTGATGACTTTCAACAAATTTGAGGGACTGCACAAACATACCGCCAGAGCCACAGCAAGGGTCATAGATCTTGCCCTGATAGGGTTCGAGCATTTCAGCAAGCAAGGTCACCACGGCTTTCGGGGTATAGAATTCGCCACCGCCTTTACCTTCGCTGGCCGCAAACTTGCCAAGGAAATATTCGTAGACCCGTCCAACCAGATCCTCTTCGCTCAGATCGCATTCGTTAGCGAGGGTGTCGATGTTTTCAATAGTATCAATGAGCGAAGCGAGCCTTTTCACCTCTAACCCCTGACGGGAGAAGTAGTTATCCGGCAAGGCACCGGTCAGCGACGCATTGCGTTTCTCTATAGTAGAAAGGGCTGTGTCAATGATCACCGCAATATCATCTTGCTTCGCGCGGGCTTTGACATAAGACCAGCGGGCTTCTGGCGGTAGGAAGAAGACGTTGTCCTGCTGATAGAAAACATCCATATCAACAAAGGCTTCTTGGCCGTTGTCGATTAACTGCTGACGCTTGGCTTCGAATTTATCGCTGATAAATTTCAGGAATACCAAGCTCAACACTACGTGCTTGTATTCGGAAGACTCCACGCTGCCGCGCAGCTGGTTGGCGGTATCCCAAAGTGTTTCTTCGAAGCCTTTGCCAGCTTTCTTGGTTGGTGATTTAGCCATGTAAATATGTTCTCTTTTTCTTATGAAAAATAATCGACGCCCAAGCTTTGGGGGAAAGCCCCAACAAGAAGAAAACCCATCATTGATGACTATCTAGCGAGCGTCTGACACTGTATGCGAAGTGATATTGACCGAGATTATCTCATAAAATCAGCTGAACTTAAGTGCTTCAAACCAAATGAACGCAAGTTTGCTGTTCTCTGACTCGATGAGGCAACCGACTGTTCGCAACGAGTATTTTTATAAACAATATAATGGCGAGTATACCCGCAGATGTACCCACATCAGTAAGCTAATGTAGATTGAATTAGGTTGAATTAGGCTGGTTGAAATGCGGGGAAAAGTCTTACTGGAACTGAATTTTAGGCATAAAAAAAGCCACCCTGAGGTGACTTGATTTTCATACTAATGGTGCCGAAGGCCGGACTCGAACCGGCACACCTTGCGGCGGTTGATTTTGAATCAACTGCGTCTACCGATTTCGCCACTTCGGCACAGAAGTAGTATGCGGAAAACGAGTGCA
>Ga0308165_1003800_pt1 | contig 15737 bp, 12 predicted proteins | sample PhyWR2_FD_201032 | JGI IMG/M metagenome (GOLD analysis project Ga0308165, IMG submission 201032) | Phyllosphere microbial communities from UC Gill Tract Community Farm, Albany, California, United States - DLSLW.R2 | ecosystem: Host-associated > Plants > Phyllosphere > Unclassified | place: USA...
TTTGCCCGAGGCGCTGAACAAGGCGCGGGCACACCCGCAGTGGTCTTCGTTGAATCCGCAGGCGAGGTTGAGTCAGGCGGAGCGGCAGGAGGCGGTTGAGGGGTTGGCTCGGCAGCTTTGATTTTTGCGGTGTCAGTGCCGGCCTCATCGCGAGCAAGCCCGCTCCCACACCCCCCTGTAGGAGCGAGCTTGCTCGCGATGAAGGCGACTCGGTCTACGACCTGGCCAAAACCCTGGCCGCCATCCCCTTCAACACCCCTAGATCCATCACCGGCACCCATAGCTGCTTGGCCATCTCATCCCACTGACGCATGCGCAAACTCACCGCACAGAGCGGGTCCTGCTCGAAAGCGTCCGCTTCTTCAGCACTCATCACCCCACCTTGGTACTCCAGAGTTCGTCGGCTCGCTTCGCTCAGACGCTCGTAGTACCCAGGCTCTTTCAGTGTCAGATAACGCTTGGCCTGCACGTGGTACTCCACCAGCCGTGTCAGGCGCTCGCTGAAACCGGCACGCCGCAGATATTCAGCCCCCAGGCGTTCATGGCTGACGACACCAAAACCGCCCATGTTTGGCGCACTCTCGGCGCAAATGTGGCCGATGTCATGAAAGAACGCCGCCAGCACCACTTCATCGTCGAAGCCTTCAGCGATGGCCAGTTCGGCGGCCTGGGACATGTGCTCGATCTGCGACACGGGCTCGCCGATGTAATCGTGGTCGCCGAAGCGCTCGTACAACCCGAACACCTCGGCGATCACTTGGGCTTGCCGGTCCATCAACACTCTCCCAACAAGGTTGCAACATTGCGTTCCGCCATCGCCGGCCCGACGCTCATGCCGACGCCGGTGTGCATCAGCGCAACGCTCAAACCTTCGGCCGGGCGCAAGAACGAGAACGGCCCCGGTCCGCGCGAACCGTAGACACCTTGCCAGCGCTCAACCACCTGCACCTTGCAGCGCAGCGTCTGCTCGGCCAATTCGATCATCCAGTCGTCCACCTGCTCGGCATTGAACGGCGAGGCGTCGCTGCCGTAGTGGTGGGAATCGCCGATGATCAGTTCGCCATAAGGTGTCGGGCTGATCAGCAAGTGAATGCCGTTTTCATGCAGATGCGGCTCGTCCCGCAGAATCTGCGCCTGTATCGCGCGAGCTTCTGGCAGATCGGCGAACGCACCGTAGTGCACGCAGCTCAAACCGGTGAGCACTGCGTGCTGCAGGTTGAGATTGGCCTGCGGCCGGGCGCGCAGCATTTGCAGGCGGCAGATCTGCGGCTCGAGTTGGGCGATCGGCTCGGCCAGAAGGGTCTGATAATCGTGACCGGAGCAGACGATGATCTGGCCCGCGCTAAAGCTGCCCGCGGTGCTGTGCAGGCGGCCCGGCTCGACATCGCGCACCAGGGTTGAGAAGTGAAATTCAACATTCAGTTCGCGACGCAGGTACTCGATCAAGGCCGGCAGGGCTTCGCGCGAATACAGTTGCTGGTCATCCAGGCCGTGCAACGCGGCGCGATGATGGCTGAAATGCCCACCGTACAGATCGCGCAGGGCAGCGCCGCGCAGCAGCTCGACGCGGTAATCGTGTTCCAAGGCACGACCGGCGCAGAAGGCTTCAAGCAAGTGCTCTTCGGCTTCGGTGCGGGCGAACAGGTACGAGCCGTTGCGCTTGAGTTGCAGGCCGGCGAGCTGCGCCCACTGGCCCCAGATGTCGCGGCTGGCCTTGGCCAGTTCGAGCATCGTTCCCGGTGGCTGGCCCGTAACCAGCGCCTGGCCGAAGTTGCGCACCGAGGCGCCGAGCGGCGTGGCGCTGCGTTCGAAAACACGAACCTTGAGGCCACGCCGGGCGGCGGCGTAGGCGTGGGACAGGCCGAGGATGCCGGCGCCGACGATCAGCAGGTCGTTGTGGTGTGTCATTGGGTTTTTTCTCTGAATTCAAGACCGCTATCGCTGGCAAGCCAGCTCCTACAGGGGGGCCAGTGAACACAAAATTTGTGAACACCACCGCCCCCTGTAGGAGCGGCGGTGCGACGACTCGACTTGCCCGCGATGAGGCCCTCTCAGCCGATGAAAATTTACTTGGCAGCCACTTTCTCGGACTTGCCGTCATAGCGCTTGCGCCACTCGGTCAGGATCTGGTCGCGGTTCTTCGAGGCCCAGGCAAAGTCGTTCTTGATCAGGCGCTGCTCGTAATCGGCCGGCAGTTCGGTTTGCGGCTTGGCGATGCCTGGCTGGGCGAGCACGGCGAAGTTCTCTTTATAGAGTTCCATCGCCTCAGGGCTGGCCGAGAAGTCTGCGAGCTTCTTCGCCGCCTCTTCATGTGGCGTGCCCTTGATCACCGCAGTCGCCTCGATCTCCCAGCCCAGGCCTTCCTTCGGCAGGATGATGTCCAGCGGCGCGCCCTGGCGCTTGAGTTGGACGGCCGGGTATTCAAAGGAAATGCCTATCGGGAATTCACCGGCCGCCGCCAGCTTGCACGGCTTGGAGCCGGAATGAACGTACTGGCCGATGTTCTGGTGCAGGTTGTCCATGTACTGCCAGCCCTGCTTCTCGCCGAAAGTCTGCAACCAGGCGCTGACGTCTAGGAAACCGGTGCCGGACGATGCCGGGTTCGGCATGACGATTTTGCCCTTGTACTCCGGCTTGGTCAGGTCTTGCCAGCTCACCGGTTTGGTCAGGCCCTGCTTCTCGGCTTCGACGGTGTTGAAGCAGATGGTCGCGGCCCAGACATCCATGCCGACCCAGGCCGGAGGGTTGGCGGCGTCGCGGTAGTTGCCGCCGATCTTGCCCAGATCCTTCGGCGCGTAGCTTTGCAGCATGCCCTGTTGGTCGAGGATCGCCAGGCTGGATGCGGCGAGGCCCCACACGGCATCCGCTTGCGGACGGGCTTTTTCGGCCAGCAGCTTGGCGGTGATGATGCCGGTGGAATCGCGTACCCACTTGATCTCCACGTCCGGGTTGGCCTTTTCGAAGGCTTGTTTGTAGGTCTTCAGTTGTTCGGCTTCGAGGGCGGTGTACACCGTCAACTCGGTGGTTGCCGCAAAGGCGTTCAGGCTGAAAGCGGTGAGGACAGCGGCGGCCAGGGCCATGGGCTTGAACATGATCTTTTCCTGTTTTTGAGTTGAGGACGGTTGGGGCGAGTCAATGACCGGGCGCGGTCTGCCGCCAGGCCTGGGAGCGGCGCAGCAAGCCGCGCGAAGCACCGGCCAGCAGCAGCGACACGCTGGCCGAGGTGAACAGAATCAGGGTCGACATCGCCGCCGCGCCGCCGACGTTGCCGGCGTCATCCATGTTCAGCACTGCCACCGCCGCAAGGATGGTGTCGGGGCTGTAGAGGAAGATCGCCGCCGAAACGGTGGTCATGGCTGAGACGAACAGGTAGCGCACGATGTCCAGAATCGCCGGCAGACAGATCGGCACAGTGACCCGCAGGTAATGCCGGTACAGCGGCGCCTTGAGCGACAGCGCGGCGGCTTCGAACTCGGCGTCGAGCTGGCGTAGCGCGGTGGTCGCGGTCATTTGCGCGGTGGTCAAATAATGAGCAATGGTGCAGATCACCAGCAGGGCCATCGTTGCGTAGAGCACATGCAGCGGGTTGCCTGGAATGTTGAAAAAGAAAACATAACCCAGGCCGAGCACCAGCCCCGGCACCGCCATCGGCACGAAGCTGAGCAGGCGCAGGGCAAGGTTCAGGCCGCGTTGGCCTTTGGTTTTTTCCATCAGGTAAGCGCCAGTGAAGATCAGCACACTGCCGATCAATGCTGAATACAGGGCCATCTTCACGCTGTTGCCGTAGGCGAGCCAGCCTCCGCCCGCCGTGTCGTTGAACTGGTAATGGTTGAGCGACAGCGACAGGTTGTACGGCCAGAACTTCACCAGGGATGAGAACACCGCCATGCCGAACACCAGCAACAGCGCTGCGCAGATCAACACCACGATGGCCAGGTAACAACCATCCCGACCTTTCGAAGGCGCCGGTTTGAATACCTGCGCCCGACCGCTCATGGAATCGCCGTGACGGCGACGCAACCAGGCATCGACGCCAAAGCTGAACAGCGCCGGCAACAGCAGGACCATGCCGATCAACGCGCCCCGACCGAACTGCTGCTGCCCGACCACCGCCTTGTAGGCCTCCAGCGCCAGCACCTGATAGTCGCCACCGACCACCACGGGCACGCCGAAGTCGGTGATGGTCAGGGTAAACACCAGACAGAACGCGGCGAACACGGCCTGACGCGTGGCCGGCCAAGTGATGCTGCGAAACGCTTTGGCGGGGCTGGCGCCCATGCTCGAGGCGGCATCGAACAGACGCGCATCAGCCAGCGACAGCGCCGACAGCAAAATCATCAAGGCGTGTGGGAAGGTGTAGATGACCTCGCCCACCACGATGCCCCAGAAACCGTAGATGTTGTCCGAGAGCAAACCGCGCAGCATGCCCTGATTGCCGAACAGGTAGACCAGCGCGATACCCGGCAGCATCGAAGGCGCCATCAATGGCAGCAACGAGATGCCACGCCAAAGGCCTTTGCCGGGAATCATCGTGCGTTGCAGGGCGTAGGCAAAAAGGTAGGCCAGCGGTATGACGATGGCCGCGACGCTGAGGGAGACCTTCAGGCTGTTGCCCAGCAGCCAGTGGAAATTGGCGCTGCCCAGCAACTCGCTGGCCGCCGCCAGGCCCCCGCCCTGCCCGGCCTGCGAGCTGAAACCGCGCCAGAAGATCGCCAGCAGCGGCATCAACACTGCCAGGGTCAGCAGCACCAGCAACAAGACCTTGCCACCGACGACAAACAGCCGGTCGCCGATCTCGGCACGGGAAGCTTGCCGAACCCGCTTGCGCGGCATCGGCAGCGCGACGTTGGCACTCATCAGGCAAACACCTGCAGACTGCGGGGTGGCAGCGCGACCATGATCTGCTGGGCACCCAGGCGCGGCATGGCTTCTGGCGCCAGTTCCGCCAGGAGCGCATGGCCGGGCAGTTGATCGAGCTCGAAGCTCATGCGGCATCGGTTGCCGAGAAAGGTGATCTCGCGAACCCGAGCGGGAAACAGGTTTTCTTCGTGCACCACCGGGTTGATGCTGATCGCTTCCGGACGGCAGAACAGGCGGCCGGAGGCGGTTTTCGCGCTGCCATCCTGCAAGCGCATGTTCAACCCGCCGACCCGGGCGTGGCTGTCGCTGCTGCGATGGAATGGCAGCCAATTGCCCTGGCCAACGAATTCCGCGACGAAGGGCGTGGCGGGGCGATCGTAGATTTCCTGGGGCGTGGCGTACTGCTCGACCTTGCCGTTGTTCATCACGGCGATGCGGTCGGCCATCAACATGGCCTCGTCCTGGTTGTGCGTGACCATCAGGGTGGTGATGCCGAGGCTGCGCTGCAATTGGCGCAGCTCGGTGCACAGGTGCTCACGAACCCGCGCATCGAGCGCCGACATCGGCTCATCCAGCAGCAACAATGAAGGTGACGGCGCCAGGGCGCGGGCCAGAGCCACCCGCTGCTGCTGGCCGCCAGACAACTGGCCGGGGTACTTTTTTTCACTGCCGATCAGGCCCACCAGCTCCAGCATCTGGCCGACACGCTGGCGCGATTCCTCCCGGCTACTGCCGGCGAGGCCGTAGGCAATGTTCGCTTCCACGGTCAGATTGGGAAACAGCGCGTAGGACTGAAACAGAATGCCGTAATCCCGGGCCTGGGGCGGCAGGTCCGAAACGTTGCGAGCACCGAGGAACAACTCACCGTCGTCCTGCTTCTCCAGACCGGCGATGCAGCGCAGCAAAGTGGTCTTGCCGCAACCCGACGGGCCCAGCAAACACACCAGCTCACCGGCTGCCACGTCCAGCGAGACGTTATCCAACGCGGTAAATGCGCCGAAGCGTTTCTGCACGCCCCGCACTTTCATCGGTGCGCCGGGAGTGGTCAGGGCAGTTGTGATCGAGTGGTTCATGGACAGGCCTCATCTGGCAGATGAGAACCATCCTAGAGTTGTAATGAGACCGTCATGTGGCAGTGAGGCAAAAACCGCTGATAGTGATATTCGCGGATTTGGGTTGACTGTTCTGGCCCCATCGCGGGCAAGCCCGCTCCCACAGGGGCCGTTCAAACACCACAAATCCAATGTGTGGGAGCGGGCTTGCCCGCGATGGGGCCGGCACAGGCGCCGAAGATCTCAAACCGGCGCCATCTCCTGCGCCACCCCCAGAAAAGCCGCTGGTAACCGCGCGCCCTTGCGCTCCTTGAGGCAATACAGGTACTCGGGAATCTGCGGAGCATTTTCGAGCGTCAGCACCCGCAACTGCGGATCATGGGGCACTTCCTGGCGAGCAATGATGCTGATGCCGATATTGCGCAACACCGCCTCACGAATCGACTCGCGGCTGCCAATCTCCAGCAGCGGGCCGAAATCCACGCCGGCACCGGCCAGCAACTCTTCGGTCAGGCGACGGGTCGTCGAGCCCGCCTCGCGCATCAGCAACGTATGCCCGGCCAGCGCACTGAGCGGCACATGATCGTGCACCGCCAACGGGTGACTGCGATGCACCGCCAGCACCAGCGGATCGCTACCGAGCACCCGGCGAATCAGCCGCGCATCCTCGAGCAACTGGGAAGACGCGGCGACATCCACCCGGTACTCCTCAAGCGCTTCGAGCACCTGTTGGGAATTGCCGATTTCCACCGAGACCTCGACCTGGGGCAGGCGCTCGCGAAAGGTCTTCACCAGGTCGAGGATGTAATACGGCGCCGTCGCCGCAATGCGCAAGGTGCCCTGGACCTGGCCACTGTTGCGCAGGAAAAATTCGATGTCGGCTTCCTGCTGCAAAAGCACCTTGACCATCGGCAACAGCCGCGCGCCGTCATCGCTGACGCTGAGGCGGCGCCCGCCCCGGTAGAACAACTCCACCGAGTACTGGCTTTCCAGCTGACGAATCTGAGTCGTTACCGTGGGCTGGCTCAGCCCGAGTTTTTTCGCTGCCAGGGTGATGCTGCCCAGGCGGGCCACCATGTAAAACGCCTTCAGCTCGGCACTCAGCACAGCCGCCCCTCATCCATTACTTGCGCAACAGGCGCAAACCGTTGAACACCACCAGCAGGCTCACGCCCATGTCGGCGAACACCGCCATCCACATGGTGGCGAACCCGAAGAAGGTTACCGCAAGAAAGATCGCCTTGATCACCAATGCAAGGGCAATGTTCTGTTTGAGGATACTCGACGTGTTCCGCGAAAGACGGATGAACGCCGGGATCTTGCGCAAATCGTCGTCCATCAGCGCGACATCGGCGGTTTCGATCGCGGTATCGGTGCCGGCTGCCGCCATCGCGAAACCGATCTGTGCACGGGCCAGCGCCGGGGCGTCGTTGATGCCGTCGCCCACCATGCCCACCTGATGGCCCTTGGCATACAGCGCCTCGATAGCTTGCAACTTGTCGGTCGGCAACAGATCGCCTTTTGCTTCATCGATGCCCACCTGCGCGGCTATCGCCTGGGCAGTGTGGACGTTGTCGCCGGTCAGCATCAGGGTTTTGATGCCCAGCTCATGCAATTGCTCGATCGCTTCGCGGCTCGAGTCCTTCACCGTATCCGCCACGGCAAACAGCGCCAGCGGGCCGGAGGCGTCAAGCAGCAGCACCACGGATTTGCCCTGTTTCTCCAGCGCGAACAGCTTTTCCTCCAGCGCGGGCGAGCACAGGTTCAACTCTTCCACCAGGCGATGGTTGCCCAAGTGGTAGACCTGACCATTGATTTCGCCGCGCACGCCACGCCCGGCCAGCGCTTCGAAGTTATCCACAACCTGAGGCACCAGACCTTTATCCACAGCCGCATGGGCGATCGCCAGCGATACCGGGTGGTCCGAGCGTCCGGCCAACGCCGCCGCAATCGTCGGTGCCGAGGCTTCAGCCGTAGGGTCGAGTGCCAGGTAATCGGTCTGCACCGGTTTGCCGTGGGTGAGGGTACCGGTCTTGTCCAGCGCCAGGTAGTCGAGCTTGTGTCCGCCTTCCAGGTAGACGCCACCCTTGATGAGAATGCCTTTACGCGCCGCCGCCGCGAGGCCGCTGACGATGGTCACTGGCGTGGAAATCACCAGCGCACAAGGACAGGCAACCACCAGCAATACCAACGCCCGATAAATCCAATCGAACCACGCCGCGCCCATGAACAGCGGTGGAATCACTGCCACAGCCAGCGCCAGGACAAACACCGCCGGGGTGTAGATCTTCGAGAACTGGTCGACGAAACGCTGGGTGGGGGCGCGCGCGCCTTGAGCCTGCTCGACGGCGTGGATGATGCGCGCCAGGGTCGATTGGCTGGCCAAGGCGGTGACCGCATACTCCAGTGAACCGGCCTGATTGATGGTGCCGGCAAACACCTTGTCACCCACCGTCTTCTCCACCGGCAGGCTTTCGCCGGTGATCGGCGCCTGATCGATGGTCGAACTGCCGGACACCACCTCTCCGTCCAGGCCGATACGCTCGCCCGGCCGCACGCGCACCCGAGCGCCCAGTGCGAGGGTCTTGACGTCCTCCTCCAGCCAACTGCCGTCGGCCTGCAATACCGTCGCCCGGTCCGGAGCCATCTGCATCAAGCCGCTGATGGCATTGCGAGCCCGGTCCAGAGACCGGGCCTCGATCAATTCAGCCACGGTGAACAGGAACATCACCATGGCCGCCTCCGGCCACTGGCCGATCAGAATCGCGCCAGTCACCGCGATACTCATGAGCGCGTTGATGTTCAGGTTGAGGTTCTTCAGGGCGATCCAGCCCTTCTTGTAGGTGCCCAGGCCGCCACTGAAGATCGAAATCAGCGCAATGATCGCCACCACCCAATCCGGCGCCGCACTCGTGAAATGCACCACTTCGGCACCGAGCGCAGTTACGCCGGACAGCGCCAGCGGCCACCAGGGTTTTTTCTCAGCGCTTGGCGCCGGCGTTTCGACGCCCTGCTCCAGCGGCTCGGCGTGCATGCCCAGGGACTTGATCGCCTCGACGATAGGCGCCGTGTCCGGCAGCTCGTGGGTCACGCCCAACACGCGGTTGATCAGGTTGAAATCCAATTGCTGCACGCCCGTCAGCTTGCCGAGCTTGTTCTGGATCAGCGTCTGCTCGGTCGGACAGTCCATGGCCTCGATGCGAAAGCTGCTCAGCTTGGCGTTGGCACTGGGGGCTTCGTTCAGTTGCACTCGCGCCGGTGCTGCCGCCTTTGACGAGCAGCAGGAGTCGCCAGGGCCGCCATGGTTGTGTTTATGCACAGGCTGCAGCTTGTGACCGTGCCCATCGTCGTGGGTATGGGTGTGCCGGGAATCGCTCATTGTTCGCGTCCTTGAAAGTGCCTGTTGCCAAGTAAAGACCCTGTAGCCACTATAGGGTCAAGCACCTTTTTGGAGACGACCGTCATGAAGATCGGCGAACTGGCAAAACTCACCGACTGCGCCGTGGAAACCATCCGCTACTACGAGCGCGAAAGCCTGCTGCCGGAGCCGGCCCGCAGCGACGGCAACTACCGCGTCTATACCCAGGCCCACGCCGAACGCCTGACCTTCATCCGCAACTGCCGCACCCTGGACATGACCCTTGAGGAAATCCGCGCCCTGCTGGCCTTTCGCGACAGCCCGCAGGATCAGTGTGAAAGCGTGAATGCGTTGGTGGACGAACACATTCATCACGTGAAGGCACGAATCGACGGCTTGCTGGCGCTACAGGCACAACTCATCGACCTGCGCCGCCGTTGTGGCGAAGGGCCGGAGGTCGATCAATGCGGAATTTTGCAACGCCTGGAAGTCAGTGGCGGCGTGGTGGCGACGGAGGTGGAGCATTCACATGTAGGCCGTAGTCACGGCCATTGAGCTGAGCACACCCCTACCCTGTACCTGTAGGAGCGAGCATGCTCGCGATGGTCGTCAACGATAACGCTGGCTGCCTGACACCCCGCGGTGCCTAGTACTCCATCGCGAGCATGCTCGCTCCTACAGGGGGTACGTCCGGTGTTACACCGCCATCGGCGCCGTCATCGGTGCGTGGTGCTGATAACCTTCGAGCGAGAAATCACTCGGCTCGACCTGTTCCAGCCACTCGGGCTGATAAACGCCCGTCTTGGCGAACTCCGGCACGCGGTCGCTGATCACCAGCTTCGGCATCGGGAACGGCTCACGCTTGAGCTGTTCGTTGAGCATGTCCAGGTGGTTTTCATAGACGTGGGCGTCGCCGATGAAATACGTGAACCAGCGCGGCGTGTAGCCGGTCAGGCGACCGATCAGGCTCAGCAGCGCGGCGCCTTCGGTGAGGTTGAACGGCGTGCCCAGGCCCAGGTCGTTGGAACGAATGTAGAGCGTCAGGGAAATCTCCCTGGTCTCGACGTTCGGGTGGAACTGGTACAGCAGGTGGCAGGGCGGCAGGGCCATTTCATCCAGTTGCGCGACGTTCCAGCCGTGGAACAGGATACGGCGGCTACCCGGGTCCTTGATGATGGTATCGACGCACTGGCGGACCTGATCAATGGCCTTGTACAGCACCACATAAGCCTGGCCGTTTTCTTCGCCTTCGGCGATCTGGCGATAACCCTGGTTCAGCGTCTGCTCGATGGCGGCCGGGTTGCTCAAGGGGATTTGCTTGTACGCCGGCCATTTGCGCCATTGCACGCCGTAGATCTCGCCGAGGTCATCTTCACCTTGGCGGAACGGGTTGGCCAGCCACTGGGCATTTTCGTTGGCGTTCTGGTCCCAGACCTTGCAACCCAGGTCGCGGAATTGCGCGGCGTTGTTCACGCCACGCAGGAAACCGCACATTTCGCCGATGGCGGATTTGAAAGCCATCTTGCGCGTGGTGATCGCCGGAAAACCTTCCTGCAGGTCATACCGCAGCATCGCGCCGGGGAAGCTGATGGTGTTCACGCCGGTGCGGTTGGCCTGCTTGGTGCCGTTCTTGATGACGTGGGCGACCAGTTCGAGATATTGCTTCATGAGTTACCTGTGTCCTTGAACCCGGGGCGCAATCCCCGGGGTTCGAATTTAGGCGGCAGCCGCTGGCGGCGCCGGTGCGCGATTGTAGGCCAGCCAGATCAGGAAGAGGCCACCGACGATCATCGGCACACACAGCACCTGACCCATGGTCAGCCAGTTCCAGGCCAGATAGCCCAGTTGCGCATCCGGTACGCGGACGAATTCGACGATGAAACGGAAGATGCCATAGAACAGTGCGAACATCCCCGACACAGCCATGGTTGGCCGCGGTTTGCGCGAGAACAGCCACAGGATCAGGAACAGCGCGACGCCTTCCAGGGCGAATTGATAGAGCTGCGACGGATGGCGCGGCAATTGAGCCGGATCGCTGAACGGCGGGAAGACCATGGCCCATGGCACGTCGGTCGCCTTGCCCCACAATTCAGCGTTGATGAAGTTACCGATACGCCCGGCACCCAGGCCGATCGGCACCATCGGCGCAACGAAGTCCATCAGTTGGAAGAACGACTTGTCGTTCTTCTTGCCGAACCACAACGCCGCCAGCATCACACCGATGAAACCACCGTGGAACGACATGCCGCCCTTCCACACCTCGAAGATCAGCATCGGGTTGGCCAGGTATGCGCTCAGGTCATAGAACAGCACGTAACCCAGTCGACCGCCGACAATGACGCCCATCGACATCCAGAACACCATGTCGGAAAGTTTTTCCTTGGTCCAGGTCGGGTCGAAGCGGTTGAGCCGGCGCGATGCCAGCAGCCACGCACCGCCGATGCCAATCAGGTACATCAACCCGTACCAGTGGATTTTCAGCGGACCGATGGCCAGGGCCACCGGGTCGATCTGCGGGTAAGGCAGCATTGCGACTCCTCATTAGCGTTAAAACTTTCAAAATTCCCGGCGGACGCTGTCATGCCAGGATTAAGCCAGGATTGTGCGGTGCGTCAGAGCAGGAAACTCAAACCGACGCAGAACAGCAAAGCGGCGAACAGCCTTTTGAGCAAGCGCGGCGACAGCTTGTGGGCCAACCTTGCACCCAATCGAGCAAAGATCATGCTGGTCAGGGCAATGCCCAGCAGCGCCGGCAGGTAAAGAAAACCGAGACTATGGGCCGGCAACAACGGATCGTGCCACCCCAGAATCATGAAACTTAATGCACTTGCCAGAGCTATCGGCAAGCCGCAGGCAGATGAAGTGGCCACGGCCTGCTGCATCGGCACACTGCGCCAGGTCAGGAACGGTACGGTCAACGAACCACCGCCAATTCCGAATATCGCCGAGGCCCAGCCGATCACCGTACCGGCGAGGGTCAGACCGACTTTGCCGGGCACCGTTCGGCTGGCTTTGGGCTTGAAGTCCAACGCCAGTTGCACCGCGATCACCAGGGCGAACACGCCGATGATCTTTTGCAGGTTGGGACCGGAGATCGCCTCCGCAGTCAGCGCACCAAAACCGGCACCCAGCAGAATGCCAACGGTCATCCACGCAAAGATCGGCCAGCGCACGGCGCCCCGACGATGATGCTCGCGCACCGCGTTGACCGAGGTAAAAATGATCGTCGCCAGCGAGGTACCGACCGCCAGGTGCGTCAGGATGGAAGCATCGAAGCCCTGCAAGGTGAAACTGAACACCAGCACCGGCACGATGATGATCCCGCCACCCACGCCAAACAGACCGGCCAGCACACCTGCGCAGGCGCCAAGCGCCAGATAGAGCAGAAATTCCATGGGCGATCCCTGTACACCATTAAACCTGCGCGGCATGGTAACGGATGCATGGCACTTGGCTCCACTGTGCAAGCCGATGGAACGATGAGCGATGTCTGCGTAGAGTGGGCAAAAAACACACAAGGACCACCTTATGTGCCTGATTGTCTTTGCCTGGCGCCCGGGTCACGCCCAGCCGCTGATCGTTGCGGCCAACCGTGACGAATTCTACGCCCGGCCCAGCCTGCCGCTGGCGCAATGGGAAGAAAACCCACAGGTTTATGCCGGTCGCGATCTGGAGGCTGGCGGCACCTGGCTCGGTGTCGGCGCCAACAGGCGTTTTGCAGCATTGACCAATATTCGTGACCCTCATCAACCTGCGGCACGCAAATCCCGTGGCGAGTTGGTGGCGCGCTTTCTCGCAGGCGATATGCCCATTGATGACTATCTGGACGACGTTGTCGGACGTTCGCTGGAATATGCCGGGTTCAACCTGCTGGTCGGCAATGCCAACGAACTGTGGCATTACCACGCCCGGGACGCTGAGGCGGTTTTATTGCCGCCGGGCGTCTACGGATTGTCCAATGCCGGGTTGGACACTCCTTGGCCCAAATTGCTCAAGGCGCGGGCGGGGCTGGAGACGTTGCTGGACGATCCCCAACCCGAGAAGCTTCTGGCCTTGCTGAGCGACGCGCAGACCGCGCCGTTCGCCGAATTGCCGGACACCGGGGTGGGGTTGGCGACCGAGTCGCTGCTGTCGAGTGTTTTCATTGCCAGCCAGAGCTATGGGACCCGGGCGAGTACGGCGTTGATCGTGCAGGCGGATGGGGCGCGGCATCTGGTTGAGCGCAGCTTTGGGCCGTATGGCGGGCATCTTGGGGAGGTTGAGGTCAGGATCTAGGCTTTGTGGTGTTTGGGCTGCCGCCTTCGCGGGCAAGCCCGCTCCCACAGGTTTTTTTGGTGTACACACAATTTGTGTTTCACACCGAACACTGTGGAAGCGGGCTTGCTCCGGGCGGCGCTCCGACGATGGGCGCACCGCCGATCTAGACCGCCTTCGCCGCCGCCGGATTGACCATCTTCGCCAATCCAAGGTTCTTCAGCGCCAGTTGCAACGAGCTGTGGATAACCTGCGGGTTGTCGATGGTCATCAGCTCTGCCAGCAGCTCCTTGGCCTTGTCCAGGTTGATCTGGCGCAGCATCCACTTCACCTTTGGCAGGTTGGTGGCGTTCATCGACAGACTGTCAAAGCCCATCGCGGTCAACAGCACCGCTGCCGCCGGATCGCCGGCCATCTCGCCGCAAATACTCACCGGCTTGCCTTCGGCATGGGCATCGCGCACCACGGTTTGCAGGGCTTGCAAGACCGCCGGGTGCAGGTAGTCGTAGAGGTCGGCCACCCGCGGGTTGTTGCGGTCCACGGCGAGCAGGTACTGGGTCAGGTCGTTGGAGCCGACCGACAGGAAGTCCACCTGCCGCGCCAGCTCCCTGGTCTGATACACCGCTGCCGGAATCTCGATCATCACACCAATCGGCGGCATCGGCACATCGGTGCCTTCGTCGCGCACCTCGCCCCAGGCCCGGTGAATCAGGTGCAACGCTTCTTCGAGTTCGTGGATGCCCGAGATCATCGGCAGCAGGATGCGCAGGTTGTTCAGGCCTTCGCTGGCCTTGAGCATCGCCCGGGTCTGCACCAGGAAAATTTCCGGGTGGTCGAGGGTGACGCGGATGCCGCGCCAGCCCAGGAACGGGTTGTCTTCCTTGATCGGGAAGTACGACAGCGCCTTGTCGCCACCGATGTCCAGCGTACGCATGGTCACGGGTTGCGGGTGGAACGCGGCGAGCTGCTCGCGGTAGATTGCCAGTTGTTCCTTTTCGCTGGGGAAGCGCTGGTTGATCATGAACGGCACTTCGGTGCGGTACAGGCCCACTCCCTCGGCGCCACGCTTCTGCGCACGCGCCACGTCGGCCAGCAGGCCGGTGTTGACCCACAGCGGCATGCGGTGACCATCGACGGTCACACAAGGCAGGTCGCGCAGGGAATCAAGCCCCAGCGCCAGCTGTTTCTCTTCCTCCACCACTTCAGCGAACTGCTTGCGCAGTACATCGCTCGGGTTGGTAAAGACTTCACCGCGCACGCCATCGAGGATCATCTCGATGCCGTCGACCTTGGCATACGGCAAATCGACCAGGCCCATCACGGTCGGGATGCCCATGGCCCGCGCCAGGATCGCGACGTGAGAGTTGCCCGAACCGAGGACTGAGACCAGGCCAACCAGCGTGCCCTCCGGCACTTCCCCGAGCATGGCCGGGGTCAGTTCCTCGGCGACCAGAATGGTTTTTTCCGGATAGACCAGGTTCTGCTGGCGCTCTTCCTGCAAATAGGCGAGCAGGCGGCGCCCCAGGTCCTTGACGTCCGAGGCCCGCTCACGCAGGTAGGCGTCGTCCATCAATTCGAAACGGTTGACGTGATCGGTGACCACCTGACGCAAAGCGCCCTGGGCCCACTGTCCGGTCTTTATTACGGTGGTGACTTCATTGCCCAGCGCCGCGTCGTCCAGCATCATCAGGTAGACGTCGAACAGGGCCCGCTCTTCGGGCCGCAACTGGGTGGCCAGCTTGGCGGACAACGCGCGCATGTCGGCGCGCACGCCCTCAATGGCGGTCTTGAACAGCTTGAGTTCCGCGTCGATGTCGACGATGGTTTTGTCTGGCACTACGTCAAGGTCGGCCGGTGGCAGCATGACCACCGCCGTACCGACGGCCGCGCCCGGTGAACCCGGCACACCGACGAACTTGGCTTCCTGAATGCCCTTGCCCTGACGGCCAAGGCCACGGATCGAGCCGGTGGCCTCGGCATGGGCGATAACCCCGGCGAGCTGCGCGCTCATGGTCACCAGGAAGGCTTCTTCACCTTCATCGAACTGGCGACGTTCCTTTTGCTGGATGACCAGCACGCCGACGACGCGGCGGTGGTGAATGATCGGCGCCCCGAGGAATGAGGCGTAGCGCTCTTCACCGGTCTCGGCGAAGTAGCGGTAGCGCGGGTGATCCGCGGCGTTTTCGAGGTTCAGGGGTTCTTCACGCGTGCCT
>Ga0308165_1003801_pt1 | contig 15734 bp, 19 predicted proteins | sample PhyWR2_FD_201032 | JGI IMG/M metagenome (GOLD analysis project Ga0308165, IMG submission 201032) | Phyllosphere microbial communities from UC Gill Tract Community Farm, Albany, California, United States - DLSLW.R2 | ecosystem: Host-associated > Plants > Phyllosphere > Unclassified | place: USA...
GGCTATCGCCTGACCCGCTGCGTCATCTTTCGCGCTATTGATACGCAGGCCAGATGACAGACGTTCAATCGCACTGCCCAGAGAGGACTGGGATTTATTCAGGTTGTTCTGGGTCATCAGCGACAAACTGTTGGTATTAATTACTGCCATAGTCGTATTCCTTTATGTAAGTGAGTTTCAGGCTGCGGGCCTACGGTTTACTTGCCGTTGATACCGTTATCGACTCTATCCAACGAATCTTTAGTTATTCTTACTGTTAGCTAAAACTTAAAATACCCCTCAAAACCCTACTTAATGTTGCCATTGTCTTCGGTGATTTTTTATTAAACTTCTTGCTGCAGATGTCGATAACAAAGTCATTGGTATTCGTTTAATTAAGGAAAATAATATGGCAAGCGTCAGTGCGCTCGGTGTGGGATCGAATCTGCAACTCGGTGATTTATTAGATGATTTAACGAAAGCAGAGCAAGGACGACTGACTCCGCTGACCACTCAACAGGGCTCTTATAAAGCCAAGCTCACCGCCTGGAGTGTGGTACAAAGTGCCGTACAAAAAGTACAGAGCGCCGCAGAGGCATTATCAAAGTCAGAGAAAATCGCTACCACTAAAGTCACCAGCACCAATACTGCCTTTACCGCTACCATTGATGCTAGCGCCGCAGCCAGTAACTATTCCGTGGAAGTCACTCAACTGGCACAGGCGCAATCCCTGGTATCGGGTAAGTTTGACAGTAAAGATTCAGCACAAGGGGGGACTCGTCCTGATGGCACTACCCGTACGCTGACCTTTACTCAAACAGGTCAAAAAGAACCGCTTACTGTAACGCTAAGCGATGACCAAACATCCCTGACAGCAATCCGTGATGCGGTCAATAAACAGCAAGGCAGCGTTTCCGCGAGTATTATTAAAGCTGATGATGACTCTTATTATTTATCCTTTACTGCCCGCGATACCGGTGAAACAAATGCGATGACAGTTACGGTAGAGAATGACGCCACTCTGGCCGGTAAACTTAATTACTCTGCCAACTCACCGCAAACTAACGGCATGAAAGAAACTGTCAGCGCTAAAGACGCCATTCTCAAAATTAACGATATTGAGATTAAACGTAGCAGTAACACCATTACCGATGCGCCTGAAGGGGTCACGCTGAATTTAACGCAGACCAATGTCGGTAAACCAGAACAGCTAACTGTGACAAAAGATATCGCACCAATGAAGGATGCCGTTAAAGCCTTTGTTGATGCCTATAACTCGCTCCAGACCACCATTGAGTCGCAAACTAAGTACACCAGCGTTGATGCCAATAGTGGTGCACAAAACAGCGGTAATGGCGATCTATTGGGTGATGGCTCTCTGCGTGGTATTCAGACCCAACTTCGCTCGATGATGTCAACTTCACAAAGTGGTGAGTTTGGTAATCTCGCTTCACTGGGGATCACCCAGGATATTAAAGGCCGACTGACTATCGATGATACCAAACTGGATAAAGCTTTAAATGATAAACCAACCAGTGTGACGGCATTCTTTGTCGGTGATGGCAAAGAGACCGGATTTGGAGTGCAAACCAATAAACTGTTAACCGGTGTCCTCGCCAGTGATGGAGCAATAAAAAGTGCCACCAATGGTATTGATAAAACACTGAAGAATATCGATGAAAAAATTAAAACCACCAATGTCAGCATTAACAGCGTGATTGAACGTTATAAAAAGCAGTTTACCGAACTCGATAAGATGGTAAACCAGCTGACCAATACCGGTAACTATCTGACTAAGCAGTTCGCGGCAATGAGTTCATAAAAGGATACACAGATGTATAATCGCGCCGGAGTCAATGCATACGCCCAAGTCGGCCTGGAAAGTGCGGTGCTAAGCGCCTCACCCTATCAGTTAGTGGTGATGCTCTTTGAAGGATCTATTAGCGCCTTAAAAAAAGCGGAGATCCTGATGGGTCAGGGAGATATTGCCGGTAAGGGGCAGGCCATTTCCAAGGCGGTGAATATCATCACCAATGGTCTGCAGGCCGGTCTTGATCATTCGGTTAACAGCGAGTTAACCGGCAATCTTGATAGTCTGTATGACTATATGGTGCGCCGCCTGCTGGAGGCCAATCTTCGCAACGACACAAATGCTCTCACTGAAGTACAGGGTCTGCTTGAGGGTATCGCTGATGCGTGGAGTCAAATTAATCCTTCCGCTGGTTTAACGCAGGGAACACAGCAATGATAGCCACTTTTTCATCTCTTGCGGACTGGCAGCAGTTACTGCTGCTGAGTAATCAAATGCTTATTATGGCCAGAACTCAGCAGTGGGAGGCACTCATTGACGGAGAACTGCATTATATTCAGCATGTGAATGCGCTTTCCGCCAGCAATGCTAATGCTGCTGACAGCCCCTTTCCCGGTAAAGTAAGGGATATTTTACGTCAAGTATTAGAAAATGAAACTGAAGTTAAACGCCTGTTACTGGCACGAATGGATGAGTTAAAAGTACTTATTCACCAGGGAAACCAGCAACAGTCGGTTAATCTCGCTTACGGACGGCTGGCGGGAATGCTATTGCTGCCCGCCAATAACCCGAACGCTGAGCCGATAGTCACCGGCGAATTATAACCCCCTCCCCCAACCACTCACGGAAGCGCTTGTTGCTCAGTGACCACTTGCAAGGCTTGCAGGGCCTGAGTACATTCGCTGGTCGGTTTGCTCACGCGCTGTAGGGTCATCCCTGCGTAGTTCAGCTGGTTATCATGCTGTGACAGGGAGTAAACCTCACCTTTCTTCGTGATATTTTGCCAGCGCTCACTGCCTGCTTTCAGCGATAACTTACCGGGTACGGCTATCACTCGTTGCCACTGGCGGCAGTCGAGGGTTGTGCCATCAGGCATAACCACCAGCGAGGCCAGGGCTTCGGGGCTGATAAGTTCGCTTTGCGGGCCGACTGATTGCCAGTATCCGGTCAGCCCGGCAGGTGCCGGATGCGCAATCACATCGGAATACTTTGTTACCTCAGCGCAGCCGGCTAACAGCAATAGTCCTGCTATCAGTAATCCTTGTTTCATCTCCGTCCCCTTATTGATATGAATACCCCCGTCATATTTCAGTTCGGATTCTGCCAGTAACACCGCTATCACGCCAACACCAAAATTAAATTATGTCGCCGTTAGCGGGTTGCTTTTACCCAGGCCCCGCAGGAGAAAAAGAACTGTTCCGCGCTGGCTATCTGTCCTACGGCTTTATCCCCATAGCGTGTCACCAGCAGCGCCATCAGCGATTCGGCCATGCCCATAGCCGCAACAACCGATGGAAAGAATGAAGGGCTATGAGATGAAAAATAGAGCGTATGCGTCGCATATTGCGCGAGCGGTGACAGCGGTGAGTCTGTCAGGGCGACGATTTTACTCCCCGCATGGCGAGAGGCTTCCAGCACGTCCAGTGACTCGCGGGAATAAGGTGAAAAGCCAATCATCAGCACCACATCATCGGTCGTCAGCTCTCGGGTAAACACCTCATAGTTACTGGCCTGACCGTCAATTAACGAAACATGCTTTTCAAATAACCGATAGCTATAAAACAGGGTATAGGCCACCGGATAACTGGCACGGAAACCGCAGACATAGACATGTTCCGCCCGATACAATGCCTCAATCGCGGCGCTCATGTGCTGATGATTTTGTTGCCAGGTCTCGGCCAGGTTTTCGTTATGGGCATTAAACATGTCCCGATAAAGCGTGGTGGCACTGCTATGACTCAACAGTTTTTTAGCGCGACTCTGGTAACTTTCATGGCTCAGTCCGAGTGACTGAACAAAATCTTGCTTAAACGCTTCCCACCCGGAATATTCCAGTCGTTGTGCCAGACGCAATAAGGTTGCGGGTTTTACGCCAACCCGGGCAGCAAAAGCACGCATCGAAAGGGTCATCGCATCCTGAGGATACTGACGAATAAAATCCGCGGCACGCTGTAGTTCGGGGGTTAATAAAACCGTCTTCTTTTCCAGCATTTCTTGCGGGGTCATAAAGTAGTCTTACTCCTGTAATTAGCAGCGAAATTCCAGTGATTACTTCAAAACTAACGGATCTTCGGCCAAACCGTAAGCTGTTATCATGAAAATCAGCAGGTTTCATGACCTGGATTAATAACCGTTCTTAAATAAAGAGAATTGCCTGTCGGCGCAAAGCTTCGTCCGCCAGTCAGCCTGCGTGGCGGCATGGTTTGGTGGATGGAGCATCACAATCAGGCAACGTAAATCTGACGAGGATGAAAACGACCGAACATTGTTAACGACGTCAATGGCCGCTATTGATAACGAATATTTCCTGCTGGTAATACCAAAAATCGGTTTACCGTCACTGCATCTCACGCAGAAGTATCGATAAAATACTCTGTGGCTTGCTTTCAATAGCGATATACACCACAGGTCTGAGAGGCAAGTGGATTGAGGGAATACGGATGAATTAAAACCGCTAAGTCAGATAAGAAGAAACAGCAAAGGAGACGGGTTAAATCAAGCCATCGGCTTTATCAGCCGATATTAATGACACTTAACGAAGTGCTGCCCGGGTTTTTCGTAGCGAATAAACCTCCGCTCCAAACGCGAGGAGTCAGGAAGTGTGTTTGGAGTAAGTTGCGATCTTCGCCGCAGGGCATCGCGACAAAACTAAAAGCATTTATCAGGCGAGGTATATAGCGGGCGATATGCGCGCCGGGCGTGGATAAATATCCCGGCACTAATATGGCTAGGAGTGTGTTTTATTCGTATCCAATCGTTCGTGAAAAAACTCGCTTATAGACGGCGTGTCTCGCTGCAATGTATTCAGGATTTTCATTTACGCCTGATTTTTCAAGCGCTGATGCCATTGATTCTATATAGTTTTTAATTAGCTCAACTTGAGCTTCTGGTGATGTGGCAGCCGTAGCAAGAAGTATTACTTCCAGGGCGAGTTTCTCGTTATCGATTGCTCTGACTCTACTCTCCAGATATTCAATTTTTTGCTCAAGTCCGGCAATTCTTTCGTTGGTAGCGATGTCATTCATATTTTTATCCCAGAGAATAATCTTCATGAAGATGGTGAATTAATAGTTGTATTAAAAAATATCCATTTTCACAAGTAACTAATACAAGTCGCCATTGGTGGCCTTTTTATTGCCAGTGACCCGTCCTGAGTAGCCTTGACACATTTAACTCGGACGCTGAGGAAAATGTGATGATTACGCAAATAGGGTCAACTCGACTGGCTCAGCTCCTCTTCGGCAAGAAAATCCAAGGTCAATATGCCCCAAATTCCTCTTACCCCAGAACAAGGTATTAAAGAACTTGATTTGGTTTAAATGAATTACGTACGATAACGTTTTCAGTTAGTTACGTTATGGCGGTCATTTCCACTGGCGAAATGAGTTAGCAAAAACATCTGGCTATCCAAAAGCTGAGATTGATACGGGGTTTCGAAAAGAAACCAGCCACTTTGCCGGAGCTTGTAAATCGGATAAAGGCCCATTTTACGAGCTAATAAATTTCAGTGATCCCGAGGGAGTGATTGGTACGACAGTAAGTAAAAAGCTCCTGTCTGATTTCAATGAGTATGCAATCAGAGCGGCAGAGGTTGGTGGCGCGTTCTATGAGCTTTATAAGCACTGGAAATCAGCATTCGAAACAGCGTCCGATGACGGGTGCGTAATCTTCCACTGAGGTCGCTAACTAGCGGCCTTTTTTAATGGGGTGAGATGTGAAAATTAAAACGATGGCAGCCCGCCCATTTAAGAGTGGGCTATCTGGTGCAGTGTCGCACCTATCACCTCACTAAATCATAAGGGATCAAGATCGTGTCGGTGATTATTGAGAGCGGGACATCAAGGGCGAAAAATACCGGTGCTGGAGATTCTGTTTCTTTTATCGCTTCAAAATCGAACCTCGTTGCTGGATATAGCCCTTCCTGTTTAAAAAAAGGATCTCTGCTCAGAAATGTACCGCAACCAGACAGCATTAACGAAAGAGCAACAATTAAAAGTTTTTTTGTCATATCAAAATCCCTATAAACAATGAGGGAATATAACACTACATAGATATCTATCAAGTAATACCCTGCCCAACTCAAATTACATCAGAAAATTGCGTTCATCCCTGAGCACGGTTGAGGAATGAACACACACCTAAAAAAACCAGCCAGAGAGTTTCAGGCCGGGGAAAGTAGTGGATTTAATATCCAGTTCGGCGAACGTTACTATGACCGCAAGTCGAGCAAAAATGAGTGGACTAACTACTCAGCGGTAGCCACCGACGCAGTTCTGGCAGAGATTCGGGCGCAGGGAGCGGAAGCGTGTGTAAGTGCCTTAGTTAAATCTGACGATGATGATTTTACTGATGCGCCAAATATTTGCGCGATGGTTGCGTTTCAACTGCGCAAGGAGTCAGTCAAATGACCAAACAACTAAAAGCGTTGATTGCCAGCAAGATAGCAGATTTCTTTGCGGGATTTGGCTCGCCTGGCGAACCAGAAACACCGCAGGAAATGCAGCAACATTTGTTTGCGCGAGTTATGCCCATGGTTAGTGACGCTGTAGCGGCGCTGGAGCAGTCGCATCAATACGCCAGAGAACGCGATGCAGAGAATCAGGATTTGATGCTAACCGTTGGGCGCCTGCGTGTTGAGCGTGAGCAGCTTGAGGCCAGTCAGCTGTGAAGCTGACAGAAAACGACGCAGATCGGCTAGCCCTTATTAATGATGAAATTAAGCGATCTTGTGCTATATACGTGATCTGCTAAAGCAGCTATGTAGTAAAATTATATGTATCAATATCTTAACCAGCTAAACCTGCATATTCATCATTTCCTGATAGGCGCTAACCAGTTTATTACGTACTTGAACCCCCATCGCTAATGATACTGAGGATTTTTGCAGATCGACCATCATATCGTTCAGCCCGATACCCGGTACGCCGAGAGAAAACTTTTCTGCCTGAGTTCTGCCGGTATTGGAGGCTTCGCTGATGCGACCAAGAGCAGCGTGTAGTTCACCGGCGAAATTAGCGCTACCCGCTGCCAGTGGTTGCGGTGTGATTTGTTGTGCCTGAACTGCTGTTGCTTTGAGCTGCTGCAGCACCCCTTCAATACCCTGAATGGCCATTTGGTTTCCCCTGTTGGTTAATCCCAGGCAGATTAGCATCTTACCAGCAGAGTAAAGGCGCTAATTAGACGTAAAAAACCGGGCTAATTCAGCCATAGAAATTCCTTAAAAAGAAAATAATGACACTGCCATATTGTGGCATTTTTGTTGTATTTGTCTCTCCGGGAGCCTTTTGTGTTCACTCTTTATTCGAATGACTCTGTATATACTGCGCGACGAGGTGCTGAATGACGGCTGCGACACAGGCACAAACGCCACCTAATAAGACAACTGAGTGGTTAACGAGTCTGCGCGCCAATCCTAAGATCCCTCTTATTGTGGTCGCTGCCGCTGCGATTGCCATTATTGTCGCCTTGGTGCTGTGGGCGAAAACGCCTGATTACCGCGTGCTGTATAACAACTTATCTGACCAGGATGGCGGAGCGATTGTCAGCCAACTGACGCAGATGAATATTCCGTATCGTTATTCAGACAATGGCAGTGCTATCCTGGTTCCTGACGATAAAGTGTATGACTTACGTTTGCGCCTCGCCCAGCAGGGTCTGCCAAAGGGGGGGGCGGTTGGCTTTGAACTGCTGGACAAAGAAAAATTTGGAATCAGTCAGTTCAGCGAGCAAATCAACTATCAGCGTGCACTGGAAGGTGAGCTGGCTCGTACCATTGAAACGCTTGGCCCGGTCAAGCGTGCTCGTGTGCACCTGGCAATGCCAAAGCCTTCATTATTTGTCCGCGAACAAAAATCGCCTTCGGCCTCGGTGACCTTAAATCTGGAACCTGGTCGAGCGTTAGATGAAGGTCAGGTCAATGCTATCGTCCATATGGTCTCTAGTGCCGTTGCCGGTTTACCTCCTGGTAACGTCACTTTAGTGGATCAGGGGGGGCATCTGCTTACCCGCTCCGAAGCGCCAGGACGGGCACTAAATGACACCCAGCTAAATTATGCTACCGATGTTGAAAGCCGTTATCAGCGTCGTATTGAGTCAATTCTGGTCCCTATTGTCGGCAGTGGTAACGTTCATGCTCAGGTCACCGCACAAATTGACTTTGCCAGTAAAGAACAGACTGAGGAACAGTATCGTCCAAACGGAGACCCTGAGCAGAGTGCGATCCGTTCACGTCAGCTAAACCAAAGCAATCAGTCGAATGGCCAGTTCCCCGGCGGTATTCCTGGTGCTCTGTCTAATCAGCCCGCCCCAGCTAATGCGGCCCCGATTACCACGCCAGCACAGCCAGATGCACAGGGGAATACTCAGCCAGCTACCACAACGGCTACCAGCCAGAATGGCAGCAACAATAGCTCGCGAGATGAAACGACTAACTATGAGGTCGATAAGACGATTCGGCACACCAAGCTGAATGCGGGTGATGTTCAGCGCCTGTCCGTCGCGGTGGTTATCAATTATCGTCAGCTGGCTGACGGCAGCCCTGCTCCACTAAGTGAAGATCAGTTAAAACAGATAGAGAGCCTGACGCGTGAAGCGATGGGCTTCTCACAAACGCGTGGCGACACCCTGAATGTAGTGAACTCACCGTTCACTGCAACCGAAGATGAGGCTCTCGACCAGCTGCCCTTCTGGAAGTCGCAGATGTTCTTCGATCTGCTGCTCTCTTCCGGACGTTGGTTACTGGTCCTGCTCGTCGTCTGGTTGCTGTGGCGTAAAGCCATACGACCGCTGATTACGCAGCGTACAGAAGCGATAAAACGTGCTGCTGAAGTACAACAGCTTGCACGTAAAGAAGATGAAGAGTCTGCCGTTAGCGTGCATCTCACTCGTGATGAGCAGATACAGCAGCGTAAGGTGAATCAGCGCCTGAGTGCTGAAATTATGAGTCAGCGTGTTCGTGATCTGACCGATAGCGATCCTCGGGTCGTTGCGCTGGTTATCCGCCAATGGATGAGTAACGAGATATGAGCATAACCGGAACTGAGAAAAGTGCGATTTTACTGATGACCATCGGTGAAGACCGTGCAGCGGAGGTGTTTAAACATCTGAATCCGCGTGAAGTGCAGCATCTGAGTACCGCGATGGCCAATGTTCAGCAAATTTCGAATAAAGTCCTTACCGACGTGCTGGCGGAGTTTGAACAGGAAGTCGAGCAATTTGCCGCCTTAAGTGTTAATGCGAGCGATTATCTGCGTTCGGTATTGATAAAAGCCCTGGGTGCAGATCGTGCCGCCAGTCTGCTAGAAGATATTTTCGAGACTCGCGATACCACCAGCGGTATTGAAACACTGAACTTTATGGAGCCGCAAAGCGCGGCTGACCTGATTCGCGATGAGCACCCGCAGATTATTGCCACCATTCTGGTGCATTTAAAACGCAATCAGGCAGCAGATATTCTGGCGCTGTTCGATGAACGCTCTCGTAATGACATTATGCTGCGTATTGCGACCTTTGGTGGCGTACAGCCTACTGCGCTGGCAGAACTGACTGAAGTCCTGAATAACTTGCTGGATGGTCAGAATCTTAAACGCAGTAAGATGGGTGGCGTAAGAACGGCAGCAGAAATCATTAACTTGATGAAAACGCAGCAGGAAGAAGCGGTTATTAGTGCTGTACGTGACTTTGACGGCGAGCTGGCACAGAAAATCATCGATGAGATGTTCTTGTTCGAAAATCTGGTGAGTGTGGACGATCGCAGTATTCAGCGCCTGCTCCAGGAAGTGGAGTCCGAGTCTCTGCTGGTAGCACTGAAAGGTTCCGAACCTCAATTGCGCGAGAAATTCCTGCGCAATATGTCACAACGTGCCGCCGATATCCTGCGCGACGATTTGAACAACCGCGGTCCGGTTCGTTTGTCTCAGGTCGAAAACGAGCAAAAAGCGATTTTGCTGATCGTTCGTCGTCTGGCAGAAACGGGCGAAATGGTGATTGGCACCAGCGAGGATACCTATGTCTGATGCACTGCCCTGGAAGCCATGGATACCGGATGACTTCACCTTTCCGTCCCCGGAATTTGAACATCTTGAACCTGCCGAGGTTGAATCTGAATTACACCAGCCGGGGTCTGTGCCAGAAATGGATACAACACAGCAACTGGCAATCATTCAGGCCCAGGCTCATGAACAAGGGCAGCGGGCCGGTTTTACTGCTGGTCATAGTGAAGGGCTGGAAGAAGGACGGAAAACAGGTTTTCAGCAAGGTCTGGAACAGGGTATTGCTGAAGCGAAACAACAGCAGGCTCCAATTCATGCCCGAATGCAGCAGCTGGTCAGTGAATTTCAGTACACCCTCGATGCCCTGGACAGTGTCATTGCCTCACGTTTAATGCAGATGGCACTGGAAGCGGCGCGTCAGGTTATTGGTCAGGCACCTGCTGTCGACAGTACTGCCTTGATTAAACAAATTCAGGGCCTGTTGGCCCAAGAGCCGCTATTTAGCGGTAAACCTCAGTTACGTGTCCATCCGGATGACTTACAACGGGTTGAAGATGTGCTGGGGGCAACCTTAAGTTTGCACGGCTGGCGGTTACGCGGTGACCCATCCCTGCATCAGGGCGGTTGCAAAGTTTCAGCTGATGAAGGGGATTTAGATGCCAGCGTTGCCACTCGCTGGCAGGAACTGTGCCGTCTGGCTGCCCCAGGGATACTATAATGACCGCCCGACTGACACGCTGGCTCGATACCCTTGATAATTTCGAAGCGCGCATCGCCCAATTACCTGCAGTACGGCAGTATGGCCGCCTGATTAGAGCAACCGGCCTGGTACTGGAAGCTACTGGCCTGCAGTTGCCGCTGGGTGCTACCTGCATTATTGAACAACACCAACGTGATATTGAGTGTGAAGTGGTCGGTTTTAATGGCCATAAACTGTTCCTGATGCCACTGGAAGAAGTCGAGGGGATTTTACCCGGGGCTCGCGTGTATGCGCGAGCAGCCAGCATAAATGGCAAGCAAGGTGGTAAGCAACTGCCACTCGGCCCGTGTTTGCTTGGACGCGTCCTGGACGGCAGTGGTCGCCCACTTGACGGCCTCCCCTCTCCTGACACCCCTTTTCACGGTTCACTAGGATCAACGCCTTTTAATCCATTACAACGTACTCCGATTGAGCAGGTACTGGATGTCGGTGTACGACCGATTAATGCCTTACTGACTGTCGGTCGTGGTCAGCGTATGGGCCTGTTTGCGGGTTCTGGCGTCGGCAAAAGTGTGCTGTTAGGCATGATGGCCCGCTATACCGAAGCCGATGTTATTGTCGTTGGCTTAATCGGTGAACGTGGCCGTGAAGTTAAAGATTTTATCGAGAATATTCTTGGTACTGAAGGACGTGCGCGCTCCGTAGTGATTGCCGCGCCGGCGGATGTCTCTCCCCTGCTGCGTATGCAAGGTGCCGCCTACGCCACACGCATCGCCGAAGATTTTCGTGACCGGGGTCAGCATGTACTGCTGATTATGGACTCCCTGACTCGCTATGCTATGGCGCAACGTGAAATTGCCCTGGCTATTGGTGAACCTCCTGCAACCAAAGGTTATCCACCCTCGGTATTCGCTAAACTCCCTGCACTGGTTGAACGGGCGGGTAACGGGACTGAAGGCGGTGGATCGATTACCGCTTTTTATACTGTGCTGACTGAGGGAGATGACCAGCAAGATCCTATTGCTGACTCCGCTCGTGCCATTCTCGACGGCCATATTGTCTTGTCACGACGTTTAGCCGAAGCGGGTCATTATCCAGCCATTGATATTGAAGCCTCTATCAGCCGTGCCATGACATCGCTTATCAGCAATCAGCATTACGCTCGGGTTCGACACTTTAAACAATTACTTTCCAGCTATCAGCGCAATCGCGATTTGGTGAGTGTAGGGGCGTACGCAAAAGGAAGCGATCCGATGCTGGATAAAGCGATTATCCTCTGGCCAGCCCTGGAGACCTTTTTGCAACAAGGCATCGATGAACGTGCCGGCTGGGAAGAGTCTTGTCTGACTCTAGAGACATTATTTCCAACGATTTGATAGGTGATAAATATGGCTCAAAATAGCGCACTGGACACATTAAGTGAGCTTGCTTCCCAGGAAGTCGAGAAGGCAGCCATTATGTTAGGTGATATGCGTCGCGGTTGTCAGCACGCAGAGCAGCAGCTCGATATGCTGGTTAACTACCAGGATGAATATCGAGGAGCGCTTAACGCCGATATGTCTCAGGGAATAGCGAATGCGCGCTGGCATAACTATCAGCAATTTATTTTAACGCTGGAAAAAGCGATTGAACAACATCGTCAACAATTAATGCAGTGGAATCATAAAGTTGAACAGGCACTGAATGCTTGGCGTGAAAAAAAGAAAAAATTGCAGGCCTGGCAAACATTGCAGGAAAGAAAAGCCACGCAAGCTTTGCTTGCCGAAAACCGACTCGATCAGAAGCAAATGGATGAGTACGCACAGCGCGCCACCCTGAGGAAAGGCGAATGATAACACTGCCACATGTGACACCACAAAATCCGGTTGATAAACCCGGCGCGCCGGAAGGTCAGGTAAGTGACGGCGAAAGCGTTACAGAAGACTTTTCACAACTCGTGCGTACCGCTAAAGCAGGTCTGACTCTGGGCTCTGAAGAGACGGTTTTACGCAAAGTCGCGGTAAAAAAAGACAGTCTTAATCTGGTAGCAGAACTGGCGACTGGGAAGGTAACAGCTGAACCGCAAGATACCCTGACCGCCTTGCTGGCACCGCAGGGGAAAAATACCGCAGTGACAAAAGCCTTGCTCACAGCCAGTGAGAAAACAGACCAGGAAAGTGATTCTGACTTACAGGCAATCAGTGCCTTATTGGCCATGCTGCCTCGCCAGGAACAGGCGATCAGTCTTGAGCCTGCGCTAGCAGGTAAAACTCCAGCGGTTCATAAAGGACTGGAGTTTGCCAGCACCACTAGCCTGCATTCAACAGCCAAACCCGCTCTGGATACAGATAACTCACGCCCCACCAGTACTGAGAATGCTGTCGGACGTTTTGCGCAGGCAGAGCAGCAGGTCAGCCTGCGTGTTGCTGACAACCAGACACCGTTGAGCCCCTCTATCAGCAGTAGCAGCGCGCCTATTCTTTCTACAGGCGTACCACTGACGACACCGGCGACGCCAATACTTAATTCTCAGTTAGGCAGTCAGGAGTGGCAGCAGCAGTTATCTCAGCAGATAGTGCTGTTTACCCGTCAGGGACAGCAACATGCAGAATTACGCTTACATCCTGAACATCTGGGAAAAGTAGAGATCAGCTTAAAACTGGATGATAACCAGTTACAGTTACAAATCATGTCGCCGCACAGTCATGTTCGCGCCGCCCTTGAAGCTGCCCTGCCTATGCTGCGGACATCTCTGAGTGAAAGCGGTGTGCAGTTAAGTCAAAGCCAGGTTGGCGGCGAGGGATCAATGCAACAGCAACAACATGCCGATCAACGTGAACAACAAGCTGCCCGACAGAACGGTACCTTCTCTCTTGAACAGCAAAATGATGAAGAAACGACATTAGCCGTCAGTGATGCGCTACAGCGTCTGGTGCAAAACAAAGGTGCAGTAGATACCTTTGCCTGAGCAGATAAGCAGTTAAACGCCAGAGGTGATGACAATAAGTAGGTGTTTTCCGGCGTTTGTCCGTCGGAAGACACGGGATAATTGTGTTACAGCTGTAGCGATATAGGAATAAAGCGTTCAATGACTGATACCGCGTCGAAAAAAGGCAGCCGTCGCACCGTATGGATGCCGTTACTGGTTCTTATTACCCTTGTAGCCTGCGCCAGCGCAGGCTACAGCTATTGGCGCTTGCAACAACAGGTCAATAGTGAACAGGCAGATAAACCCAAACCCCCTTCAGCGCCTATTTTTTATGCCCTGGACACCTTCACCGTTAATCTTGGCGATGCTGATCGTGTTTTATATATTGGCGTAACTTTGCGTTTACAAGAAGAAGAAACCCGTCAGCAATTGAGTGAATTTCTACCCGAAGTACGCAGTCGATTATTGCTGTTATTTTCACGTCAGGATGCCAATCTTCTGGCAACAGAAGACGGAAAGCTAAAGTTAGTTGAAGCGATAAAATCTACGCTGGCGACCCCGCTGGTTGTCGGAAAAAACCCACAGGTAGTCAGCGATGTGCTGTATACCGCCTTCATTTTGCGGTAACTTTATGGGCGATAGTATTCTTTCCCAAGCCGAAATAGATGCATTGTTGAATGGCGACAGCGACAGCGCTGCTTTGCCGTTAGAAAACCCTGCCAGCGGCTCTGATATTCGACCTTATGATCCTAATACTCAGCGTCGTGTTATTCGTGAACGCTTGCAGGCTCTGGAAATTATTAATGAGCGTTTTGCTCGTCAGTTTCGTATGGGATTATTTAACCTGCTACGGCGCAGTCCGGATATTACCGTCGGTGCTATTCGTATTCAGCCGTATCTTGAGTTTGCCCGCAATCTTCCGGTACCCACTAACCTGAACTTGATCCATCTTAAGCCGCTACGGGGTACGGGTTTATTTGTATTTTCCCCCAGTCTGGTCTTTATTGCCGTTGATAACTTGTTTGGTGGCGATGGTCGTTTTCCCACTAAAGTTGAAGGGCGTGAATTCACGCATACCGAACAGCGAGTTATCAATCGCATGCTCAAACTGGCGCTGGAGTCCTACAGCGATGCCTGGAAAGCTATTTATCCGCTTGATATCGAGTATGTGCGTTCAGAAATGCAGGTGAAGTTCACCAACATTACGACCTCACCTAATGACATTGTGGTCAATACCCCGTTCCATGTGGAAATAGGTAATCTGACCGGTGAATTCAATATTTGCTTACCCTTTAGCATGATTGAACCGTTACGTGAGCTATTGGTCAATCCGCCACTGGAAAACTCTCGTCAGGAAGACCAAAGCTGGCGCGATACGCTAGTCCGTCAAGTCCAGCATTCTGAACTGGAGTTGATTGCAAACTTCGCTGACATTCCGCTGCGTTTATCGCAAATACTCAAACTAAAACCCGGTGACGTACTGCCTGTTGATAAGCCAGAACGCATCATTGCCCATGTAGATGGGGTGCCGGTTCTGACAAGCCAGTATGGCACGATGAATAACCAGTATGCTCTGCGTGTTGAACATTTGATCAACCCAATATTGAATTCGCTGAACGAGGAACAGCTCAAATGAGTGACATTAATCAACCATCTAATGATAATTCTGACTCAGTGGACGACCTGTGGGCAGATGCGTTAAACGAACAGAAAGTCGCCAGTAAAAGTACTGCCGACAATGTCTTCCGTGCGCTAGAAGACAATAGTATTGCAGGTAACCTGCAAGATATTGATTTGATAATGGATATCCCTGTCAAGCTCACTGTCGAGTTAGGCCGGACGCGCATGACTATCAAGGAGCTACTGCGTCTGACGCAAGGTTCCGTCGTTGCGCTGGATGGCCTGGCTGGCGAACCTTTAGATATCCTGATTAACGGTTATTTAATTGCCCAAGGTGAAGTGGTGGTGGTAGCGGATAAATACGGCGTACGTATTACCGATATCATAACCCCTTCAGAGCGAATGCGTCGTTTGAGCCGCTAAATGAAAACCCAGTCTATTGCTCCATCAACTCCCGCGCATACCGACTCACCGTTAATATCGGTGAGTGCTACGCTTGGGGGCATT
>Ga0308165_1003802_pt1 | contig 15732 bp, 12 predicted proteins | sample PhyWR2_FD_201032 | JGI IMG/M metagenome (GOLD analysis project Ga0308165, IMG submission 201032) | Phyllosphere microbial communities from UC Gill Tract Community Farm, Albany, California, United States - DLSLW.R2 | ecosystem: Host-associated > Plants > Phyllosphere > Unclassified | place: USA...
CTGTATAACTTAATGCCGTGTGACCATTAATCTGAATTTCTTCGGCCAGACTGTCATCAATAAAATAAATTGTGGCATCTATATTCTGACGTTGTAATTGTTGACGTGCGATCGGCATCAAGCTTCGGCCACATCCAGAAGCACCATAAATGGCATAGACTTCAGTCATGGATTTTATCCGTTTTTGTACCGGTAAATTTGGTCATGGTGGCTTCACCCTCGGCACTGATATCATCTTTTGCTAAAACTTTATGTACGGTTTTAAACATGATTTTAAAATCAAGTAGTGTTGACTGATTTTCAACATACCAGGTATCCAGCTTAAACTTTTCTTCCCAGCTAATCGCATTACGTCCATTGACCTGTGCGTGACCCGTCATACCCGGACGCACATCATGGCGTTTTGCCTGTTCTTCATTATATAAAGGTAAATATTCTGTCAATAATGGACGCGGGCCAACAATACTCATATCGCCTTTAATCACGTTCCAGAGTTCAGGCATTTCATCTAAACTGGTTGAACGCAGCATTTTACCAAATGCTGTCAAACGCTCACTGTCCGGTAAAGGATTGCCTTGAGCATCTACCGCATCTTTCATGGTGCGGAATTTAATCATTTCAAACGGTTTGCCATGCAAACCGGGACGAACCTGGCAAAATAGGACAGGCGAACCCAAGTTTTTTTTCACTTTATATGCTACAAAAACATATAAAGGTGACAATAAAATTAAAGCTGTGGTCGCAATTATAATATCGAGTAAACGTTTTAACATAATATTATCCTTGTACGACCCAATCAGAAAAATTTTGTGAAAGCTCCTGCCGGTTAAATTGAGAACGAGCTACGCCTTGCGCATTCTCTCCCATCACAACAAGCTCATCACGATGATCTGCCGCATATTCCAATGCATCTGCAAAAGCTTGTGAATTTTCAGGAGGTATAGCAAAACCACATTGTTTTTTTGTAATTAACTCTGCCAACCAACCTGGATAATTATTCAATACAGGCAAGCCTGCTGCAATATAATCAAAGAATTTATTTGGTGATGTACCATAATAAAATGCCGGGACATTGGCTAATATTTGTAATCCTAAATCAGCACTTGCCATTAAACCTGCAAGTTTTGTTTTATTCACTGGGTCATGAAAAACAATATTTGTTAATTCCAATTGCTGAGCACGAGCCATTAATGGCTTCTTCTGCATGCCATCTCCAACCAGAACTAATCTTATGTCATCTCTACCTCTTTTCTGCAATTCCACAGCAACATCAATTACAGCATCCAGACCATTTGCCAAACCATGGGTGCCAGTAAAGATTGCCATTAAATCTGTTTCTTTTACAGTCTCTGGACGCCACGGCTGATGCTCTTGAGCAAATATATCCAGATCACAGCCATTTGGAATAGACGCAACCTTTTGAGGATCGATACCGCGTTTTACAATACCTTCGACAATCCCAGGCGATAAACCTACAAGACGGTCAGCTGAATGGTAAGATATCCATTCCAGCATTGACATCATCCATAGAATAATCGGATTTTTAATAACCCCCATTGCTTTTGGCAGTTCCGGCCATAAATCCCTAACTTCAAATATAAATGGCTTTCTGCGGAACCATTTAGCAAAAATCCCTGGAATACCTGCCGTTAAGGGAGTGGTGGTAGCAAATAAGACATCATAATTCTCTGTAAATGCAACTTTGATAGATTTAAACGCAAAGCTTAAAAAAATTAAAATACGTTTCAAGAAAGACAAACTATTTGAATATGGCAATTCAAATTCAATAATATCAATGCCATCTACATTGCCTCTACGCATGCCGCGATCAAAAGGCGCTGTCAGCCCCGTCTGCCCCGCACCAAAAGAACCGCATACCATAGTTACCTGATGCCCATTACGAATGAGTGACTGTGCCATTGCGTAAGAACGAATACCTGCTGAACCTTTGGGTGTAGAAAAATGTTGATGGAAATATAAAATTTTCATGAGAGATCTTTAATTGCTGTGATTATTGTTGAGGACTGCTTTACCTTCACTTCTAATACGGGTAAAACGGTTTTCTGATAATAATAACGAGACTCATATCCCAAAGAGAGAGAGATCTCAGCCTCATTGTCTGTTTCAATTTCAAGTGAAATTGCACCATTACAAATTTTTTTACCATTGAGTTCCCATTTACCAGGCTGTAAGCGCCAACGTAAAACTGCCTGATCTTTAAAACCTGAAACATGATCTGTAACCAAAATATTTTTATTTTTTAAAACAATGTTTCTTTGATGTTTACATCCCCAGCTATCTTGATAACCACAAAAAAATTGATCTTTCTGATAATTTAAATTTTCAGACTTTAGCCATGCACCAAATAAAAAACGACTTAATCTTGGCATCTGTGAATGCTGGTCAAACTGCACGGTATTATGACTTTCTGTCCCGCTAAAGTACTCTAGATCTTCTGCGGAAGAGTTATAACTATAAGTACCCCCATCTCTTAAAATATTTTCGCCTTTACTCCATACATCTAAATGCAAGGCATCGCATTGGCTCGGCCTGAATTGAAAAATAGGCAATTTAAAAGCAATAAAAAAGCTACTATTCTCAGCAGTGATCAAACCACTAGAATCAAATAAGACATTTTTGTTTGGCAGATTGAAATCCGATTTCTGCACTTTATTTATACCAAAAAAATCTAATATTTCATCGTAATTTCCTGATTCGGCATAATAACTGTGCTGATAAAATAAAGTGCTAGCCAACTGTACAGTTGGTCTAAAGTCACGATAGTCAGTCGCACATACAGGCAAAAGCTTAGCACCATCATTCGCGCCTAAGTTTGGCGTATCCCCATTTTGCTGTGTCAATATATACAGCCAATCAGTAGCTTTTCCCATTTGGGTATAGAGGCGCTGAGAAAATTTAGGCAAGCTCAATTTCTGTCTAATTATTTCTGCTAAACAATATGAATCCAGCATCACACGGTGATAATTAACGGAATATTGGCTAAAACCACCATCTGGCATAATCAGTTTAGCGGCACGGTTCTCTAGCCATTTGCGGCCGAGTAATGCCCAAGACTGATATTGTTTTTTCGGCTGTAAACAGTTAAGTAAAGAACCGCCTATAAATAATGCAGAAGCCTCAGATGTACCATGATTATTATCTTGCGCAATTGCATAATTAATGGTTGGTGCAATACGCTTTAGATGCAGTTCAATGAGTGATATTAAATTTTGCGAGGGTGTTTTTAATTGATTCAAGCCGATTAATGCACTGATTAAATGCATCACCCGAATTGATGCTTCCTGACCACATTTCCAGTTTGGTCCTAAATATGCAGAGTTTTTCTGACACCAGTCATTTAACCAGCTATCTAGCTCCACTAAATAGTTACTATTCTGTTGCTGCTGGAACTTCAAGATGAAATCCAGCACCCAGTCAAAACGTGAAGCTTCCCAAATACCTTTAATATCCCCAACTTTGTCATCAAAGTCAGGAATTTTGAACCAAGGTAGATTTAAATATTGAAACTCGGCGGAAGTTAATGGACTATAAAACCAATTTGGGAATCTATGAATTGGGTAGTTAAGATAACCAAATCCAGTCAATTGATTAACCCGCTCAAAATCTAAATTTTGAACACTTGATACAGCAAAAAAACTGCCAGACGGCATCTGTGCAGAGAGTTTCTGCACAGGATTTAGCCCAGTTTTTACATCGAACCGATACTTAATGACTTTTATTAAATTCGATAGTCCTAAATTTAAAGCCGTCTGGACCTTAACCCACATACTCATACCTGAGACCGTAAAATTTCAGCTACTTGAATAGTAATACGTGCAACTTCAAAAATCTCATCAGCTGGAATAGGGGTTTCTTTACCTTGACGAATACTTTCAACAAAAGCAGCTGCACATGCATCTTGTCCTTTGTCTTGACGCCATAAGTTCATTTTATTAAATCCAGGCCAGCCAAAGCCTTTAAGCTTTCTGAAATTATCCAGCTGCAGTACACGCCCTGCTGTAAATACTTCTACACGCTCTTTAGGGAAATTTGAAGCACCATTTGCCAAGTAGAAAATAGTGCCAAACGAGCCATCTTCAAAACCTAAAGTAATTGAAGCTTTGTCCTCTAATACCTGCACTGCATCTGTATCCCCCATACGGCGTGCCTGTACAGAAACAATTTTTGAGCCAGCCAAGAAACGCATTAAGTCAATAAAGTGGCATGCTTCACCAATAATTCGTCCGCCGCCAACAGTATTATCCTGAGTCCAGTGATCTGCAGGAATCGCACCAGCATTCATCGTCATAATAAAGCTTTTGGGTTCTTTCACACTGTTCAATAATGACTTCATTTTTTGAACTTGCGGTGCAAAACGGCGATTAAACCCAACCATTACACGTGAAAACTGATCTTTTTCAATATTGCTATTATAAACTTGCTCAATTTTCTCAATTTCTGCAATCGTCAGCGCAATCGGTTTTTCTACAAAAACATTCTTATTCGCAGCTAAAGCTTTTTCAACAAAATAAGCATGGCTATTATGACGTGTTGCAATAGCGACTGTATTAATATCTTTATTGTTTAGCAATGCGTCAATATCAGTAGAAGCTTCAGCAAACCCAGCTTTCTCGCCATGAATAACACCATTAATTCCGCCTGATGTCACAATTGTATGCAGCTGTGATGAGGCTTTTTTAAAGGCGGGGATCAGTATGCGTGAAGCATAGTTTCCTGCACCAATGAAACCAACTACGGCATTTTTTGGTTCAATACGAATTGGATTTAAGATGACATGCTTTTCTAATCTCGTTTCAACTGGCGAGCTATATTGCAGCAAAATGCCTAGACCAGATTTATCTTGCGTCAATACATCATATGCTTGAGGCGCATCTTCAAATTTGAACCGGTGGGTAATTAAAGGTTCAAGATTTAAAGTCCCTGCAGACATCATATCCAGCACAGCAACGAAATTGCGCTGCTCTGTCCAACGCACAAAACCTAAAGGGTAATCCTGCCCCTTTTCTTCATATGCAGAATCATAACGGCCTGGGCCATATGAACAAGACACTTGGAAACTGAGTTCTTTTTCATAAAAATCTGCACGATTCAGCTCAAGTCCTGTCACGCCGACCAATATAATACGCCCGCGCTTTCGGCTCATACGAGCTGCCTGTACAACAGGATCACTAACTTTAGTAGAAGCTGTAATAATGACACCATCCACCCCTGCACCGCGGCTAAACGCCATACCTGCGGCTACAGGATCTTCACCGCGCCCAGGATTGCATATTTCTGCGCCATACTGTTTTGCGAGTTCTAATTTAGACTGATCAAAATCAATTGCCAGTACGCGGCAGCCATTCGCACGCAGCATTTGTATGGTTAATAGTCCAATCAAGCCTGCACCTGTGACAACAAAGCTTTCGCCAATTGTTGGCTGTGCTAAGCGAATGCCTTGCAAGCCAATACTCGCAACCACTGTAAAAGATGCAGCTTCATCCGAAACATTTTCTGGAATAAGTGCACATAAGTTTTTTGATACTTTTACAATATCGGCATGGGGACCATTTGAAACTACACGGTCACCCACTTTAAAGCCTTCAACACCTGTACCTATTTCATATACATAACCAACATTGCAGTAACCCAATGGCAATGGCTGAGCAAGTTTTGATTTGACAGCATCATAAGTAGTAAGCAGTCCATCTGTTTGGACTTTCTCTAACACCATTTTTACTTTTTCGGGTTGTTGACGCGCTTTATCCAACATAGAAGCCTTACCAAAACCAACTAACATGCGCTCTGTACCTGCAGAAATAAGCGAAGTAGTGGTAGAAATAAGTAGATGCCCTTTAGAGCACTGGGGTACTGGTGCTTCTGTTACAGTGGTACCACCTTTTGCCATATCTTGAAGAATTTGTTTCATAATTAAACCTAAACTATTGCGAATTCGCTAATTTTTTTAGCAATATACGTTGCTGTTCCCACTTTTCAGTTGGCGACAAATAATTCTTATGTAATACCCGTACTGCTGAGCTGAGTAACTTGTTTTGCAATTGCTGATCATTCATAACCACATCAATTTTACGTGCAATATCAATAGCATCTAATGGATCAAAATATACTGCTGCATCTTCACATAAATTTCGAGCAAAGTCGCGATCTGAAACCAATAAAGGTCGTTCAGCAATAAAGCTCTCAGGAAATACTGCGGTTGATGACTCCACCAAACTTGGACAAAGCACGAAATTAGATGCAAGGTATTCATCACAAATTAAATGATTGGGGACATGACCCACTGTAGTAATCTGCTCTAATACACCATATTCAGCAGCGACTCTGCTAATCTCTTGCCACCCAGGAGAATTGACAGGTACAGTGAACTTTAAAATCACTTTTTTATCATTTAATTTTTTCAATTCTGCCAATACTTTAGGCAGAATTAATAAATTTTTATGTACATAAAAACTTGCAGGTACAAACAGTGTTATCGTGGATTGATCTGCAAAAATATGCTTCTTTCTTTCCTGCAACCTCTGTTCAAAAGCTGGGCTATATGTATTACTAATGACATAAATATTTTGGGGAGAAATATTAAATCTATCTACAAGGCGTGCTTTAACTACTTCTGTTTCAACTAAAAAATTATCGACATTCTTAAAAAAGAATTTTTGCTTAACCCAATCAAATATGCTTTCTTTAAAACGTGAAAGCTGAGATGGATAAAACTTTCGAATTTCAGGATAAAGCATTTTACCAAGCGCAAAACCTTGCACATTTTTTGCTTTAGAGCGCCAATACGATGGACCAAACACTGTAAACACTAAATCAGGTTGATATTGTGCTTCTAATTGACACAGGTAATCACCTTGCTGTCTTTTTTTATAAAAAGAAACATTTGGAACCACATGATAGGCTTTTAATTTTTGTTTAATCGTTTGATCTAACTGTGCATCGATCTGTGGTGTACAGACCACGACCGTTTCGATGCTAGGATCATTGACAATATTTTGAATAATACTTAATCCTACCTGTATTCCACCACCAATACTTAACAAACTACAGTCTAGAAAAATCTTCATTTTTTACTCATCCAAGACTTTAAAATATCAACTAAATGCTTCGACAAACTATCACTTGAATATTTAGAAAAAATTTCTCTAGTGCTTTTTTTATGTCTATCTATCAATTGAGCATCTTTATACTTCAGCATTTGTTCTGCTAATGACTCAACATGATTAGACTTAAAAACAAATCCATTTCTGCCAGACTGCACTAAATGTTCTGATGCACCTACAGCATCCGATACAATTACAGGTAAATTACAATAAACAGCTTCATTAACAACCATTCCCCAACCATCATGCCGACTAGGTAAAATAAAAATATCAGCTGCTTTATAAGCACTCATGATGTCGTTAGAAGATATTACATCTCTAAACAAAACTTGATCTTGGATGCCAAACTTATTCACAAGATCCTTATAATTGATATCTTTTTTTTGATTTCCAACTAATATTAAACACCATCGAGCATCTCCTTTAAAACTATTAGAAAATGCCTCTAATAATAGATCAACTCCCTTACGCTTACATAATGCACCTACAAAAAGGAAAGCAAATCTATTTTTTTTAAAAGACAAAATTTCTTGGTCTGGTAACTTATAATTTAAACTATTAAAGGAATAAGGTAAAATTTCTATTTTCTCTCTTTTAACACCCCAATTAATGAAATCAGATTCAGCCTGACTTCCTATTGCTAAAGCTCCTAATGCAAATTTATTTATATATCTTGCATGTAAATTCTTCTTAAAAAATGATAAATACCAATAAATACCTGTGCGAGATTTTTCACTCCAATGAACCCACTTTATATTATTTTTAGAAAAATTTTTGCGGAGTTTAATTAACAATGGATGGCCGTAACCTGGCAAAATATGAATATAATCTTTTAAATCAAATAAATTTAATTCAAAATTTTCCGGTTTGATGTAGGCTTCATAATTCTTAAGTTTAATATCATTTTTCCATCCCATTTCACTGCGGCTAACTGGAACCTTTCCATAATAGTAAACTCTAAAATCTGTACATAATTTATTCAATGAATCAAAAAATTGCGATTGATGATGTGAAGGAATATTCATCCAAATAATTAACTTCATATCTTTCCTTAATTAAATCTAAAAATTAAATTATAACCTATAAAGTCAAATATATTCTCTGCGAATACCCCAACAAACCTATCTAGTCCTATAAAAATAAACCATAATAAAGACAATAATAAAATTAAAGTTTTAATATATTTGCTCGAGTTTAAAAATATAGAAGAATAGATAAATATTAAAAATATATACTCATATCTATAAAATCTTGCAAAAGCTGTTGGAGATATTAACAGCAACAATATAGCTACTAAAAAGAAAGACATAAAACTAATTTTTAATGACTTATCAATTTTATTTTTAAAAAAATAAAACACAATAAAAATAGTTAAAATAGACTCAATAAAGAATTGAATTATAGAACTTATATCTAATTCATTTTCTGTAACACGAGCAGCTAATTTTGCACCCAAACCAGCATCAACACTTTTTAATGCAATAAAAGTAAAAGACAGGATTACAATTAATGAGATAAAAAAAAGTGCAGCTACTTTTTTTGGATTTTTATAATCAACTTTACCGACATATGTAATTAACGGCATAGGTATCATACTAAAATGAATTAGTGGAGATAGAAAATTAATAATTTTCAATTTGTTTTTCAAAAACAATGAATACCCTAGCATCGCTGTGCAAAATGCTAGCCCTGAGCGTATGGCCGATCCTTGGAAAGCAAAAAATGTAATAGTATTGGTATAGAAAAATAAAAACAGAAGACCACTTTTACTCCATATTTGCCCTGCCAAGAATATAAAATAGCAACCTAAAAGTGTTAGCAATATATGGATGATATATTCACTATTTGTAAAAAAACTAAAAATTTTAACAATTAACCAAAAAACTGGCTCAGAAGAGCCCGTTAAATTGGTAATCATACTAAAATCCTTTATAAAAATAGAAAAGTCATTATTAATTACCCAATAAAAGGCATTATAATAATGAAACATATCCTCCCCAAAACCAATTTCCTTACCCAAATAATAAGGCCTATTTGCAATCATAAAAGCTAAAGATAAGCTACAATATAAAAATACTACAAAGTCAAAAAAAACTATATTTTTGATTTTATTTATATTGCCTATATACCTTACAGCAAGATATAGAAATAAAAATAATTTAGGAAAAAGTAGTAAGAATAAAATTCCTAATGCAAACAATATGATAAGCATAATTATCTTACCTATTATAAAATTCCAATCTTTTCTTCAACCATGCTGTCGAAGAATAATGATTATTTACTAATATTCTAGATTGATGGGATAAATGATTTCTTAAATCACTATTTTCTACTAAAATTTCAATTTTTTTTGCTAAAGCCTCAGAATCATTAGGCTCAACTAAAATACCAGCGTCAGAATTTTCCAAAACCTGCTTTAACCCACCAATGTTACTGGCAATGACAGGAACACCCAATGCCATACCCTCCAGCATTGACAATGATGTAGCTTCTACATAATCACCTAAAGGTATAGAAGGTATTAATGAAATGAGTGCATTAGCAGTATAGTTAATTGATTCTTCATAGACCAATCGACCTTTAAATACTACTCTATTTTCAACACCTAGCTTTTTCGTTAAATTTAATAAGTTCTCATACTCATCACCCATACCGACAATAACGAGTTTAATATCCTTATTAATTTTAGCCTTAGAAAATGCTTCAATACCTACATGAACACCACATTTCTTATATAAGTGTCTAGAAATAATAATATATTTTTCGGCATTACTATTTTTCTTAATAGTTTCTAGAAAGCCAACATCAACAGCGTTTGGCAATACAATACTATTAATCGTGCAACCTAATTTCTTTTCTATAATTTCTTTTTGTTTATCATCCACACAGACAAAACCATCACATTTTTTTAAATAATCAAGTTCAGCTTTCTTGAGTTTGATTAGCTCTTGTTGTGGATATTCATTTTTCATTAAACCATATTGTTCATAAAAAGGAGCATGTACTGTATATATAATTTTATATTTATAGTTATTTTCCTCTTTTAACTTGACCGCAGCAACTACAGCTGAAAAATCATGGCAATCGACTACTTTTGTATTCTCTTTTACACAGTTCTTTAAACTGTTTTTTAAGCCACTCACTTGTACATTAAAATGAAAATATGCACTTTTTGGGAGTATTTTTTTTGCGACAAGTGAGTATAGAGAAAATACTTTGTGTTTCCCTAATGAAACTTTATGATCAACTTTCTGATTAACGAGTTCGTCATTTAATACTCTTAAGTGAGTACCAACTCCACCAGTATTAAAATTACTATGCCCACTTAATACAACAATTTCAGACATTCTTACTACTCTTTAAAAAATAATATATATATAAATTTTGATTAAAAGCATGAAATATATATGATATTAAAAAGCTTAACGACACACCTAATATACCATATCCATTACTCAATGCTAAAAAAACTAATGTGAGCAGTAAAATTGCCCAAACTATATTAAAGTAAAACCCAAATATCTGTTTATTTACTGAAATAAAAAACTGACCCGCAACAGTATTAAAGCTATTTACTAAAGCAACCAATATAAACACCAAAAAAACACTAATATTACTCTTATACTCAGCACCATATATTGGCAATACAAATAAAAGTAAAATATAGACAAAAATAGAAACAACAACAGTTATAGTAAAATTTAAAAAAATTCTCTTAAAATAATAAGCCAAAGTTAATATAGTCTCATTCCTTGAAAACTCAGCTAGTAACAAATTTGCCAACACCCCTGGTATAAAAAGAATTATACTATACCACTGCATTGCAACTGAAAAAATAGCGATTTTCTCACCCAACCCATTCGAATGCATAAGTGTATAAATTACACCTACAATTGGTGTAACCAATAAGGCAGACAAGAAAATAGGGAAACCTTGCCTAATATAATCTATTAATCTACCTTTTTTACCATCTTCTATAATATAATTATTTTTCAATTCTATTTTATTTATAAAAATATTTTTATGAAATAAAACAAAAAGAATAATACTTATACTATTTGCCAAACCCAAACCAATAAAAATTAAATTAAGATCCTGCTTAATTGAAAAATACACTAAAAAAAATAAGATCAAAACCGAATTAAATATATTCAACTTTGCTATTTTATTTTTTTCTTCTTTTCCATATAAAACAGATACTAATATACTGAAAAAAACTATAGAAATCGCAGAAAAAATAATAGAAAAAAAACCAATTTCTTTAAAATAACTTAAAGAATACACCCAATTATTTTTAATTAAAGCAAAAAATAATAAAAAAAATATTAGTGAAACTAAAAAAATAATTTTAACTATTTTAGTTACAGTAAATAGTATATCTTCGCCAGCAGCAATTCTTTTTATTAAAACAGCATTTAGACCTAAAGTTAAAAAAACTTGTACTCCCAAAAGACCATTATACAAAACTGCGTACTTACTATAAACAGTGTCTCCTAACAGCTTCACCATTATAATCGTTGAAACAATCATCAAAATTCTACTAACAGCATTTCCTATAATAAGAAACAGAGAGTCAGAGTGCTGCTTCAACTTATTTAACATTCTAAACAATACCTTTGGTATCAACCACTACTGCCATATTTGTATATGACAATTTCTTAAACTCTTTATGATCGACCAAAATTAAATGTACATCTGCTTTTTCACGTTTTTCAAGTGAAATTAATTTAATATTTTCAGGTAAGTTTTCTGGCAATCGGTGAATATTTGGCTCAATTGCCAAAATCTTAAAACCTTGCTCTGCCAGTTTTTTTGTAATATTTAATGCAGGGCTTTCACGTAAGTCATCAATATCTGGTTTAAATGCTAAACCATAACAAGCCACTGTGACATCTTTAATCGTTTTTTCAGGGTTAGCCTGTAAGAACTCTGCAATCTTAATTTTAACCTGATCAATCACCCATTCAGGTTTACTGTCATTCACTTCACGCGCAGTACGAATTAAACGGGCTTGCTCTGGTGTTTTAGACACAATAAACCATGGATCAACCGCAATACAATGCCCACCCACACCAGGACCCGGCTGTAAAATATTCACACGTGGATGACGGTTTGCCAGCTTAATCAGTTCCCAAACATTAATGTCTAATTTGTCACAAATAATAGAAAGTTCATTAGCAAACGCAATATTCACATCACGGAACGAGTTTTCAGTCAGTTTGCACATTTCGGCAGTACGCGCATTGGTTTCAATACAGTCACCTTTTACAAATACTTTATATAAGTCGATTGACGCTTGTGAACAACGAGGCGTCATCCCTCCTACAATACGATCATTACTAATCAGCTCTTGCAGCACTTTACCTGGCAATACACGCTCTGGGCAGTGTGCAATTAAAATATCCGCTTGCTCACCAGCTTGCTGTGGGAAAGTTAAATCTGGACGGGCTTCACTGAGCCACGCTGCCATTTGCTCTGTTGCGCCCACAGGCGAAGTAGATTCTAAAATCACCAGATTACCTTGATTTAAATACGGTGCAATCGCTTTTGCAGCTGCTTCAATATATTTTAAATCAGGCTCATAATTTTCTTTAAATGGCGTTGGTACTGCAACAATATATGCATCTGCCTCACAGGGCTGAGGCTGAGCAGATAGTTTTTTTTGGGCGACAACATCACGCACCAAGGCATCCAGATCGGGTTCTACAATATGTACCTTACCCTGATTAATCATATCTACAGCATGCGGATTTACATCTACCCCGGTAACCTTTACACCATGTGCAGCGAACGTCGCTGCTGTTGGCAAACCTATATAACCTAAACCAATGACACAAATATGTTTAAAATTTTGCATTTTTTACTCAATTTATTTCTTTAAAGCGTGAATAATCTGTTGGCAAGCTGTGCCATCACCATACGGATTATGCGCCGCTGCCATGGTTTGATATAAGTTTTGATTTTCTAACAGCTCAATGACAGACTGTTGAATCAGCGCTGCGTCTGTACCCACTAACTTTACTGTTCCTGCATCTACAGCCTCTGGACGTTCTGTAGTATCACGCATTACAAGTACAGGCTTGCCCAAAGAAGGAGCCTCTTCTTGAATACCGCCTGAATCCGTTAAAATTAAATAACTACGATTCATTAAATACACGAAAGGCAAGTAATCTTGTGGCGCAATTAAATGAATATTGCTAATACCCGAAAGTAACTCATTAACTGGTTTTTGCACGTTCGGATTTAAATGCACTGGATATACAATTTGCACATCTGGATATTGTTTTGCAATATTTGCCAGTGCTGTACAAATATTTAAAAAGCCCTGACCGAAATTCTCACGACGATGTCCAGTGACTAGGATCAATTTTTTTGCTGAGTCTAGAAAGTCGAATTGTTGTTCAAACTGATTAATAATTTCTTGGTCTGTTTCGACCTTGCTTTTTACCGTAAGTAAAGCATCGATCACCGTATTACCAGTAATGGTAATCGAATTAGGCGCAATATTTTCTTTGACTAAATTATTATAGGAAGATTGTGTGGGAGCGAAATGATAGGTAGTTAAGGCACCAGTAAGCTTACGGTTGGCTTCTTCTGGCCAAGGTGAGTAAATATCGCCTGTACGTAAGCCTGCTTCTACATGCCCCACTGCAATTTTGTGATAATACGCCGCTAGAGAAGCAGCAAAAGTCGTTGCAGTATCACCATGTACCAGTACAACATCTGGTGTCCACTCTACAAAAACTTGCTCTAAACCTTTCAAAACACCTGAAGTAATATCTGACAAGGTTTGTCCTGGTTTCATCAGGTTTAAGTCAAAATCTGGAGTCAAATTAAACAGCTCAAGTACTTGATCTAACATTTGTCTATGTTGACCTGTTACACAGACTTTGACTTCAAAATCGACCATTTGTTCTTTTAATTTTAATGCCAATGGTGCCATTTTAATAGCTTCTGGTCGTGTACCAAAAACCAATAGAACTTTTTTCACGTATTTTCCCTTTATAAACGAATTGAACTTTCTGCTTTATCTAAAATATATTTCAAGTCATATAGCACATAATTTTCTTTAGACAATGCTTTAAAATCCACTATCGACATATTTTTAAATTCATCATGTGCAACAGCCAATATAACTGCATCATAATGATGCTCTGGTAACTGGGTAATGGGCGTTAAACCATATTCATGTTTGGCTTCATTTATATCTACCCAAGGATCATAAATATCCAGGTCTAGGTCATATTCTTTTAAAGCATTGACCATATCTACAATTTTGGTATTACGTATATCAGGACAGTTTTCCTTAAAACTTAAACCCATGACTAAAATTTTTGAGCCTACAACCTGAATGCGTTTTTTTACCATCTCTTTAATTAACTGAGTGGCAACATATTCACCCATACGATCATTTAAACGTCGTGCCGCTAAAATAATTTCAGGATGTAAACCAATGGACTGTGCTTTATGGGTTAAATAGTAGGGGTCCACACCAATACAGTGCCCTCCCACTAAGCCTGGACGAAAAGGCAAAAAATTCCACTTGGTACCTGCTGCCTTTAATACCTCTTCGGTATCAATTCCTAATTTATTAAAGATCAAAGCCAATTCATTAATTAAAGCAATATTGACATCACGTTGCGTGTTTTCAATGACCTTTGCAGCTTCAGCCACTTTTATACTTGAAGCCTTATACGTCCCTGCTTCAATCACCAAATTATAAACCTGGTCAACGAAGTCTGCGACTTCAGGCGTAGAACCCGAGGTGATTTTTAAAATATTGGTGACGCGACGTAGCTTATCCCCTGGATTAATACGCTCTGGACTATAACCGGCAAAAAAGTCCTGATTAAATTTAAGACCCGATACTTGCTCTAGCACAGGAATACAGGTTTCTTCTGTCGCACCTGGATATACAGTTGATTCATAGACAACCACATCCCCTTTATTTAATACCTTAGCAATACTGGTTGAAGCTTTAATTAAAGGCGTTAAATCAGGCTGTTTAAAATCATCAATTGGTGTAGGGACGGTAACAATGAAAAAATTGCAGCTTTTTAAATCTTCTAAATTTGCAGAATAACTGAGTTGAATGGCTCTTTTAAGCTCTTCGGGCGACACTTCCAAGGTATGATCTTGCGCGCTTTGTAATTCTTCAATCCGTTTTTGATGAATATCAAAACCCACGACTGGCACTTTTTTCCCAAATTCAACCGCCAAAGGTAAGCCGACATATCCTAGACCAATTACGGCAATCTTGAGTTCTGACAAAGTGAGCATTTTTGAGCCTTACTTATTTATATAATCTAAGAGGTGAATAAAAGCGCTAAGAACTATATCAGAAAATCAAGTATTTTCTGTTGCTAATTTATATAAAAATCAATTAAAAACCGGAGTAATTTTTTTTTAAAAGATGCATTTTTATTGAATTCATAATAGATTTGTCTGCTTTCATTTAACACCTTTCATCTATTTATAAACAGCAAACAGCTTACAATTTGTTATATTTTTTTCGTAATTAGAAAGGTAGAATAACTTAAGTTGAAGTTTTTAATAATTTTTAAAACAGGATTTAGAGTGAGAAAAATTCAATATACTGCTTTATTGGTTT
>Ga0308165_1003804_pt1 | contig 15724 bp, 13 predicted proteins | sample PhyWR2_FD_201032 | JGI IMG/M metagenome (GOLD analysis project Ga0308165, IMG submission 201032) | Phyllosphere microbial communities from UC Gill Tract Community Farm, Albany, California, United States - DLSLW.R2 | ecosystem: Host-associated > Plants > Phyllosphere > Unclassified | place: USA...
CAAAACCTCGTTGCAGAGGGCAGGTACAACGTGCTGTTGCCTCTTAAAGCGCGCAGGACATTGGCGAGTGACAAGGCTGCTGCTTGGCTTGCTGCCGCGCTGCATGGATGATAGCAACGGTTGCGTCAGTCGACGGTTTATCCTGTACCAGTGAAGGTCCGACATTCTCTCCCCGCTCTTTCAAAAAGCCCTGTTCCTAAGCAAGACAAGGTGGGGTAATCGATAGCCAAACCATGTTGTCGTTCGACTTTGAAAGGGTGCTGTCATATTGATCATTCGTCGATATGATTGCGGTATTTGATGGCAGGGATGCCCCCCGTTCGGCATTGCCAAGTTGATTGAGCTTGGCGTTTCCAGTATCGGTGCGGCATGAAATTATCGAGTTCTCTTCCCCGGTTGAAGGGTTCTCGCTTTCCGCGTGAGATTGTCGCTTATGCAGTCTGGGTCTATCCCCGGTTTGCGCTGAGTACGGCCGATGTGGAAGATCTTCTTGCTCAGCGAGGCGTGATCGTAAGCCGGGAAACGGTTCGCCTTTGGGTCAACCGCTTTGACCGTCATTTTGCCGGCTGCATTCGCAAAGAGCGGTCAAGGCCGAATGACAAGTGGCATATAGACGAGGTCGTCATCACGATCGGCGGCAGGAAATTCTGGCTCTGGCGGGCCATTGACGCCGATGGTGACGTACTCGACATCATGGTTAAAGCGCGCCGTAATACAAAAGCCGCCAAACGCTGCTTCTCAAGGCTGTCAGGCAATTCTGTCAGCCCCGTGTCGTCATAACGGACAAGCTCGGCAGCTATGTTAGAGCATAATCCGACCGGAGTGAAACGAGGATCGATAAGATTATGCTTAAATAAAACGGTTTAGAGCGCCGATCTGATCCAATCAGATCGGCGCTCTAAACCGATACAGGCTATCGCGCCAAATGCCGATCATCGAGCCCACAAAGGCTTGAACAACAGAATTGAAAACTCGCATCGTCTGTGCCGAAAACGACAGAAGATCATGGGGCGGTTTAAATCGCCGCGTCAGGCGCAATGGTTTTGTCAGCCCACGATCAAAATCAACACGATCTTCCGTCCTCGCCGTTACAATCTCACGGTCATCTCCTGCAGACATGCAAGGGCAGATGCTTTCTGCCTGGGGTCCGAATATACCGCAGAAATGGCCCCTTGAAAAACACATGCGCAAGCTGCTCAAAGCCTTGCCCAAACAACCTGGCAATGCCTTGGCAATACCGTCGCGTATTATCGTGTCACGGCCTTAACGTTGTGGGATTAAAGCTGGCTGGATATCGTAAGTCTATTTGATTTCATGCGATCTAGTCTTCTGTGTTTCAACTGACACGTTATCTGGAAATCGTTTCACATTTTTCGCGATGCGTGTCAGTTGAAACACAGAAGACTAGATCGCATGAATTATGAGCGAAATAAGCGGCTATACTGGGTTTCGTGCCATGCGCTAGCCATTGCCATGAATGGTGCAACATTTCCGATCTCATCATCGTTTAACGTACAAGATTTCTGGACTGCCGCTTCAATTGCAGGCACTGCCGCAATTAACATTCTTTGTCCCGCCACATGGCCCAGCGGTATGAGGCGAATTGCGGCCATCACTTGGCCTTCGACAACAGACCACATAAGCCCGCGCAGTGCTTCACGCGCAGGGATATTCCAATGATGTGCTGCTATTGCAAATGCTGCCGGATAGCTGGGACGCTCAACGCTCAGGAAGTCTGCGGCCTTCTGAACACCCAGTTGCTCAAGAATTGTAAGCAAGGATTCCGACATACGTCGATCTTCAAGTTCAAGCTCACGGCTTTCACGGCTTGCAGTCAGCCAGTCGTTGAGTTTCCTGAACGCTGTTTCATCACCATCTAGGAGGGCATTGGCCATTCGCCAGTAGAGCGCACCGTCGAGGGATGCGTAACTGCTTTCAAGCAGACCCAGAATCCATGATGAGCAGCTCTTCTCGTCCGTAACAATGTTGGAGTGAACCGCCCATTCTAGACCGCGCGAATATGAGAACCCGCCTACTGGTTGGTTTGGACTGACTAGACGCAGGATATGTAACATAGAATCAGCATTACCTTGCGACACGGACGGAGAGCTGACTGAAGCCGTTTCAACCGTGCTTGGGCTGCCTTTGATCGTCATTTTATCCAAGAGAAGGTTCATTTTGTCTACATTTCACGCGGTTCGCATTGGCAAAGCAAGATCGGATCCACCCCAAGGACATTGTGTAACTCCGTCTCATAATGGACCCAATCTGATCAGCTTGATGAGACGGTTGCTTACGACAGTTATGTCTGGCTCAGAATGAGCCAAACATTGATCCAAGGATAAACACCGCGACCAGAGATATAATGACGCCCACAATGACAGTCATAACCATATCTAAATAACTGGAAGCATGGGTCTGTTTGCTTATCTGCAAAAGCAGCAATACGGTGCCATTATGCGGTAAAGCATCCAAAGTGCCAGCGCTGATGACCGTCAGACGGTGCATGAGTGCTGGATCAATACCATATTGAAGAGCCAGCCGCATATACTCGTCGCCAAGCGCGTTAAGAGCGATTGCCATGCCGCCAGAAGCTGTGCCAGTCAATGCGGCGAGCGCATTCATTGCCACGACGAGCGAAACAAGCGGGCCGCCGGGAACTTCCAGGACGGCATCGCGCACCATCGCAAAAGCGGGCATTGCTGCAACAACCGCACCAAAGCCAACAAGACTTGCAATGGTGAGGATTGGCAGCGCCGAAGAGTTTGCTCCAGCGTCGAGGCTTTCTCTAATGGAACCAAGTCTTTTGAAGTTGACTGCAATAAGCGTCAAGGTTGCTGTTGCAAGTGCGATCAATACCGCCCAGAGGCCAATCGAAGAACTGACATCGATGTTCCACGGCGCTTGTTCCAGAAATGAAAAGTCAATTCTTGGCAGAATGATCAGAGCCATGAGGAAATTGACGACAATGACAACGAGCAATGGAAGGAGAGCGAAAAAGAATGGTGGTATGTCCTTCGTCCGAACACCATGATCTAGCTCAGCCGGATCAAAATCGCCGGAAAGTGTTGATTTTTCGCGAAGTGTTTCGGTAATTTTTACATCGCTCGGATCTTCAACATAAACCTCGCCCGCAAGTTGGGCTTTGGCTTGCGCACGCTGCAACCACCACATGCCGAAAGCAAGCGTGATGAGCGACGCGATAATACCGAGACCCGGTGCTGCGAAAGTCGTCGTGCCGAAGTAAGGCATGGGTATCGCATTGTTGGTGGATGGCGTGCCGGGCATTGCTGACATTGTGAATGTGAATGCACCAAGACCGATCGCCGCTGGCATCAGACGTGCAGGAATATTGGCTGCCTTGAACATTTCGCGCGTCATTGGAACAAGAACGAAAAATGCTACAAAGACGCTAACGCCGCCATAGGTCACAACGGCCGATGCCAACACGACAGAGAGCATTGTTCGTTTTACACCCAGCCGTTCAGTCAGATATCGGGCGATAGAAGTTATGGAGCCGCTGTCATCCATCAGCTTTCCAAAAATTCCACCCAAAAGGAACAAAGGGAACCATCGTGCGACAAAGCTCGCCGTCCCGCCCATATAGGTGGATGTCCAATGTGCCAGTAACGGCTCACCAGCAATGAAAGCTGCGAGAAGTGCGGCAATTGGTGACAGTAAAAGAACGCTCCAACCCCGATATGCAAACCACATCAGAAGAGCAAGGCCTAGTAAAATTCCGAGCAGTCCCATCGGATTGCCTCCTCATTACAAAGCAATATAGCTGTAGCTTTTAGAGCGCGTCTCAATCGTTTGTTTTAACGCGCATCCCGAAAGCCGTTTCACACTTTTCGGGATGCACTCTAATCATGACGTCGTTTCCCGGTTGGCGACTGCATTTCACCGAAGCCTTCTCAGAGGTCGAATATGCGTAATACGACCATCGCGCGCGCGGACTGTGATCTCAAAGCTGCGGCCAACACGGTCTCCCCGATACACAAAATGACTTCCGCGGCAGTCAAGTGTTCTCACGTTTCTGTACCCTCTGTTTCGGAGTAACCGTGCACCCTGAGAGCAACTGACGCGATTGCCGTTATTAATTCTCGTACCGACAGAGATGTGACTTGATTGACTATAAGCTGGCGTCGAAAATCCAGTGTTTCCTGTCGTGATGAGCAGGGCAACAAGAAAAAGATTTATAAATACTCTCCGCATCATGACCCCCATAATATTTCGAGATTTTTTGAGGTGAAACAGCCACGTCTAATCATAGCCATCCTGTTAGAGCTTCGATCTGATTGGATCAGATGGTGCGTCTCAACAGCTTGTTTTCACGCGCATCCCAAAAAACCGCTTCACACTTTTTGGGATGCGCTCTGATAGCTTGAAAGAAACGTAGTCATACTACCTCATTCTAATTATTCTTTATTAGGCCTACCGCGCATTTGTTTACCGGCAAGCCGCTTCGTAGGTGCGTCCATTACGATCACGATATCGGCAATATTGCACGCCATTGCGTGTTTTTGCAGCGCCTACCAAAGTGCCCGCTACAGCACCAATCGCTGCACCGGTCAGTGCTCCACGACCACTGCCGCCAATTGCGCCACCCGCGAGGGCACCAATTGCTGCGCCGCCAACGCCATATCCAGCAGTCCGCCGTTCATTTGATGTGCATCCGCTCATAATGAAAGCGGCGCTCACAGTGGCAATTATACTAAAAGTGGTACGCTTCATTTCTATCCCCTCTCGATAATAAAAACGCAATTGAGTTAGCCAATTTAGAGTGCTTGTCTTTCTCTCATCCCGCTTTTGAACGAACTCTGAAAGCTATATACTGTACGCATCACGCTCTGCGCACAAGCATTACTCTTAAATGCTATTCCCGCCAGAAGTTTCCGGGATCGGATCGAGGCCGCCATTTTCAAGTACAAAGTCAACGATTTCAGAAAGACCATGGCCTCGCATGAGGTCGGTGAAACCGAACGGCCTTCCTGATCGCATCCGTGCTGCGTCGCCCTGCATGACCGTAAGATCGACATTGACATAGGGTGCAAGATCGCTCTTGTTGATGACGAGAAAATCTGAACGGGTGATGCCTGGGCCGCCTTTTCTAGGGATTTCTTCACCCTGGCAGACCGAAATCACATAGAGCGTTATGTCTGCCAGATCAGGAGAAAAAGTTGCCGCAAGATTGTCTCCCCCCGATTCAATAAAGACAATGTCCAGATCGGGAAATTTACGGTTCATCTCCGCAATGGCCTGCAGATTGATAGATGCATCTTCCCGGATGGCCGTGTGTGGGCATCCACCAGTTTCCACGCCCATGATACGGTCTTCAGACAGCGCCTGATGGCGAGCGAGTATGAGCGCATCTTCTTTTGTGTAAATATCGTTGGTTATAACGGCGATCGAAAGATGATCTCGCAGTGCCCTGCACAGCTTTTCTGTAAGCGTTGTTTTGCCTGAGCCAACCGGGCCGCCGATGCCGACGCGCAGTGGGCCATTTTTTGATGCCATGATGAATGCCCCGACAGTAAACTTGTGTAGTAATAGTAGACGTAGATTTAATGGTGATCGTGGTGCGAATGACCATGGTCGTGGTCGTGATGCGAATGGCCATGGTCGAGGTGGTGATATGCTCCCCGAACGGGCTCGAATGGCGCCTCAATATCCTCAACAGTGGCACCGAGGCCAATGAGCATGGACTTGATGACGTGATCACGGAGTATCAGGATACGATCCGCCGAAATTTCAGCGGCCAAATGACGGTTTCCTATATGCCAGGCGAGCTCGGAGAGGTGTACCGCATTGCGTGCAGTTACCGCATAAAGCGGTTCAGTGGCGGCGACAACAGTGACTTCAGAGCCATCCTCAAGAACTAGTTTTACACCGCTATGAAGTGAAACCACTTCCGGTAAATCAACCAATACCTTATCATTGTTGTCTAATGTAAGCGTTTTACGCCTCACCCGGCGCTCATCATGCTTAAGCAAAATGGACTTTTGTCCCGAATTTGCAGCATCAGTGACGTTTTCGGTACGAAAATGAACTTTTATTACGCGCTGCATATGACTTCCGCCTATGAATTAGCATTTATTGGCATATTTGATTGCTATTGTATAGCTACCTATAAACCTTATTTGAACCATTTGAGATTTTCAAATTAAAGGCGCGTTGTATATTGTAATCATCGTTTTTTAGGACTAGGCTCATAAGCATAGGCTGGTTATTGCGAGCAGAAATTACGGACAAATAATATAAGAAAATTTGGGGCTTGTGGGGATGAGCGGGACAGGATGGATTGGTGAACTTGAATTGTGGTTCTCCAGAACAGGTTCGACAACACGACTTGCCCGAAGGCGCCATATCGGACCGCTTGCTGTGCAGCGTCCCTTCTATCCCGAAGAAGACGGTTCAGCTCACGTCTACTTGCTGCATCCGCCGGGAGGTATTGCTGGCGGTGACCGACTTGAAATTAGTTGTCACCTCGATGATGAAGCACGCGCCGTTCTGACGACCCCCGGGGCAACAAAATTTTATCGCAGTGACAATGATGGCAGCTCGCAAAACATAAAGATTAATTTGGGTCGAAGTGCAGTCTGTGAATATCTGCCGCAAGAGACCATCTTATTCGGCGGCGCAAAGGTGTCTGTCAGTACAGAAATCTCATTACAGACAGATTCCATTTATCTTGGTTGGGAGCTTTTCAGCTTTGGACGTCCAGCGGCTGGAGAAGATTTCGCTAAGGGAAGTTTTCGGCAGCGACTGAATATCACGCGTGACGGCGTGCCTGTTTACTATGAACGGTTCGAGCTTCCCACCGGCGCATCACTGCTCAGTGATGCCTATGCACTGGCTGGTCGGCCCATTATGGGTACAATGATTTTTGCCGGACCGGTTCATGAGAATGTTGCTGAGCGTTTGCAAACTGCGTTGGGGGATGTTGGTTCGGGCGTTTTCTCTGTCTCTGCATTGGAGCGGGTTATTGTCTGTCGATATCTCGGGACGCGTATGTCCGAATGCAAAATGCTGTTTGGTCGTGCCTGGGATGTCATAAGAGAAATGGGCATTGGTAAACGGTCTGTTGCACCTCGTATTTGGGCAACCTGATTATACGATCTCGTAGAAAACAGCGAATATAATAGTTTGTCTTAAAACCAGGAGCTTAGTGAAGTTGTGCCGTCTAAGCGGAACAAAGGCACCGAGTGAATTTTGGAGAGGAAGATCGATGGAACTGCTGCCGCGGGAAAAGGACAAGCTGCTGCTCTTTACGGCTGCTCTTGTAGCTGAGCGTCGTAAGGCGAGAGGGCTTAAGCTCAATTATCCGGAAGTTATCGCATATATTTCTGCTGAAATTATGGAGGGTGCCCGGGATGGAAAAACAGTCGCCGAACTCATGTCTTACGGAGCAACACTGCTCACGCGTGATGAGGTGATGGAGGGCGTTCCTGAGATGATTCACGACATTCAGGTCGAAGCGACCTTTCCCGACGGCACAAAGCTTGTGACCGTCCATAATCCAATTCCGTAGGAGGCGTCTATGATCCCGGGAGAGTTCTTTATTGAAGAAGGTACAATTGAACTGAATGCAGGGCGTGAAACTCGCAAGATAGCAGTTGAGAATACTGGTGACCGGCCCATTCAGGTTGGATCTCACTATCATTTTTACGAAACGAATACTGCCCTTTCATTTGATCGGGACCAGACACGGGGCTTTCGTCTCAACATTCCTGCGGGAACGGCTGTCCGTTTTGAACCGGGGCAGGATCGTGAGGTTGAACTGGTTGCGGTTGATGGTGCGCGGGAAATCTACGGATTTAACGCCAAGATCATGGGAAAGCTGTAGAGCGCGTTTCGATCTGATTAAATCAGACAGGCACTCTAATCATTTGTTTTAACGCGCATCTTTTCCGAAAGCTGTTTCACAGTTTTGGGGATGCGCTCTAGGAGAGACGGATGGGGACGATTTCAAGAAGAGCTTATGCCGATCTTTACGGGCCAACTAAGGGCGACCGTGTTCGGCTAGCAGACACTGAATTGCTGATTGAAATTGAAGAAGATCATACGATTTACGGCGAAGAAGTCACATTCGGTGGCGGCAAAGTCATCCGGGATGGCATGGGGCAGGGTCAGGGACTTGCAGCCGACGTTGCAGACCTGGTCATAACCAATGTCATCATTTTGGATTATTGGGGTATCGTTAAGGCTGATGTCGGAATTAAAAACGGACGGATTTCCGGTATCGGTAAAGCGGGCAATCCTGATATCCAGCCGGGTGTAAACATCGTTATTGGGCCAGGAACAGACGTTATTGCCGGCGAAGGCAAAATTCTGACTGCAGGCGCGATTGACACCCACATCCATTTTATTGCGCCGCAACAGGCTGAAGAAGCTTTGGCGAGTGGTACGACGACACTGGTGGGTGGTGGAACCGGTCCGACGGTCGGTACGCTTGCGACGACCGTGACGCCTGGGCCTTGGGCCATTCACCGTATGCTGGAAGCAGCCGAAGCATTGCCGATTAACGTAGGGTTTCTCGGTAAGGGAAACGCAAGTAAGTCCGAGCCACTGCGTGAGCAAATCAGGGCTGGGGCTATCGGCCTCAAGCTCCACGAGGATTGGGGCACGACACCGGCCACTATCGACAACAGTTTGACTGTGGCGGATGAGGAAGACATTCAGATCGCGATCCACACTGACACGCTCAATGAGAGCGGGTTCGTAAAGGATACTTTTGCGGCCATGAAGGGTCGAACAATTCACAGTTTCCATACGGAAGGTGCGGGTGGCGGTCACGCCCCGGACATTATCACTGCGGCGAGTGAGGAAAACATTCTGCCGTCTTCGACCAACCCGACGCGTCCTTACACCATTAATACGGTGGATGAGCATCTGGATATGTTGATGGTTTGCCATCACCTCAGCCCGAAGATTCCTGAGGATGTTGCATTCGCGGAATCGCGTATTAGGCGCGAAACGATTGCTGCAGAAGATATTCTGCATGATCTTGGTGTGTTTTCGATGATGTCATCGGATTCACAAGCGATGGGGCGGATTGGCGAAACGACGCTGCGTTGCTGGCAAACCGCACATAAGATGAAAGTTCAGCGCGGCCCGCTGGAACAGGATAGCAGTCGTCACGACAATTTTCGCGCCAAGCGCTATATCGCCAAATACACGATCAATCCGGCTATTACGCATGGATTTGCGCATGAAATCGGCTCGATCGAAGTCGGCAAGCGAGCAGATCTTGTTCTATGGAAGACCGAATTCTTTGGTGTCAAGCCGAGCCTGGTAATGATTGGCGGAATGATAGCGATGGCACCTATGGGTGATCCAAATGCCTCGATCTCGACGCCTCAGCCAGTTCACTATCGTCCAATGTATGGCGTTATGGGCCGTGCGCTTGGATCAACAAGTGTCACTTTTGTTTCCAAGGCAGCCTTGGCCGATGGTATTGGCGATAAATTGAAGCTGAACAAACAGCTCGTTGCTGTTCATGGGATGCGAACAATCCGCAAGAAAGATATGATCCATAACGATCAGACGCCAAAGCTTGAGGTTGATCCACAAAACTATCAGGTTCGCGTCGATGGCAAATTGATCACTTGCGAACCGGCTGAAGTTCTTCCGATGGCTCAACGGTACTTCCTGTTCTGATTTGATCAGGTCTGCAGCGAAGGGAGTGCAAGCATATGCAACAAGACACTCTGAGGGATCACGCATATCTCGGATTTGTAGATTGGACACTGCGCGGCATCGGGCAAGTTGTTTTCCAAAACAACCCATTGTCGGGCTTGATCATTCTGCTAGCCATATTGTTTAACTCGTGGATTTACGCTTTCATTTGTGTGATTGGTGTGATTGCAAGCACATTGACGGCAATTATCCTCAAGGCGGACAAAGGGCTGATCCGGGATGGCTTGTTTGGGTTCAACGGAGCCCTTGTTGCGCTTGCCTTGATTGCATTCACAAGTGCGGATTTTCGCACTGGTGCTTTGCCGTCGCCCGCAATGGCGGTTTACCTGATTTTCGGCGCAGCCTTCTCAACGATGGTCTTTGCCAGTATCGGCGCGGTGTTAGGGCCGCACAAAACAGCCCCGCTAACCATGCCGTTTGTTCTGGTCGGCTGGTTGTTTCTCTTCGCGATCCTCAAGTTTGATGCGATTGATGCCGGTCCAATGGCCAAGCCGGTATCGCCGGATCAGTTTTCTTACACCGTCCAATACGTGCTTCCGACCTGGTATATGGGTATAGGAACCTCAATCGCGCAGATATTCTTTCAGGATAACTGGATTACTGGTTATCTCATGTTGATCGGCATCGCGGTTAACTCCAGAATAAGTGCTGGTATGGCGCTTCTTGGTGCGTGTATCGGTACTGGTGTGGCCGCATTGTTCGGAGGACCTGAGGGGGCTATCCGCGACGGTTTGTTTGGTTATAACGCCGCCCTGACCGCGATCGCTCTGGGTGGGTTCTTTCTCGTCTTCACCTGGAGCAGCTTCTTCTATGCTGTGTTTGGCGCAATCATCTCGGCTTGGTTGTGGGCGTCTGTGGCCATATTCTTGAAACCAATCGGCATGCCCGTACTGACATCCACCTTTGTACTTGTGACGTGGATGATGTTGCTTGGGCAATATGCATTCAAGGTACTTGTGCCGGTTGCCCCCGCAGATGCAACCACGCCGGAGGATAATTTGCGTCGCTATCGTAAGAGGGCTGCGGCCAGCCAATAAACATGTGTGAATCTCAAAAAGGGGACGCTTTGTGCGTAATCTAAATAGCCTTATCAGGTGTTCTTTAAAGCACAGGCACAGTGATAAGTGCGCCAGCGGGTCATTCTCTGCGAGCATAGCGGTGATTGCGGCTGTCGTCTTGCTCGCTGGCTGTTCGCAGGAAGCCGAACAGACCCCACCACAAATAAGACCTGTTCAAGTAACGACGGTTGAGCGTGGTGCAAGCGGGCAAACGACGACCTTTACCGGCCAGATCCAGGCGAAGAATGAAGCCTCAATGGCATTCCGGGTGTCGGGGCGGATGATTGAACGCGGCGTTAATATTGGTGACACGGTCGTTGCCGGACAGGTGCTTGCGCGTCTGGATCCGCAAAATGCTACAAATACACTGCGTGCAGCACGCGCTGCGCTGGCTGCGGCTGAAAGCCAGCAAGTGATGACAAGAAACGCGTTTAACCGCCAAGACCAGCTACTTCGTAATGGTTTTACAACACGTTCTAATCACGATGCTGCGCGCTCGGCGATGGAGACGGCTCTGTCGGCTGTGGACAGTGCGGAAGCGCAGGTGAAAATCGCTGAGGATAATCTCGGCTATACCGACCTGATTGCTGATGCCTCTGGCACAGTGACGGCGCGAGGTGCTGAGCCCGGTGAAATTGTGCAGGCGGGGCAAATGATTTTGCAATTGGCCCGCGAGGATGGTCGGGACGGTGTGTTTGATGTGCCTGCATCAATACTAAGGGAAGCCTCGGCAGATTCTGTGATTTCAGTCTCTCTCGCTGATGATCCATCAATAAAGGCAACAGGTCGTGTGCGTGAGGTTGCGCCACAGGCAGATCCCGTTACGCGTACATTCCGAGTGTGGATTGGCCTTGATAATGCGCCGGATGCAATGCGCCTAGGCTCGACCATCAATGGGCAGGTGACCATTGATAATTATGCCATGATTGAAATCCCAGCTTCTGCGCTCACAGCAGTGAATAATGCACCGGCAGTCTGGGTGTTGGATCCCGAAACGAACACCGTCGCATTACACAATATCGAGATTGGTCGTTTTGGCAATGTTACGGTTGGGGTAGCCTCTGGCTTGAGTGCTGGTGATATCGTTGTTACCGCAGGCGTACAGGCCTTGTATCCAGGACAGAAGGTCCGTTTGCTCAATTCGTCGGGGTCATAATGGGTCTTAATCTTTCCGCATGGGCTGTTCGCGAACGGCAACTTGTCATCTTTTTGATGATGATCGTAATGGGTGCAGGCCTTTTCGCATATAGTCGTCTTGGACGGGCAGAAGACCCTTCTTTCGTCATTAAAACAATGGTGGTGCAGGCTGCCTGGCCGGGCGCCAACGTGACCGACACATTGCAGCAAGTTACTGAGCGGCTTGAGCGAACGCTGCAGGAGACGCCGCATCTTGATAATATTCGCAGTTTTACGCGTCCGGGCGTAACCACCATATTCGTCAGTTTGGATGGCAATGCGAATGCCCAACAGGTCGAAAATACCTGGTATACGGTGCGCAAGCGTGTCGCTGATATGAGGCATACGCTTCCCCAAGGCGTTGTCGGACCGGGGTTTAATGACGAGTTCGGTGACACTTTCGGTTTGATTTACGGGTTTACAGCCGATGGATTTACGCATCGTCAATTGCGTGACCATGTGGAAGCAGCTCGTTCCGAGTTGCTCAAAGTTCCGGATGTTGCAAAAATTGAGCTGCTTGGAGAGCAGGATGAGCAGATATTCGTCGAGTTTTCAATGCAGGAGCTTGCAAATCTCGGCATAGATCGCACGACATTGATTGCGGCCCTGCGGGCGCAGAATGTCGTGCAGCCATCTGGTACCATCATGACGGGTGATGAGAATCTTGCGATAGACGTTTCTGGCGGATTTGGGACTGAACAGGACATTGCGAATATCAATTTCGCAGTCGATGGCCGTATGATCAGGCTTGCCGATATTGCGACCGTCACGCGCGGCTATGCCGATCCACCAACACCCATGTTCCGAGTAAACGGAAAACCGGGAATTGGTCTTGCTATCGCAATGCGTGAAGGCGGAGATATTCTTCGTCTCGGCCAGAATATCAGCGCCGAAATGAGCAGGATCACGGGTAATTTGCCCCACGGGATCGAGCCACAACTGGTTGCAGATCAGGCCGTTACTGTGAGTGGTGCCATATCCGAATTCATGGAGTCACTCTGGCAGGCCATCGCCATCATTCTCGTTGTCAGTTTTATCGCTCTTGGTGTGCGTGCAGGGCTGATGGTTGCGATTACGATTCCGCTTACGCTTGCAGCAGTATTTGCCACCATGTGGTTGCTGAACATTGATATGCAACGCATATCCCTTGGTGCGTTGATTATCGCCTTGGCACTTATGGTAGACGATGCAATGACGACAACCGATGCGACATTGGGAAGACTGGCGATTGGGGAGCCAAAGGAAGTCGCCGCAGTTTATGCATTCAAAACTTATGCATTCGCGATGCTTGCTGGAACATTGGTGACAATCGCGGGCTTTGTTCCGATTGGTTTTGCAGCGAGTTCGGCGGGTGAGTACACATTCACGCTGTTTGCAGTGGTTAGCATCGCGCTTGTAGTGTCCTGGTTTGTGGCTGTGATCTTTGCACCGCTGATAGGAATTTATGTGCTCAAGCCGCCAGCGAAGCCACGTGGCGAGCCCGGGCGGGTGATGCGGACTTATCGGCGTTTTCTGTCGGTTGCACTCAAAGGGCGCTGGATCACAATTGCGGTCACGCTTGGATTGTTCATTGCGTCACTCCTGCTTTTGCCCGCTATTCCGCGCCAGTTTTTCCCTTCATCTGACAGGCCTGAGCTTCTTGTTGATCTGGAATTACCGCAGAACTCGTCGATCTACGCAACGGAACGTGCAATGCAGCGCCTTGACGCTGTGTTGAAAGACGATCCTGATGTGGAACGGTGGAGTGGTTATGTCGGGCGTGGCGCTGTGCGTTTTTATCTGCCATTGGATGCGAAACTTCCGAACGACTTCTTTGGCCAGGCTGTTGTTGTGGCCAAGGATGTTGATGCCCGGATTAGACTGGAAGACAAGCTCGTAAAAGTGCTTCAGGAAGATTTTCCGAACATTGTCAGCCGTGTTTCTCCCCTCGAACTTGGACCACCGGTCGGATGGCCAATTCAGTATCGCGTTCTGGGACCGGATTTAAGCCAGGTGCGTGATATTTCATATAAACTGGCCGAAGTAATTGCTGCCAATCCATTGACCAAGACTGTGAATTACGAGTGGATTGAACCGGCGCGTGAAGTTCGTATCAACATTGACCAGGACAAGGCTCGGCTGCTTGGTTTGTCTACGGAAGCAATTAGTCGCGTTCTGAATACGGTCGTGACCGGCGCACCTGTGACCCAGGTTCGCGATGATATTTATCTGGTCAATGTAGTGTTGCGGGCGACGGACGAACAGCGCGTGTCAGTCGATACGTTGCGCACCGTTCAAGTACCAGTGCCTGGCGGTCGTACCGTACCACTTAGCCAGATTGCAAATTTTGAGTTTGAGCAGACCTTCCCGCTTGTCTGGCGCCGGAACAGAATACCAAATCTGACAGTCCAAGCGGATATAGCCACAGGCTCATTGCCCGAAACCGTTGTGCAGCAGTTAGCGCCAGCCATTTCTGCTTTGGCAGAAAAGCTACCGCCTGACTATCGTATTGAAACGGGTGGAACCGTTGAAGAAAGTGCCGCTTCACTCGCTTCAGTCAAAGCCGTCGTCCCTGTAATGATCCTGATCATGTTTGTCGTGCTTATGTTCCAGTTGCGGCGTTTCTCGCTGACATTGCTTGTGATCAGCGTGGCGCCTCTGGGGCTCATCGGTGTGGTTCTCGCGTTGCTCGTATCCGGTCGTCCACTGGGCTTTGTGGCAATCTTGGGCGTACTCGCGCTTATCGGAATGATCATCAAGAATGCGGTGATCTTGATTGGACAGATTGAGGCTGAAAGAAAAGCTGGCAAGTCTATTCAGGAGGCCGTCCTTGATGCATCCTCGGCTCGCTTTACGCCGATCATGTTGACAGCCGTGTCCACGGTGCTGGGCATGATCCCGATTGCCCCAACGGTTTTCTGGGGGCCAATGGCTTTTGCAATTATGGGAGGGCTGCTGGTTGCAACGCTTCTGACGCTTGTTTTCCTTCCAGCACTTTATGTAACTCTCATTAGGGACAAACCAGGAGGAACCGTCTAGAGAGTGAGTATCATTCTAGGCCGTGTGGACGATTATATTTTGGAGCGTGGTATGGATGAAAACAGCAGAGGTTTAGGAGCAAAGCTGGGTTATTTTCACCATATCCCTTCGGGACGTCGTGGATTTTCTCTCTGAATGCGTCGAACCCCCCCTGTGGAGAACCACTCCACGGCGGTCTGTTCTCCTGTTCAGAAACAAAATCCGTCTCACGCCACGCCCGAAAAATAATCGTCCACACGGCCTAGATATCGAATCTTTGGTAAAACTCGCTTGGTACAAGGCTAGCTTATCGTTGGATCCTGTTGTGCTGCCAACGTGGTGGAATGCAGTTTGGTATTTTTGATTTCGTTGGAATAAATATTCTTTAAATAATTCAGCATCACGTGAGTAACTTTTCTTACCGCAAGCATGTTGCTTTAGTTGGCGAAAATATCGAAGCCAGAATATTATATTATACGATAATTAGTGGATCTGTAGTATCGCGTGACCAGGTGTAAGAAGATGATATATTAATTACTGGCAAGAGGGGATCCCTACTTTTTCTTAGATTAGATGTTTGATCCCAGGTTTTGATGGTGCAATACTTTCTCAGACTTGGAGGGATGCATTATGGGACAAGTTCTACACGGCAGCGCCACGACGACTAAGGCAATCCGTCGAGCAATACAAAATAGTAAAGAGAGCCTGAGAGGGCTCTCGAAGCGTTACGGCATCAATCAGAAGACAGTTGCGAAGTGGCGTAAACGCACCTCCGTTGTGGATCTTCCTACCGG